>Ga0207664_10000852_pt1 | contig 20647 bp, 18 predicted proteins | sample LARL83metaG_FD_184349 | JGI IMG/M metagenome (GOLD analysis project Ga0207664, IMG submission 184349) | Corn, switchgrass and miscanthus rhizosphere microbial communities from Kellogg Biological Station, Michigan, USA - LAR L8-3 metaG... | ecosystem: Host-associated > Plants > Roots >... | reverse complement strand
AACTTGATAACGGCTCTCGTCGATCTTGCCTTTTAGCGCCTGCAAGCGTTTTTGATGCCCGTTCTCATAAGGATCAATTTCCACCGCGCGATCCAGGGCTTCACCGGCCTTCTCGAACTTGTTTTCTTTGCAGTACAGCTCAAAGAGCCTCAACAAGGTCGCGCAATAATCGGCCTCGCGGTTCGCCGAATTGAATTGTTCCGCCAGGAACTCCAACATCTCGACAGACGCACGATGACCCGCGACAATGTCCTGCATCATCGCGAGAAAAGCGCGACGCTCCCCTTTGCGACGCTGGAAGTGCTCCAGCTTTTCCGCCAAAACGACAGCTTCGCGGTCGAGCTGCGAATCCAGAAATGCGCCAATAAGGTCCCGAACCTGCTCGATGCGCGAAGGATTCTGTTCGAAAATCTGCCACACCAGCGGCGCAGCCTCGGTCAACCGGTTCGCACTCAACAATGCTCGCGCGTACAGATCGCGGAATTCCGCCGAGGTGCTCCCTGCCGCAGCAAGTGGATCGAGAACAAAAATTGCCGCCCCAACCTGTTGCTGCTGCATGAGACTGCGGGCGTAACCGATGGCAATGGTTTCATCCATTGCATCCTCGGAATAGGCTCGTTCGTACCACTGGCTGGGATCACCACCAGCTCCTTCGGCCATTTGGGCCAACTGCAGAAATGAACCTGCCGCCTGTTTTCCGTCTCCGACTTCGGAAGCGAGTTCGCCCAAGCGCGTGAGATTTCGCTCCGATCCCTCCAGTGCGACGATCTTCTTCAAGACCGGCAATGCGTCGGATTTGCGACCCTGTTTTGAAAGTTCCTCGAACACGCTCTCGTAGGTTTCTATCGCCAGCTTGCGGTTCGATTTCTCCAGCAATTCTGCGAATCGCTTCTTCTGTTCGAAGCTGGGATTCGCAAACCGGGCCAATTTCTTGTACGTGAGGCTCGCACGGATCGCATCGCCCGTGGCCAATTGACGTTCGAAAAGGTCCCCCAGGAGGCGAACTGCATCCGGCATTCGCTGCAGCGAAAGGCACAAATCGGCGGCCATTTGCCGCACTGTGTCATTCGCCGGATCCAACGCAAGGGTTTGCAGGAACTCTTCTAATGCCTCGGCGGGCTTCCCCTTCTGCAGCAGCTTTTCGCCGCGCTCAACGCGCCTGGCGATCTCTTGCCGGTCCGCCCGTTTTGGGGTGTCAGTCATGGAAAATGAGCAACTACGGAGTAGTCCAATGCTGATTCTAGGCAGGGTGGTTACCCAGCGGCAACGCAGGACGGGTGACTGCGATTACCAAGGTCATTGCTGTGGGCTAATTACCCTCGTAAGCGCTGCTAGCGGTTTCTTCTGCGACCTTGCGGAACCCGAAGCTAACCTGAGAATGGCCTCGGAGTGTGCCTTCGCGGCTTGAAAGATTATGCCTGGGTCGGCCAATCTCTTGTTCGCGGATCAGCGGTTTCTAATCTTGCCGGCAATCGGCGCGATCGCCGGAGTCTACCTGTTTTACAAGGGATTCCGCCTATTTCAGCGCAAACGGCTCATTCTTAACACTCCGGCTTCTAAGATCCGGAGCGCCTCCATGGGACTGGTAGAGCTTAGCGGCTTGGCAACCGGCCCGTACGTAATGCGATCGCCGCTCAAAGGGGTTGACTGCTACTACTACCAAAGCACCGCCTGGGAAATGCGACAGCGAGGAAAGAACAGCGAGTGGGTGAAAGTGGCGGATGAAACTCTGCACGTTCCCTTCTACATCGACGATAGTACCGACAAGGTGCTGGTCGATCCGCGCGGCGCGGACATGGATCTCCACTGCGATTTTCACGAGGAATACCATCGCTCGATCTTGTTTGAGGGGCCGGATATGCCCCTTTCGGTGCAGGACTTCCTGGTACGCCACGGAGTGGATCCCGACAAGCGGATCAAGGTCGAAGAGCACTGCATCAAGCCCAAAAATTTCCTGTTTGTACTCGGCACGCTGTCGCAGAATCCCGGGTTCGACGCCAGCATTGCGCCCGCGTGGGCACAACGAATCGCTGGGAAAACAGCACCCCCGGCAACGACTGAATCCGAGCCTGAAGTCATTCGCCTTTCAGAGCCCGCTGCGGCAGTGTCGGCTACGGCCATGACGCAACAGCAAAAGATCGCGGCGGCGCTTTCGAAAGCCGGAATTACAAACCCCGCGGCATGGGCTACCGCGCTGTCGGGTGGTACGGCGGCGGCGCCAAGTGCAGCAAGGATCGCGGTTGTCGAACCACAACCTTCCTCAGAAGACATGGGCGCATTCGACTTGCATCCGCCCGTGGTCCTGATGAAGGGAAGCCACGAACCGACGTTCTTCATCTCTTGGAGAAGCCAACGTGACATTGTGGCATCTCTCGGCTGGAAATCGAGCTTAATGATTTGGGGTGGACCCGCCCTCACGGTTTTTTGTATTTACCTATTGCTTGCGCACTTTGGGCAGTTGTAAACTCCGCGCGAGGAACGGAGCAGCTTATGACACTGGTCATCGCAATCGCATTCCTGTTTGCCATTGTAGCTTTCGTGGTCTACCTGGTCACGATCTACAACGGCTTGGTCGCCTTGAAGAACGACATCGACAAATCGTGGGCCAACATCGACGTTCTTCTGAAGCAGCGCCACGACGAATTGACAAAACTGCTTGACACCACCAAGGGCTATATGGAGTTCGAGCGTGACACGCTGACCAAGATCACCCAGGCGCGCAGCCAGTACCAGCAGGCCGTGACCGTTGACCAAAAGGTTCAGGCCGACCAGAGCATGACTTCGGCGCTCCGCGGCTTCTTTGCCGTCGCCGAGAATTATCCGGAACTCAAGGCCAACACGAATTTCCAGATGCTGCAGAAGCGGATCTCGGACCTGGAGAGCCAAATTGCCGATCGGCGTGAGTTCTACAACGATTGCGTCAACACCTTCAACATCCGCATTCAGCAGGTGCCCGACACGTTTGTGGCTGGGTTCATGCAGCTGACCCCGCGGACGATGTTGAAAATCGATGAAACGGACAAAGCCGACGTCAAGATGGCGTTCGGCGCGGCGAAGTAGTTAGTCCTTTTTCCATTTCCAATCGAACCTTCTCCCGACGATGCACTTCAGGATCAGGTGATCCGTGGAGTGCGTCATGCCCACGCCGACCCCGGCGTTGAACTCCCACTGGGGACCAAAGTCCACATCAATCGCAGGGAAAATCTGCTGCTGCTGTTCACGTAACGGATCGAAGTCGGTGAGCGGTCCATATGCCGCGTAATATTCCAGGCCCCCTGCAATGCGCTTCGTAAAGTTAAATCCGATTTTGGCATTCGGAGAGAATTCGACTCCTTGATTCACGCTTGGCCCGTGCCAGGAACGATCGAGCGCGGGATTGAAACTGAAATACCAGCGGCCGATTTGGCGGTCAACGATTGGCCGAATTTCCCAGGTCCACGTGTCGGCCGAAAAGAGGCTTCGCTGATATCCAATCTCATTGGATAGGCTCAAGCCGACGGGCCAATGCCAGGACTCGGGCACTCGAAATCTTGGCCGGATATGGTCGCCAACCCAATACCAGTGCCCATCCGGTTGAATGCTTGTGAAAATATAAAATCCGGTTTCAAACCAATTGGAAAATCCCTGGGTGATCTCCACCGTCTCGTGCAGGGCGTGATTGGTAGGAAGCGTCCCGTCAGTTGTCGTCTTGCTCCCCTCGGCAGTGAAGTTCGAGTGGAGTTCCACCATGGTGTGGTTCGGCGCGACTACATCCGCCCCGTAGACCTGGATTTCGTAGTTGTCCTGCGCCGTGGCGGTATGTGCGCAAACGAAAAGCGCGCAAACCAAGGTCATCGAACAACGCAACACTGTCCTACCCATGTTCCTGAGATGCTACCAGCAGAAATGCAGACGCAAATGTTGGAACGACTCTCATATTGACGTCTCCTCTGCCCCGGCGTACCTTCAAATGCTCCTCCCGGATGACGAGGTATTTGTGCCGCTCTCTGCCACCGACGCTATGAACCCTGCGTTTGAGCACACTAAGGCGCAGTTGTTCCGTCCTTTTCGTATAGGCCAATGGACGAAACTGGCGCTGGTAGGACTCTGTGCCGGCGAGATGGGTACCGGCGGGAGCGGCGGCCCGAACATCAACATTCCCGCGTCCGGCAGGCATTCGCACGACAACTTTAATTTTGCAGGTTTTCCGCATATTGACCCGGCGCTTCTGGTCACGCTCGTGATTGTGCTGGCGGTTGTCATCCCTGTGCTGTGGTTGGTGTTCCTGTACATCAACAGTCGAATGCGCTTCGTTCTCTTCGACAGCGTGGTGGCGAAGCGCTGCTCCATTCGCCAAATGTGGCGAGCGCGAGGTGGGCCGGCAATGCGCTACTTCGGCTGGCAGGTTGTGTTTACGCTGCTCACCTTTGCCGGAATAGTCGTGCTTGTTGGAATTCCCGCACTGCTGGCGTTTCTCGCGGGATGGTTCTCACCGCCTAGCCAGCATATCGGCAGACTCATTCTGGCGGGTGTCTTTGTGTTCTTTTTGTTCTTGATCTACGTGATCGCAATTGCATGCGTGCACGTTTTCACCAAAGACTTTGTGGTTCCGCAGATGGCGCTCGAAGGCATTTCCGCCCTCGAAGGCTGGCGTCGCCTGCTTCCCATGCTTCGTTCCGAGAAAGGTGGCTATGCAGCTTATGCGGGGATGAAACTAGTCCTGGCTTTGGGTGCGGCGTTGGCCGTCACCATTGCAGCGGTCATCTTGTTTCTGGTGTTGCTGATCCCAATTGGTGGCCTCGGAATCATTTCCGTCCTGTTGGCGAAGGCCGCTGGAGTCGCGTTCTCCTGGAATGTCTTCACTATCACCGCGGTTGCAGTTGCAGGTTTTGTGCTCTTGTTCCTGATCTTCTATGTAGTCTCGCTCATATCAGTCCCGGTGATCGTGTTCTTCCCTGCTTATTCCATCTACTTCTTTGTGCCTCCCGATATCACCGACTGGCCGACGTTATCTACCCCGCGCCGCCGCCGGTGCCGATCACTCCCGCGCCACAACCCGCGTAGATAGCGGGAACCAGCGCTGGGCATTCGTTGTCCAATCCCACGGACACGCGTGCTGGGAGGAGTGGGTTATGGCTTTCTCAACAACAGGCAGTGGTCCGTTTAGAGCCGAAATGAATCTCACGCCCATGATTGATGTACTCCTGGTACTCATCATCATTTTCATGGTCGCAGTCTCGTCCATGCAGAAGGAGGGATTGGCCGCAGAGATTCCGCAGCCAGCCGCGAAAACTAGCTCTGCGATTCGGACAATAGTCATCCAGATACATGCAGCAGGAGACCACCAGCCGCCAACACTCAAAATCAACGAGGAGAAAGCGACGTGGGGAAACCTGCAATCGCGGTTAGTCGACATCTTCAAGCGGCGAGCAGAGCGCGTTGCATTTATTCAGGGCGATGATGATGTCGATTACCAGTACATTGTGGAAGCCATCTCGATCGCGCGGAACTCTGGAGTGGACAGGGTTGGGCTGTTACCGCGCGGCGCGGGCGAGAGTCGCTAAAGTCTTAGGGAGACGAGGGGAGCGCAAGCTGACCGTTGTTCTGCGCCAGCTTGATCAAAACATTCGCCTGTTTGCGGGCTTCAGCGTCGACACTGGTATCGGCAGCCACATTGCGAAGGATCGGTATCAGCGCTCCGAGGTCACGCAACGCGCGGCGATCAGCCTTGGTTTTCATTACGTCCAACTGCGGCCCTAATGCACGCCGATTGTGAAGTTCATCTTGGCTGAGCTTGCGCCCGAACTCGAAGGTCTGTGAAAGCTCTTCGAAAACTGAGGTCAGCTCCTCGATATCAGCATCGGAAGATGCACTGTATGTGTACTGGTTGTGGATGTTGCCATAGCGATACACGAGCGTGTAGACGTTGTGAGCGTCGGGCGAGCTTTGCAGTTCGCCATAGCTCCCGGCGAAGTAGTCCAACTTCTGCGCCAGGTTCAGCACGATGCGTCGCGTGCGATCGCTGACCTGAAATTCAGTCGTGTATGGAGTTCCGGTCTTTTCGAGTCCCTCAGGTGCCGAGAGGTAGGTGGCCGTTCCGGTGGCATCGACGGCAATGGAATAGTACGACGGATCGGCGTTCCACCGGACAGCGTTAAAGATCACGGTGGGGAACTGGCCCGAGGTTCTCAATTTCAGCTGGGGGTTCTGGGCAGATGAAAGCGTCATCCAGCCTAGGAACACGATGAAAAAGAGCAGAACTAGTTTCCGGACAAGACTCCGAGTCGGCAAATGACGTGCCCCTTTCACAATTTCTTACCTGGATGCAGGAGACGACCCAAATCTCAAAGCACGAAATTAACGACGCACTACTACCTGGCCCGCACCTTGATCCAGATTGGCGTGCCCACGAAGCCGAATGCCCGGCGAATCTGATTTTCCAGGAAACGCTCGTAGGAAAAATGCAATTTTACCTGCCGGTCTGTAAACAATATGAAGGTCGGAGGCGCGACCGCCGCCTGGGTCAAGTAGAGGATCTTGACTCGTTGACGGACGGGGACCGCGGCGCGATCAAAGTCCACATGCTTCAGAAACCGATTCATCTCGCCAGTGGTAATGCGTTTCCGCCGCTCTGACGCGACTTCCTGCAACAGCGGAAAAATCTTATCTACACCTTTGCCCGTTGCGGCTGAGATAAAAACCAGCGGAGCGTAGCTCAGGAACTTGAGCGCATATCGCAATCGCTGTTCGTAAGCCGCGCGGTCTCCAGGCCGCTTATGGTCCTGAATGCGCGCCGCGCGCGACTGGCTCACGGGTTTCTTCTCTCCGCTGATCACCAGGTCCCACTTGTTCACCACGATAATCACCGACCGTCCGCTCTCGTGCGCGTAGCCGGCAATCGCGGCATCGAGCGCGCTCACCCCTTCGGTAGCATCGATCATCAGCAACGCGATGTCGGCGGACTCCAGATGCTTGCGGGACATAACCACGGAAAGCTTCTCCGCCATCAGGTGTGTCTTGCCCTTGCGGCGAATACCGGCAGTGTCGATGAACCGGAATGTCTTACCGTCGCGCTCCACGATTTCGTCCACCGCGTCACGAGTTGTGCCGGGAATCGGGGATACGATGGCGCGATCGGAACCGGTGAGTTGGTTTAAGAGAGTCGATTTCCCTACATTGGGGTGGCCGATGATCGCCACGCGGATTTCGGAGGGCTCGCGGCTCTCGGCAGTAGGCTCTTGGCTCTCGGGAAGGTCGTTGTCCGCTGTACGTCGTACGTTGTGGACAAGCCCGTCGTCCGTCGTCGGTCGTTGGTCGTTGGCCAAATCGTCGTGCGTCGCCCGTCGCGCGTCGCGCGCTGATCCTGATCTTGACGCGCCCTTGCGCCCTCTGCGAGAGTTCCGGGATTCTGACTCCTGGGTTGAGAGCGGATATGAGTCACCCTTGGGTGTAGTCCCCTCTGTGTTTTCCTCTGTGCTCTCCGTGTCCTCTGTGGTGAAGGTTTTTTTGTCTTTCAGCTCTGCGAGGACCGCGTCCAGCAATTCATCCACGCCGCGCCCGTGCTCTGCGGAAACCGGGAAAATGTCGCGAATCCCCAATCGATGAAAATCCTCGGCTAGCCCCTCTTGTTTCGCGGAATCCACCTTGTTTACCGCGAGGAATACGGGCTTCCCGGCTTTCCGCAATAAGCGCGCTAGTTCCAGGTCGGGGGCGGCGAGTTCAGTCCGGCCATCCACAACCATTACGATGAGTGCAGCCTCATCCAGCGCCACCCGGGCCTGACGAAAGATCTCCGAGGGGATGAAATCTTTTTCTTCAGGAATGATTCCGCCAGTATCGACAACGCGGAAGTCGTGACCGGCCCAATGCGCCTCACCGTAGAGACGATCGCGCGTGATGCCCGGTTCGTCGCCCACTATGGCGCGCCTCGATCCCACCAGCCGGTTGAACAGCGTGGACTTGCCGACATTCGGCCGCCCAACAATAGCGATGAGAGGAAGTTGTGACATTCTTAGAAATGTTCGAGCTTCGCTCGACCGAGCGGGCGAGGACACCCGCTCCTCCAAAATCTGTGCGACTTCAAGCTCTCAGATTACTATAGAGACTCTGTGTCCTCGAGTTTTCAGCCCGCCAGTTCTGCCGCGCCCGGCACGATGTCGCTCTACAACTTCTTTTCTCCGGGCGGACTGCTCTCGCGCACGCATCCCGCTTACGAATTCCGCCGCGGACAGTTGCAGATGGCGCAGGCAGTCGAACAGGCCATAGAAGAGCGTCGGCACCTGATCGTGGAAGCAGGAACAGGCACGGGTAAAACGCTCGCTTACTTGATGCCTGCGATTCGCTCCGGCAAGCGCGTGATCATTTCCACAGGCACCAAGAACCTCCAGGAGCAGCTCTTCTACAAAGATGTTCCCTTCCTCGAGAAGGCGCTCTTCCCTGAAGGCAATCGTGCTCTCAGCGTCTGCTACATGAAAGGACGCAACAACTATTTGTGCCGCCGGAAGCTTTACGATCTCACCGATCAGCCAGTTCTCAACGGGCTTGACGAAATCGAGCAGTACCGCGTCATTGCGGCCTGGGAGCAAACCACGCAAACGGGCGACCGCGCAGAACTCGCCGACCTTCCGGAGGCAAGCGCGCTCTGGCACAAACTCGACGCCCGCGCCGATACCTGCACCGGCCAGAAATGCCCGGCATGGGAGAAGTGCTTCATTACCGAGATGCGGCGTCGGGCCGCAGAGAGTGACATCGTTATCGTTAATCATCATCTATTCTTCGCCGATCTCGGGATTAAGCAGCAGGCGGAAGGCGCACCGGATGCAGGCATTCTCCCCGACGCGGCAGTCGTGATCTTTGACGAAGCGCACGAACTCGAAGATGTCGCCGGGAGCTACTTCGGAATTTCCGTCAGCGCGGCCCGCTTCGAAGAACTGTGCCGTGATATCGAGCACTTCCTGCAGCGGACCCGCAATCTTACCTCGTCTTTCTCTGGCGGCATTAAGAACCTGCGCGAGCGCTCAGCCTTCTTCTTCTCACTTCTGCCCGAAGGCGATGGCCGCTTTGCCTTCGAAAACCGTCACGAGTTCCTGGAAGAAAATGGAGACGAATTTCTCGCGGTCCAGCAGGCGCTGATGCGCATCGCGTCGGAAATCGAGAACATGCCTTCAAAACCGGAGGAGGCTTTCTCTTTCGCGCGCCGAGCCCAGGAACTGCAAGTTCAACTCGGCTTTGTTCTCGAGCACGAGGATCCCAACACCGTCTTCTGGATTGAGCGCCGTCGCGCTGGCCGCGAAAAGCAGCACGTCTCCTTACAGGCCACGCCGATTGACGTAGGACCAGTATTGCGTGAAGCGTTGTGGTCGAAGCTGGACACCGCGGTCCTGACTTCGGCAACCTTGGCTGTTGGTGGCGCGTTCGATTACATTCGCAACCGCCTCGGCGTCGATCACGCTCGCGACATTGTTCTGCCATCGCACTTCGATTATCAGAACCAGGCGCTGTTTTATGTTCCGCCAGACCTTCCCGATCCGCGCACACCTCAGTTTGGCTCGATGGCCGCAGAGAGAATTCGCAAGCTATTGGAGATCACCCGCGGTCGCGCGTTCGTGCTGTTTACCAGCTACGCGCAAATGCGCGACATCTATCAGCGATTGCTCGGCGAAATCGAGTTTCCAATGCTCCTGCAGGGCGATGCTCCGAAAAGCGCTCTGCTGGAGGAATTCCGCGCTACGCCCCACTGTGTGCTGTTTGCGACCTCGTCTTTCTGGCAAGGCGTGGATGTCCAGGGAGAGCAACTCAGCTGCGTGATTATCGACCGCCTGCCCTTCGCCGTCCCATCCGATCCCGTGGTCGCGGCGCGCGTAAAAGCAATTGATTCCGGAGGGGGAAACGCTTTCTTCGATTATCAGGTACCTTCCGCAGTAATCACTTTGAAACAGGGCTTCGGACGGCTCATCCGTTCTCTGCACGACCGCGGCCTGGTCGCACTCCTCGACAACCGCATCTTAAAGAAGCAGTACGGCAGGGTCTTTGTAGAAAGTCTTCCAAATTATCGCCGCACGACGGATCTGAAGCTGGTCGAGCAGTGGTTTGGCCTATAAGTCATCACTATTAAGTTACTTCCCAAAAATCCAGAGTTCCGCAATAATCGCCTGCTATGCGGCAAGAGACTTGTTGCCAATGCGGTGTTACAGCGCCTCGTCACTCCTTCTATAGCTTCAATGGCCAAACTTACTGTGAACCATGCGTCTGGAAGGCGTCCAAGGAAGCCAAAGATCGCGGCTTCCCGTCCGAGTACCTGTCTTTAAAAGACCACTCGGTGTGTGCGCGTTGCGGGGCTGACAACGGCACATCGGATTTTGCGGTACGCGGAACCGTGCCCCTTTGCCCACCCTGTACCGACTTAGTGTCCGACTGGCCGTATCCCGGATGGCTGAAAGGCTCACTGGCGTTCTTACTCATCCTGCTGGCCATCGCTCTCGTGAACGGGAAAAAATATTTTCGTGCTGGACACGACATGTACAGAGGGGAGCGGCTCGTCAGCCAAAAACATTACGCGGATGCCGTGCCATACCTACAGCGAACCGTGGCACTCGCGCCGAATTCGGACAAAGCGGTCCTGCTGCTCAGCAAGGCAGCGTTGCTGAACGGCAACATCGAAGTGGCACAGAAAGCTTTGCAGGGGCATAACGACGGACACTTCGAAGACGCTAATAACCCTGAGTTCCAGGAAGTCGACGCACTCTGGAATCGCGCCGTAAAGGCGATGAATGAAGCCGACAAAGCTGCCAAACTCGCTGCGCAAGACGGCAAATCTGCTGAAGCCGCGAAACTCATGCATGATGCGGCGGCAAGCTATCCAGAACTTCCAGTCCTCGCATTTGAGGCCGAACTCCTCGACGAAGGAGCGGCCTTCGAGCGTCAGGACTACGACAGCTTCCTAAACATCGCGCAGAAGCAGTGGACGCAGGCGCCACGTGCCGAAACCGCTGGAGCGGTTGCGAGTGCTTTCGCGTGCAAGTATGCGACCACCGGCGATCTTCAATTTCGACAAAAATCCGAAGAGATGTTGGAGAAAGCCCGACAACTGTCCCTTACGGACGCTGAAGAACAAAAACGCTTCACAGAATATGCCGAGCGAATCCAGTATCGGCTTAAGAGTCGCGAGATTATCACAACTACGGAATTCAATCGACGGTTTCGCAAGAATACCGGTGCGAAGGATTAAGAATGTTTTTCATTCCTGGACAGCTGATTTCGTTGCTGACATTCCCCGGCGTAATCATTCATGAAGCCGGACACTTGTTCTTCTGCCGGTTATTTAAGCTGCAGGTCTTCAACGTTTGCTTCTTCAGGTTCGGCAATCCCGCCGGATATGTCATCCACGAAACCACCGACCGCTTTCTCCCGCTGTTTTTTGTTTGCATGGGACCGTTCTTCGCTAACACCCTGCTCTGCGTGCTGTTCTGCAGCGCTGCTTTTTTACCTGTGTGGGAGTTGAAAGTGTTTGATCCGCTCGCCTACTTCTTCTACTGGCTTGGCCTGTCCATCGGCATGCACGCTTTTCCCTCGACCGCAGACCTTTCAAATATGTGGAAGCTGGCCCCGCAGCAAGCGAAGAGGGGCAACGTGCTCGCCATCTTCAGTCTGCCTCTGGTTGCGATTCTGTACGTTCTTAACTTCGCCAGGATGGTTTGGGCGGACTTGGGCTATGGGATCGCAGTCGGCATTCTTGCCCCCATCGCTGTATTTCGCTCTTTGGCCGCATTTTATTGACGAGCATAGCGCCCTCAAAGAGGAGTTAACGCCTGCAACCTTGGATCCAAATATTCCAATGATCTGGCGTCGAACCTCTCCCTAGCGTGATTCCGGCGCACGCTCGGTAGTACAATAAACCGGTTTTGCGCCTATGGGCCGCGGGGGACAGATCGAATTGCGGTTGGCAAAGCGCATGTCGCGCCTGGGTACCGAAAGCGCTTTTCAGGTGCTCAGCCGGGCGCGCGAACTGGAACGCCAGGGCAAGAACATCATCCATCTTGAAATCGGCGAGCCCGATTTCGCCACCCCTGCCAACGTCATCAACGCCGCCGTCAACGCGCTGAATGCGGGATGGACCCACTACGGGCCATCCGCTGGGTATCCCGAACTGCGCGAAACCATCGCAGCTGAAGTCAGCCGCACCCGCGGTGTGCCGCTTAGCGCCGACGATGTCGTGGTCGTGCCCGGCGGCAAGCCCATCATCTTTTATTCGATACTCGCGCTGGTGGATGAAGGCGACGAGGTCATTTATCCCAATCCTGGGTTCCCGATTTATGAGTCGATGATCCATTATGTTGGCGGGCGCGCCGTTCCCATTCGGCTGCGCGAAGACAAGGATTTTGCGTTCGACGTTGACGAGTTCTCTTCCCTGCTCAGCGATCGCACCCGGTTGATCATCTTGAACTCACCACAGAATCCGACGGGAGGGGTGCTCAGCAAGCACGACATCGAGCAAATCGCGAACGCGATTGGGAACCGAGAGATCTTCGTGCTCTCGGATGAGATCTACAGTCGCCTGGTCTTTGAGGGACAACATCATTCGATCATGTCGGAGCCTGGATTTAAGGAACGGACGATACTGCTGGACGGATTCTCGAAGGCTTACGCCATGACTGGCTGGCGCATGGGATATGGCGTGATGCGAGCGGATCTTGCCGCACATTTCTCGCGACTCATGGTGAACTCGAATTCCTGCACTGCAAGTTTCACGCAGATGTCGGGAGTGGAAGCCCTGCTTGGAGATCAGAGTTCAGTCGATCACATGCGGGACGAGTTTCACGCGCGGGCCCAGATGTTCGTCACGGGGCTGAACCGCATTCGCGGGTTCTCCTGTCGCATGCCGAAAGGCGCGTTCTACGCATTCCCAAACATCAGCGAAACTGGGTGGAAATCGAAGGCACTCGCTGACGCCCTGCTCGATGAAGCCGGTGTTGCCTGCCTCTCAGGGCCCTCCTTCGGAGACTTTGGCGAAGGATACTTGCGATTCAGCGTGGCCAATTCGATGCAGAATCTGGGAGAGGCACTGGAACGGATTGCAGCTTGGGTCAGGGACAAAGGCATTTAGTCGGCGCAGTACGCAAGGGCGAAGATCGCCCGAATCGAGATCAGATGGGCAGAGCCTTTCGTTTGTGCGTGCCCATATGCGAAGAATCCCGGAGCCGCCATCACCACAAGTTACCCCCTTTGAGCGTCGCTTAAAAAAGTGACTGGAATACGACGTGGTACGAGAAATATATTTCTTCAACCTCTTTCGTAACGGAAGTTCTACTGCCGTCACTATAGGACTAACTCAACTCTTTGCTCTCTGCAGTCCGACAGAGCTGAAGATGCGAACTAACCGGGTTCCCTCGATTGCTTATTACACCCAGCAGATGGAGACATTACGATGCGCACCAGCCCTGCAGTCGTGGCCATCGATACTCCGAACCAGCATGGTGGGATGTGCGCGGAGGAAATGATGCGCACGATTGTTGGACTAATCGAGAACAGCGGCAACGGAGTATCGGGAAGTTTTGCTGATGCCGGCGCGGGAAACTCCAGTCCCGCCGAACAAGTTCTGGTTGATACCGAGGTCGACGGCTTTCGCTATTTGCTGGTCCGCATGGCGCGCCCAACTCGCGGCAGAATCCAACTCAGTCCCCGAGAACAAGAAATTGTCCGGATGGTTGCCAAAGGGCATCCGAACAAAGTAATCGCTGATGTGCTGAACATCAGTTCCTGGACTGTGTGTACCCACTTGCGACGCATCTTTGCCAAGCTCGGAGTAGGTTCGCGGGCCGCCATGGTCGCGCAGTTAATGGAAGCTAACATCATCCCGTCGGATCAACGGTTTGCTTCCCATACTTCGGTATGCAGGTACGACAAACTGCAGTTTTAACGGGGAAAAAGCCTGGACGACAACAAGGGGGAAAAATGCCGGTCAATGAAGCGCCTCGGACGGTCATTCTGCCTGAGCCAATCGGCCCTCGCGAGGAGGCTCAGCTCATGCTGGGTCAAATCCACGGCGTTGTTTCGGCAGCGATCGAAGACGCGCCTACCTGGCTGCTCAAGCAACCGACAGAGGAGGGCGATACGCTCGGCTTCACGGTGGAAGAGTTCCGTCGGGCAGGAGATGAGATCCACGCCAAGTTCGGTCTCGTTCACGCCGCACTTGATGCGATCGAAGATGACCAGACGCTCAGGGATTACGGGTTTGGCGCCGCCCAAGCTCCCGTCAAGCGCAAAGGTCATTGGGCGTCGGTTAAGACATTCTTTCGCCAGAGACTTCCTGAAATTAAGAAATCCAGCTACGTCCGCCTGTTGGGAAAGTCCCTGCGCTGGGGTGAACCGATTGTAGGAAGCATAGGTGCTGCTCTAGAGAAAGAAGTGAAGCATGGCGTTGAGAGGGTACCTGGAGGAGCTGCGGCCGTGGAAATGATCAAAGAATTCATCGGCTTGCTGCGGAATGCAGTGGAGCCAGGCGAACCAGGTCCTCCGCAAGCGGCAAAGCCGGGCCCGAAGTCGCCTCAATAGATCCCTGAGTAAAGTTCCATAAGGCCGCGCTCTCGTGGAACGCTGAATTTAGAAATAAAGCTGTATCAAAGCCTGTATTCCGTCTCATAATCGACAGTTTCGCTGTGAAACTCAGAGGGCGCAGCGCCTTCGAATCTATGCGCCGGCGCGGGATGCGAGCTGGAAGCGGTCTGTGAATGCGTTCCGGCGACTCGCAATAGTCGCTGCGCGTTTCCTGCCAGGATCAGGGCTTCCTCGCGGGGCGGAAGCTTCAAGAGGCGGATCTTATGCAGTTCGAGGCCCGGGTGGAGCCAAGGACCATCCGAGCCAAACAGGAGTTTGCGAGCGCCTCCCCGCTTGAGGGCCTCGACGATGTAGTCGAATTGCCGAACACCAGAGGTGTCCGCGTAGACGTTGGGATATCGAGCCAATTGATACGCGACTTGTTGGTGGGCTTTCCAATCATCCGTATAACTTCCAAGATGGGCGATGATGAAATTGATCCCCGGGTATTGCGGAGCAAACATGTCGATCACCGCGGGCCGGCTGACCACGTCCACAAGCACTGGCAGGCGAAACGCAGCGGCGGCTTCACAGATCTCCCGCGTCGGCATGGATTCATAACCGTGGACTTTGATTCCACGAAAATGCCATTGAGTAACCGCCTCCCGGACCATTTGAAAAATCCTCCCGGCATCCCGCTTGCCATGCACAAAGCAGAATCCGATGAGGCGCGTGGGATGGCGCGCTACAAGTTGCGCCACTTGGCGGTTGGCCCGCCGGTAATCGCCGTGCAGCGGCGCAAAAACGACGGTTTTGTCGATTCCCGCTGCCCGGGCCCGTCGCAGATAGGCGTCCAGAGGCGCGTCGGTATTCCATGGCGCTGTCATCTGGTCTCCTTTGCCGGCGTGGCAATGACAATCGATGATCATGCCGGGACCTCCCATTCCGACGCCGGGTCGACAATCGCTTTCCCGGGATCAAGCGCGCTCGCGATGGCCGCCAGGTACCATATACAGGTTTCGATTCCGCGAAAGAAATTGGGCAGGTGAAACTTCTCGTTGGGGGCGTGCATTCTGTCGTCGGGCAGACCAAAACCCATGAGGGCCGTAGGTATCTGGAGGTGCTCGCTGAATGCGGACACAACGGGAATTGAGCCGCCCGACGGCAAAAACACCGGTGCCGCGCCAAATCCTTTCTTATAGGCGAAGGCAGCGGCCTGCACCGCGGGATGGTTCCTGTCAATCACCGCGGGCTTGATCGGCGAAAGAATCCGCACACGCACATTGACCTCTTTGGGCGAGATTCGGGCGATATGAGCGCGGAAGAGTTCGGCTATTTTGTCTGGCTCCTGATCGGGCACCAGACGAAAACTCAGCTTCGCCAGCGCACGTGTGGGGATCACTCCTTTGACTCCGGGGCCATGGTGACCGCCGACAATTCCGTTCAGGGTCAGCGCCGGGCGAATCGTGGTGCGCTCGAAAAGCGTATATCCCGATTCTCCCCAGCCTCGCAGAACGTTTGCATCCTGCAAAATTTGCACGTCACTGGGACCGTTCCGCGCTATGGAATCGCGTTCCTGTTCGCTGGAGTTGCGAACGTCCTCGTAGAAATGGGGGATTGGGATGCGGCCGTTCTTGTCGTGTAAGCCCGCAATGATCTCGCATAAAGCCTGGATAGGGTTCAATACAGCGCCGCCAAATGCGCCGGAATGCAGTTCCTCCCTAGCGCCGCGCACTTCCAACTCTGCGCGCAAACCGCCGCGCTGGGCGTAACTGATCGCCGGACGACCCGGAGCCAACATGCGGGTGTCGGAGATTACGGCGGCATCGGCACGAAGGGCATTCTTGTGTCGCGCAATGAATGGCAACAGGTGTGTGCTGCCGACCTCCTCCTCGCCTTCGAAAAGGCACTTCACATTGACCGGCAGGCTTCCTTGTGTGCGTAAGAATGATTCGATCGCTTTGACGTGGCAAAAAAGTTGTCCCTTGTCGTCGGTCGCTCCCCGCGCGTAGAGATCGGAGCCCTTTATGGTTGGCGAGAACGGTGGTGTGCTCCACTTTGCGAGAGGCTCACCCGGCAAAACATCGTAATGGCCGTAGATCAAAAGTGTTGGCTTGTCTTTCCTTCGACGGTGCGATGCATAAACAAGGGGATTGCCCTGCGTGGGGACTACACGAGCACGTTCGAGGCCGATTTGTCGCAGGTGGCGCGCTAACCACTTCGCACATCTTGTCATGTCATCTTTTCGCTCAGGGTGAGAGCTGACGCTGGGAATACAAAGGAATTCCTTCAGTTCAGAGATGAACTGCGCACGATGCGTGCGGGCGTGATGGAGTGCATGACTGGGATTCACAAGGCATCTCACGGTTGACGATCGCGCGCGATAGTTGGCGCCCGTCTTATCGCACTTGCATCGCGGGGAAATGCTGGTGAGTGCATCCTCTCACCCGTCTAGTCCCTGAGGTAAAGCTGGTCAAACCGCGCTGCGGCCTTAATGTACCAATCCGTCAGTAATCGTCGCGCCTGGAAGTAGCGCATACCGCCGAGAGCCTCGCCACGATGAAACTCCGAAAATACCGACTTGATATCAAATTTCGGCAAATCGGATTCCGCAAGAGTCGACACGATGCTTTGCCAAAAGAATTTCTGTTTCTTGAGGTTTTTTGCCACTTCCTTTCCTTGTCTCCAGCCCGTCAGCAGGCCGGTGTTGTACGCTGCGTGTTGTTTCTTGGCTGCGCCATCGCCGGCCGAGGCATCAATTTCATAGCGGGGCGACAATTGCCAGAAGAGTTCCTTTGTATCCCGCCAGGTGACCGAGTCTGCCCCCGCGACCACGCCCAGCCTGAAGGCGCTTCTTGAGCTTTGTTTCACTATATCGGCCTGGGCTTCGAGGTACGCATTTCCCATCTGTATCCAAAACTCAAAAAAGGTGGCGATGGGTCCCGTGGCTGCGAAAACGTACGGCTCCAATTCCAAGAGATCTGCAAACACCTCGACAGCGGTATGGATAGCATCGAAGACGCTGAGGCTCCTCTCCAAACGTTTGAACGCCTCCGGCGAATACGGCACCTCAGGAATATTGGAAGCTAGAACACCTGTTTGGACAGTTGTTGGTGTAGAGGGTGCAGCCGAAACAGGGGACGATGACGCAGGCGATGGTGGTTGGGCCCGCAGCAGCGGGCGAACAAGTCCATCTCTTATTTCTACCCATTCGCGCCGGAGGGCCAGCTCTCCCGCCGCTAGTGGTCTGCCGTTCCGCTGTGGATAGCGATCGAAGAAGGCAGCGTCCGTGATTCGATTTTCATCGCGCATGCCCTGAGCGATTTGCGCCAAGACTATTTGTTGGGATCTGACCGCTTGTAGCTGGCTTGAGGCCCCGTAGGCGAAAGTTTCCGCTTCCGCCTCTAAGTTACTCTCGGCGAGAACGGACATCAGGTTTTCGAGTTCGGCATCCAGTTCGAGTTCGGGGTCGCGCATAGATTGATCCTAAGAATCTCTTGCCATTATCCGTGCACACCAGGAAGCCTGAAGTACGAGAGTTCCGGGTTACACGATGCCGAGTCAATAATTTCGCTTCGTCCCAGCGCGGACTTGTTAGTTCACGCTGGGACGAGGCATCCCGGGTCAGAATTCATACTCGAATTCACGAGCTGGCTGCCGGATTGGTGAAACCCCGGCTTTTTGCCGCCCGTTGGCCTTCACCGGCGTCGGTTGAGTCTGATCCCAAGGGAGAACACGATGCGACCCGGTACGTTTGCTGAGGCCCATCGCCTGCGCGCTGGTGAGCCATTCTTCTGACTGCTCGGCAATCTCCAGCAGCAAAGTTTCAAACTGCGAGCGCGTCGTCTGCAGAATGTGGGGCTGAGCCAGCCAGCGCAGAACCTCGCGCCCGGTCACGCCCATCCGTTGTCGCGGCGAAGTCACAAGCCGCTCGTTGAAGTAGCGGATCAGAACTTCTTCCACCACGTCCCAGGCGTTGTCCGCGCCAAACAATCTCTTGATATCGTCGGAGTCAAGGATCTTGAATGCTTCCTCAAGAAGCTGCATCACTTCGACCCGCAGCACGTTCAGATGGCCGAACGACAACCACTTCAAGTTGTTACGCAAGTCCAAGCCGGCACGGCGTACGATGGCGATCGAGCCGAAGCTGGGATCGTAGGCGCGTTCGCGAATCACATCAGAAATGCGCTTGTCGCGCCAGAACAACGTGACCTGGTGAACGAAATGCGAGAACAGCTTGTGAAAATCGCTGTTGGGTCTCGATCCGGTCGGCACGGGGGAAGAGCCGTAACCAAAAATGCGCTTATAGGCGGACAAACGATCGTTCTTGGTGTAGCGCAACACATCGCGACGATCGAACTGGTAGAGCGAGAAGGCGCCGGGCCCCGCGGAAAGACGCACGGTACCTGCCTTGAACAGTTCTTGCAGCTTCTGCACGACGCGGAAGACGCCGATCTTCTCGTGCTGCCAGAGATAGTACACATCCCCTACCGCCATGATGCGTTCGGAGGTGATGGTCTCGTCATACGGCTCCACACCAGGCGGAACCCGGGTGACTCCAAAATCTTTGGCGGCATCCGGGCCGACGCCGGCGAGTTGAGCAAGACCTTTATCCGGTGGGACGGGCGCCCGGCTGTCGGCGTCCACCACGGAGGCCAGCATGTCATCAATCTGCTTGGTGATCGCGTCGGCGAGTTGCGGGTTGGAAACCAGGTCCGCCGACATGCGGCTCGCCACCTGCTCCCGCAACGCTGCTATGCGGTCATATAAGCCTTGATATTCCTTCTCTGTCGACATCGTTTGCCTCCTGGTTCGCGGCACTCGTCACCTTTACGACGCCTGCCAATCTCGTGAGTACGAATCTTGCTCCTCAAGCTTCCGCTAGTCGCCGGCGACTTACGGAACCGCCACGAGTGAGTCCTGTGTTCTTGGCACACTCATGCCAATCTGATCGCATTGCGTTTTGAGTTGTTTCAGTTGGTCCAACAAATCGCTCAAAGCATGCTTTACGCGCGCCGTGTTAAAGCCCTTCGGCAGGTCTCCGGTATTTTGAGGATTTCTCGCTCCGCTGACGAGCTCAATCAGGGTTTCCACCAGGGGAGCAAGGTTGTTGCTGACGGCAATTCTTCCGCCACCTTTCAGCAGACGCGGAAGTTCATCGCTAACCGAGTTGTCGATCTCAATGAGTACATCCTCCAGATACATGGACGGCAGATCGGTCGAAGGATTGAATTCCAGCAAAAGAGTTTGACGCTCATTCGGCCCGATGAAGACCGAGTCCAGAACGAAGCGGACCTCATTGACGCTCTCGGCAATTACATTCAGCTGTCTTGAGATCAAAACCAACTGCGTTCCCAAGAAAGCGTCGGGATTATTCTTTCTATCTTTCACGGCCAATTTGAAGTACCTCCCATTGCTCAACCAGCTCTGCAGCAGCGACGTGGCGTAGTCGGAGATGACGCGGAAATTGGTGATGTTCTGTTCATCGTCGACGGAATTGGAGTAAGGATTCTTCTTTTCATTTTTCAAAAAGTAGATCCCGTAAAAATCCCGGAGATCGCCCAGCGTTCCCTGCACTTTGTCCGGATCGCATTCCACTCGCGGTTCGGTGCTGAACGTGAGATTTTTCGCTCCCAACAGAATCTTGAAATAGGTGTTGACGCGAAGAATCGAGGGTGGGACAACCCCAAACTGCTTCACGATCTCGCTGAACTGGCTCTTGGCCATGTCGCGAAGCGCATTCTCGTACTCGGTGTCGGCAGCGGGATTCAGCGCGTAGAGCCCATCCAGCAGGGGCAGAGATGCGTCCAATGCAACCTTTGCTCGCGTATACAAACTGGCTTGCGCGCCGGTGATCCCACCAGCCAGATCCGTTTGGACCGTGTAGGTGCGCGGGTTCCACGTCGATTCGACGTGACCCTCGATGTCCGTGAGGCTGAAAGACTGAGTCAGAGCTCCCACAAAGCCTTTTGGATCTCCCGAGTTTGGCTTCCACCCGAGTACGTCAGCTACTGCTTGGGAGGCGACCTGCCCGAGCCCGAGGCTTGACGCTCCACCGGTGGAAAAACCGCCCCCGCCCGTAGGACGCGAGATAGGGGAGGGAGAATAGCCGACCTCCTCCGTCAAAATCGGGTAA
>Ga0207664_10000851_pt1 | contig 20687 bp, 21 predicted proteins | sample LARL83metaG_FD_184349 | JGI IMG/M metagenome (GOLD analysis project Ga0207664, IMG submission 184349) | Corn, switchgrass and miscanthus rhizosphere microbial communities from Kellogg Biological Station, Michigan, USA - LAR L8-3 metaG... | ecosystem: Host-associated > Plants > Roots >... | reverse complement strand
GTCTCCCTTCGCCGGACGGTGGGTTCCCGTGCCGGTTCGCGTGGCGGGCAGCGGCGCCGGGTGGCACACTGTCAGCAGGGCCGTGGCGTCTACACTCACATAGAAATTCTACAGACAAGTAGATGCTATCCGGCTCACGGAGAGGACGCACGGCCATGTCTGAAAAACCCGCGGACCATGGCGGCGATGCCGCGCGGCGCCCGGCCGGGGAGCTCGAGGCGGCGGTGATGGCGGTGCTGCAGGCCGCCCGGTCGCCGCTGTCCCCGGCGGAGGTCCGCGGCCGGCTGGGCGGGGACCTGGCCTACACCACTGTGGTGACGATCCTGTCGAGGCTGCACGCCAAGGGCGTGCTGGACCGGCGCAAGGCCGGCCGGGCGTTCCGCTACGTGCCGGTGGCCGACGAACCGGGGCTGGCAGCACGGCGGCTGGCACGGATGCTGGATGCCGAGCCGGATCGTGAGGCGGTGCTTGCCCGGTTCGTGTCCGGCCTGTCCGGCAGGGACGAGAAGCTGCTGCGCCGCATGCTCGGCGAGGGCGGCGGGTAAGCCGGATGCACCTGGCGGTTTACCGTCCGCTGCCCAGTTCGTCCGCGGGCGATGCGGCCGGGTTCAGAATGGCTTCCACCCGCCGTACCCAGGCGGATGAAGAAGATCTCATTCATGGTGTCGGTCACCTTCGCCGGCGTCGCGCTGGATCAGCTGGCCCCACTGCCCGTTTTCCTGGAGGAACACCTTCTCTATCCGGCCGATAATTTCACGAGTTTGTGCTGGATTGGCGGCGAGTTGCGCACTGGCTTTGGTCAGGGCAGACAATGACAGCTCGGCATCGCGGTACAGCTTGGCCAGCCTCGGGAACGCGTACAGAGACTGATAAGCGGTCAGGGCGGTGGCGGCGGCGGCCAGGAACGCCGCCGCGATGGCGAGTCCGGTTCGCCAGCCAGGCACAGCCGCACCCACTGAACCCGCGATCGCAGCCAGCGTCGAAAACACCCATTTAGCATGAATAGCTTGGTCTCGCGCCGTCTCGGCCTCTATCCGGCGCTTGTTGTAGAAGCCAAGCTGGTCGGCGATCCGGTCCTCGGCGTAGAGCGCGGCGAACTGCGCTGATCGTTCGGTCATGCCGGCTCCCGGCCCGCTGCTACTTCGGCGACAGCGGTTATGAGCGCTTGCCGTCGGCCGCCGTCAGCGAAGGGCGGCAGTTCGGCCAGGTAAGCGAATGCCATCGAGCGCAGCCGTTCGGCTCTGGTGCGCTGGTCAAGGTAGGTGCGCTGCGCGGTGCGCTCTTCTCCTAGCCCGGCTACGGCGGCGGCGAGCACCCCGAGAACGCTCACCACGACACCGGGCCAGATCTGATGGCTGTATGCCGCCTGTACCGAGCCGAATGCCGTGGTAAGCGCGGTAACGACGATGAGGATCACCTGCTGCCGCCAGTAGATGTTCTGCGCGCGCTGGGCGCTGAGATCGGACTCTCTAAATGCCGGGACGAGAACCTCGTCTATGGTGGTCAGGTCAGCTGCCAGTGCCGGGTACTGCGCGATTCGGCCCGCTGGTATGAGTACCGGAGGCACCAGCCGCGGCCGGACCTTGGGCAATCGGCGGAACAGCGCGATCTTCACCGAGCCCCCCTCACAGCTAGCTGCAGCCGAGATTCCATCCGATCATAGAGTTCGTCCCGCACATCAGCACCCATATCATCAGGACAAGAATTCGCCACAGATACGATGCCCGCAGACAGGCGACATGCGGACCGACCGGGAGGGATCTCGTGCCTGAACCGATCGCGTTCATGGTCATGCCCTATGGCCGTCGCGCCACCGGACGCAGCGAGTCCGACGTTCCCGCGGAAGTCGATTTCGATGCGCTGTGGTTCGACGTGTACCGCCCGGTTCTTTCCGAACTCGGATACCGTCCGGTCCGGGCCGACGCGGACGTGGGGTCGCTCATCATCTCGGACATGATCCAGCGCCTGGTGCTGGGCGACCTCGTTGTCGCGGACCTCACGTTGCCAAACGCCAATGTGTATTACGAGGTCGGTGTCCGCCATGCGGCTAGGAAGACCGGATGCGTACTTATCGCCCCTGACTGGGCGAGGCCGATGTTCGATCTCGCGCAGCTACGCCAGGTCCGGTTCCCCCTCGCGGATGGCCGGATTAGCAAGTCGGCGGCGATCACGGCCCGTGCGCATCTGACGGAGGGCCTCAGGCCGATGACGGAGACGATATCCCCGGTATTCGACTGTCTGCCCGGCTATCCAGCGGAGCAGGATCCGCATCGGCTCTCGGCCTTCGCGGACCTGGCCGATGAGCTCATGGCGTTCGATGCCGCTGTGCGCGAAGCACACCTCGCTCCCGCGGCGGAACGCCGGGCGCGTGCGCTCGAGGTGCTGGCCCGATTCGGCGACAAGCCGGCCGTACGCGAAACCGACGCGCTGACGCTCCTGTTCATGCTGCGTGACCTCGTCGGCTGGGACGAGGTCCTCCAGTTCATCGCGACCTTGCCGAAGCAACTCGCCCATCATGAGCGTGTCATGGAGCTTGAATATCTGGCGATCGCGAAGCAGGGGTCGGCGATCAAAGCGGTCGCTCGGCTTGAGGCGCTTATCGCCCGGTACGGCGAAACCTCCGAACGGCTCGGCCTGCTCGGCGGCCGCTACAAACAGCTAGCCGGCGAAGCTGCCGATGAAGCCGAGAAGGGCCGGTTCCTCGACAAGGCGATCGACTGCTACGCGCGCGGGATGATGGCCGATCTCAACGACTACTACCCGGCAAGCAACCTGCCACGGCTGTACCGGCAGCGCTGCGCGCAAGACGATGAGCAGCTCGCCGTCGAGGCCGAGATCATCACGATGGCCGCATGCCGGCGTGCGCTGCAACGTCAGACGGCGGATGAATGGGTGCGGCCGACCCTGCTCGGAATGGCGTTCGACCGAGGTGACGTCGCCGAGGCACAGCGGCTGCTCCCAGCGGTGGCGGCCGACGGCGCCGCCGCGTGGAAGATCAGGAGCACGATCACCGATCTGGAGAAATCCGCCGTCAGTCACGACGAGGAAATCGTCCGCAGGCAGCTTGGCGGGATAATCGACGCACTGCGGGAACTCATCGCCACCGGTGAAGCCGGCATCGGTGAAAGCCCGTGAATGGCGCTGCCGTGCCGCGCTCTGAGCGGGTCGCTCAGCTAGCCGAGTTGCCATCGGCGCTACAGGCGCTCGGCATCCGCACCGGCCGTCCGGTACTCGTCGTGGTCGGCGGAGCCGGCGGGATGACACCGGATCTTCAAGCATCGGTAACCGAGGTAATGCGGCACCTACTGCTCACGATGGAGCGACGTGACGGTGCGGTGGTAGATGGCGGTACCGACTCCGGGGTCATGCGGGTGCTTGGGCTGTCCCGCCATGCCACAGGTGCATGTCTGCCGCTCATCGGCGTAGCGGCGGAGGGAACCGTGATACTCCCCGGGAAACCAGCACCGCGCGATGCGGCGCCGCTAGAGCCGCATCACACGCACATGATCCTCGTCCCGGGCGACAGCTGGGGTGATGAGTCGCCCTGGCTGTCCAGCGTCGCGACCTCGATCGCCCAGGACCAGCCGTCTATGACAATGGTCATCAATGGCGGCCAGATCACATATGACGACATCAACCACAGCCTTGAGGCTGGGCGGCCCGTGGTGGTGGTCGCCGGGACGGGCCGCGCCGCTGACGCCATCGCCGCCGCGGCTGGGCACGATGCCCAAGTCTCCAGTGCCGCCGGGATCGCGTCCTCCCCCCATACGTGGATAACATCTCTCCACGACCCGCAGCGCATCTATTCCGCCGTTGACTCGATTCTGGGGATCTGAACAAGCACCACAGGACGTTCCGCACCTGACTCCACTCCGTCCGCAGCTGGCCGCGGAGCAGCCGCTGCGCAGAGCCGCGTTGCCGGATCAGCTACCGTACGCGTCGCTGTAGTTCCACCACTGGTACGGAGGTGTCTGCGGGTATCCCTCGGGCGAGTCTTCCCACTCCTCCTGGCGGCCGAGCGCCGTCATGTCCAAGTAGCTCCACGTGGTGCCCATGTTCTCCGCACCGCGGCTGTTGATGAAGTAGGTGCGGAAGATCCGGCCGCCTTCGCGGATGAAGGCGTTGTGCCCGTGCCACTCGTCGACGCCGAAGTCCTTGTCGAAGTCGTCGGTGATCGTGTACCAGGGGATGCGCGTCCAGCCGTGGCGTTCCTTCAGCCGCTGGATCTCGGCCTGGGGGGCGCGCGAGGCGTAGACGAGCGTCGTGTCTCGCGCGTTCAGGTGGGCCGGGTTCGCGACCTGGTCGGCGCCGAAGGAGCAGCCCGCGCAGGCACGATCTGGATACGAGCCGCCCGCCGCGTACGTGGTGACCGCCGGTTCGAAGAAGGCCCGGTAGACGATCAGCTGGCGGCGGCCCTCGAACAGGTCCGCGAGGCTCGTCGGCCCGCCGGGGCCTTCGAACGAGTACTCCTTTTCCACCGCCATCCACGGCATCCGCCTGCGCTCGGCGGCAAGCGCGTCGCGCGCGCGGGTGAGCTCCTTCTCCTTGACCAGCAGCCTCTCACGTGCTGCGTTCCACTCCCCAGGAGGGACAATCGGCGGCGTCTTCATCTGGCACTTTCCTCTTCAGAAGGACCTACGCCTTGACTACCGTAGCAGCGCCCACCAGCGCCACATGCGAGGCTATCATCGCCGTCCGCCGGGTAGCGCGCGGACGGCGCCGAACTAGGGGATTTCGGAAACCCTTGCTGACCTAATCACGAACAGATGTAGCCCCGACCGGATTCGAACCGGCGTTACCGCCTTGAGAGGGCGGCGTCCTAGGCCTCTAGACGACGGGGCCGTGCCATGCCCGGCAAGAATCTGCCGGCTAAGAACTAGCGGCGTTCAGACTACCGCCTCCCCGCCGTTGAGGCCAACTGAGGCCGCCAGCGCCACGCCGGCCGCCACCAAGGCGGCATTTCCGGCCGCCGGGCTCCCGTCGGCCATCACCACCGTGTCCTCGAGCCCGACCCGGATGTCCCTGCCCAGCGCCACTGCGGCCCGCAGCACTGACCACGTCGCCAGGCCGTACCCATGGTGCAGCCGAGGGATTCCGCTCAAGCCACCACGGTCCAGCGCCGCCCCAATCTCGGCGGCCAATGACACAGCCACAGCCGCAGACCGATCCTGCGGCTCGACCAGGATCCGCACCAGCGGTCCGAACCCCGACCCGAAGCGGGCGAGCGCGTCGGCATCCGCCACCGTCCAGACCCCGGCTTCAACCCCGATCGCCAGCTCGCCGAGCAGGCCGGCCAGTTCCACGGCCCCCGGCTCGGACAAGTTGACCGACGCGAAGTCCGGCTTCCCCTCCCCAGTCCAGCCGGCTACCAGGGACAGCCGCCGAGCGACGTCTCCCCCAGCGACCCAAAGCCCAGTGGTGACCCCGACCGGGATCCCGGGCACCGCCGCCCGCACCGCGGCCACCGCGGCCAGCACTTCACCCGCGTCCAGCACCTCCGCCCCTGACGCATCACGAGGGTGCAGGTGGATCGCCCCCGCACCAGCCCGCACCACGGCGACGGCGTCGGCGGCAAGCTCCTTCGGTCGCTGCGGCACACCCGCATGCGAGTCTCGCGTGGTCCCGCCGTTCAAGCACGCCTTAACCAGCATCGGCCCATCTCTCCCCGCGCCGCCCGAACGCACCGCAACAGCAAAACGCGGACGCATCAAGGCGTCCGCGTTGTCGCTGGCTGGGGTACCAGGACTCGAACCTAGACTAACAGGGCCAGAACCTGTCGGGCTGCCAATTACCCCATACCCCAATGGCATCACGCCCCGCTCTTCAGCGGCGCGCCCACGCAGTCTAGCCGACGCCGACCGTGCGGGCCAACACGAATGCTTGCTCTCCACTCACAGCGGATCTATCTCGGCAAGCCCAGCCACCCGATCCAGCCGAAGCCACCGGGTAATCCCAGCCGCGCGAAGGAAATGCACGTCATGGCTGGCGACCAGCAGCGCACCCCGGTACCCGTCCAGCGCCTCGACGAGCTGCCGGACCGAAGCCATGTCGAGGTTGTTCGTCGGCTCGTCCAGGAGCAGCAGCTGCGGTGGCGGCTGGGCGAGCAGCAGCGCCGCGAGCACCGCGCGGAACCGCTCCCCGCCGGACAGCGTGCCCGCCGGCATGTCCGCCCGCGCGCCGCGGAACAGGAACCTGGCCAGGCTCGCCCGCACCTCGTTGACCGTGGCCGACGGCGCGGCGAGCCGCACGTTCTCGACCACGCTCAGCGAGTTGTCGAGGGCGTCCAGCCGCTGCGGCAGGTACCCGACCACCGCGCCCGGCTTCACCGCCACGCCCGGCAGCGAAGCCGTCCCCGCGACCGCCCGCAGCAGCGTGGTCTTGCCCGCGCCGTTCGGCCCGGTCAGCGCGATTCGCTCCGGCCCGCGCACGATCAGCTCCCCGATCACGCCGACGTCGGCCCTAACGAAAGACCCGGCGGAAGACCCGGCGGAAGACCCGGCGGAAGACCCAGCGAACGTCCCCACCGGATGCCACCCGCCCCCGTCGAGCCCGGTGACCGTCAGCACGGTCCGCCCGGCCGGCACGTCGGTACCGGGCAGCTTCACCCGGATCTCCGCGTCGTCCCTGACGGCGTCCTCCGCCTCGGCCAGCCGGTCGCGCGCGGTCTGCAGCCGCTCCATGTGCAGCTCGCGCGACCGCCCCGCGGACTCCTGCGCGCGCCGCTTCAGCCCGCCCGCGACGATCCGCGGGATGCTGCCCGACGCGGCCAGCTTGCGCCCCTGCCGGTCCCGCTGCGCCTGCTTGGTCTGGGCCTCGACCAGGTCCCGCCGCTCCCGCCGCACTTGCGCGGCGGCGGAGCTCATTTCCCGCGCCGCCGCCGCCTGCTCGGCCGCGATCATCTCCTCATAATCTTCAAGATTTCCCCCATATAGCAGAACGGCATTGGTATGCACTTCAGCGATCTGCTCCACGCGCGCGAGGAGTTCGCGGTCGTGGCTGACCACGATCAGCACCCCGCGCCACGAGTCGATGGCGTCGTACAAGCGGTGCCGCGAATCGATGTCGAGGTTGTTCGTCGGCTCGTCGAGGAGCAGGATGTCGGGGCGGCGCAGGAGCAACGCGGCCAGCGCGACCAGCACGGTCTCGCCGCCAGATAGCTGCCCGACGCTGTCGTCAAGGCCGAGGTGCGCCAGGCCCAGCCGGTCCAGCCAGGCCCTGGCCCGCTCCTCGATGTCCCAGTCGTCGCCAACGGTGGCGTAGGTGTCGTCGTCCAGTTCGCCGCGCTCGATCGCGTGCAGCGCGGCGCGGACGGCGGTGATACCGAGCAGGTCCGCGACGGTCCGGCTGGTGCCGAGCGTGATGGCCTGCGGCAGGTATCCGATCTCGCCGGTTGCCCGCACCGCGCCGGACCCTGGACGCAGTTCCCCGGCGATCAGGCGGAGCAGTGTCGACTTGCCCGATCCGTTCGCGCCGATAAGCCCGGTCCGCCCCGGGCCGAAGGACGCATTCACGCCCGACAGCACGAGCGCGCCGTCTGGCCAGCTGAAGGACAGATCGGAACAGGTAATAGCAGCAGCGGACATCTGGCGGCTCCCAGCACGTAGGAATGGCTTCCGTTACGTGTTGCGACACCGCGCCAGGGCGATCATCGGAGCAGGCCGAGAGGCAGCATCGCTAGCCTCAGAACTCCACTCGACTCTCCCGCCGTCGGCAATAAGACGTGCCAACTATAACGCAGTTCCGGCACATGCCACGAAGACGCGGGCGGGGCCGGCGCCGGACACCGCGCCGTCGATGGCGGAGACGAAACAAGACTCGCCCCGGCCGAGCTTGAGCGTGTCCCCCGCGGCGTTCCGTACCGTCACACCGCCCGAGACGCAGAACATGATCCGCGGACCATCGGCGGGGAGCGGTGCTGCCTCCTCGCCCAGGTCGACGCGGAACAGCCGGAACTCCGGCGCCCGGATACCGTAATCGGCCACGTCGGCACGGACCTCCGGTGCCAGGATCGGAACCGCCACGGCGGGGTCGAGCAGCTTCAGCAGTTCGGGCACGTCGATGTGCTTGCCAGTGAGGCCGGCCCGCACCACATTGTCGGAGTTCGCCAGCAGCTCGATCCCGGTGCCGCGCAGGTAGGCGTGCAGCCCGCCAGCCGGCATGAACACGGCCTGGCCCGGCCGAAGGACGGCGTGCTGAAGCAGGAGGGCCGCGACGATTCCGATGTCACCAGGGTGATCCGCGGCGACCCGCGTGACGGCGGCACACGCGGGAGCGTACGGGCTCGCGCTGTCCGCCGCCAGTCGCGAGCAGGCCGCGATCACCTCCTCGATCATCGCCACGCGATCCTCGGCAGGCCACTGCAGGATCGTCGCCAGCGCGCACCCGACCGGATCAGGCGCCGCGCCAGCCGACCCGGACACTCCGCCTGCCGAGGCAGCGGTCGCGGCCGCCGGAGCGGCGGCCAGCGCCATCTCGACGCCCGCCATTTTCAGCCGTCCCACGCCGAGCGCGCGGAGCAGGCCCAGCGCGTCCGCGGCGGAACGCATGCCAGCCAGCACCTCGAACGGGGTCAGAGCGCACAACAGCTCCGGCTTGGGCCAGTCGTCCACGTAGTTCCGCGCCGGATCCCCCGGCGCCAGACCGCGCTCGTTGTCCGCGCGGAAGCCGGCTGCTGCCTGCGCCCGCGACGGATGCACCTGAATCGACAGCGCGTTCTCCGCGGCGAGCACCTTGAGCAGGAACGGCAGCCGCCCGCCGAACCTGGCCGCGCAGTCCGCGCCCAGCTCGCGATCCGGCGCGGTCGCGATAACCTTGTCGAGCCCTTCAGCCCGCCCGTCCCGCACCACGACCGAAGGCGCGGACGGATGCGCTCCCATCCACAGTTCTGCCTCCGGGCCGTCGGACGGCACGGGCCGACCCTGCAGTTCGGCTATCGAGGTCCTCGAGCCCCACGAATACGGCCGGATAACCGGCTGGAGAAGGTCCACCCGCGCATGCTAGTCTCCCGCGACCGGCGACACGCCGTCCGCGGGGTGCTCCACCAGCGCGAGAACCCTGCTGGCCATGAACCGAGCGGTCCTGACCATCGTCCCCGTTCTGGTCACCTCGCTGACCTCGACTACTCCGCGCCGGTTCGTGATCTCGACCCGGCGCCCCGCTCGCGTCGCGGCAACCTCATACGTGCGCGGCGCCTCACCCGAGCCGGAATCAATGACAATCTCGACCCAGTCACCCTTCACCGGCGACCTCCCAGCCCATTGAACCTATATTCGAAGATATACCCTGACATACCACGCCGAAACGGCAGCGAGGCCTAGGAGCTGACCGGCCTCCACCCAGACCACCGACCGCCTGCCGCCCCGCTTCACGGCGACCAGACACCCGCCCAGCCGCGTTAGCGATCGGCCCACTCACACCTAACGTAGCGATCTCAGTACCTTTAGTAACCGGACTGCCATTCTGATCGCAATATCGCCTGAGCTACCCGCCCACTTCCACCAACCCCTGACCGCTTTCCCCCATTTGCACCCCAACTCCCATGTCAGAAAAGTGCCGCGTGGTAGAAAAGGCGCCAAATCTGGCGCCTTTTCTACCAGAGAGCCCTTTTCTGACACCTAACGCCTCGCCCTGCGCATGACAAACGGCGCAAGTCGTGAAATGTCGGGTGGCGAGCGCCGCAGGGTGGCGGCGGCGGGAGCCCGGGGGGTGGGGTGAAGGGTGGTGGGGTGGTGGGGTGGGGCGGGAAAAGAGGGCCCCGGCGCCGGGGGTGGGGGGCAGGCGCCGGGGCTGTCGTGAGGGGAGGGGCGGTTGATCTGTGGGGGCGGGTGGCCGGTGGGGCGGGTAGCGGGTGGGGCGGGTGGTCGGTGGGTGGGGTTAGTAGGTGGGCAGGGACGGGTCTACCTGGGCGACCCAGGCTAGGACGCCGCCGCCTACGTGGACGGCGTCGGAGAAGCCGGCGTTCTTGACGATGGCCAGGGCTTCGGCCGAACGCGCGCCGCTCTTGCAATGCAGGACGATGCGCTTGTCCTGGGGCAGCTTTTCGAGTGCCGCTCCGGACAGGAACTCGCCCTTGGGGATCAGCGTCGCGCCGGGGATCGAGACGATCTCGTACTCGTTCGGCTCACGCACGTCGACGAGGAAGATGTCGTCACCGTTGGCCTGCATGGCCGCCAGGTCCTTGGCGGTGATCGTGGAGTTCACGGCCGCCGCGGCGGCCTCATCGGACACCGCGCCGCAGAAGGCGTCGTAGTCGATCAGCCCGGTTATCGTGGGGTTCTTGCCGCAGACGGGGCACTCCGGGTCCTTCTGCACCCGGACGGTGCGGTAGCTCATCTCAAGCGCGTCGTAGATCATCAGGCGGCCCAGCAGCGGCTCGCCGATCCCGGTGATCAGCTTGATCGCCTCGTTGACCTGAATGGAACCGATCGACGCGCACAGCACGCCGAGCACCCCGCCCTCGGCGCAGGACGGCACCATGCCGGGCGGCGGCGGCTCCGGGTACAGGCAGCGGTAACACGGCCCCTGCTCGGCCCAGAACACGCTTGCCTGGCCGTCGAACCGGTAGATGGAACCCCATACGTACGGCTTGCCGAGCAGCACGCAGGCGTCGTTCACCATGTACCGGGTCGCGAAGTTGTCGGTCCCGTCCACGATCAGGTCGTACCGCGCGAAGATGTCCAGCACGTTGTCGTTGTCGAGCCGCTCGTTGTGCAGCACGACGTCGACCAGCGGGTTGATCTCCTTGATGCTGTCCCGCGCGGATTCGGCCTTGGACCGGCCCACGTCGGACACGCCGTGAATGATCTGCCGCTGGAGGTTGGACTCGTCGACGACGTCGAAGTCGACGACGCCCAGGGTCCCCACCCCGGCGGCGGCCAGGTAGAGCAGCGCCGGCGAGCCCAGCCCGCCCGCGCCCACGCAGAGCACCTTGGCGTTCTTGAGCCGCTTCTGCCCCGTCATCCCCACGTCCGGGATGATCAAGTGGCGGGAATAGCGCTTGACCTCGTCGACGGTCAGCTCGGCGGCCGGCTCAACCAGCGGCGGCAGCGACACTGTGCTCTCCATTCTGTGCGCCTGTCCTACCGAGCAACGGGTCCGAGCCTACGGGAATTCCCCCGAGCAGGACGTCGATCTCGGCCGCGACCAGCGCAGGACACTCCATCATCGCGACGTGCCCGGTGCGCGGCAGCACCACCACCCTGCTGCCGGCGATCGTCCGTGCCGCCCGGCCCGCCATCCGGGGACTCACCAGCCGGTCGTGGCTGCCGTAGATGACCAGCGTCGGCGCGCTGATCCGGGCCGCCTCCCGCCACGGCGACCCCGAGCCGGTCCGCAGCGACTCCGCGGTCAGCGCCCGTACGGAGCCGATCAGGACGTCGTCCGCGTAGGGCAGGCCGTCCCGGCGGATGAGTTCGGCGACCTCGGCGTCGAACCGCTCCTTGTGGATCGAGCTCGCATCGTAGTAGCAGGTTGCGAAGACGTTGTACACCCGTCGTTCGGGAGAAATGTTCTTGAACTTGGTCAGCGCCCAGCCGCCGACCCGCGGCACGCTCATCAGCGGGAAGCGCACCAGGTCCATCCGGGGCCGCAGATCGGGCAGCGCCGGGGAGATCAGGGTCAGCGAACGGATCAGGTCCGGGCGGCGGGCGGCCACCCGCGCGCAGACCGCCCCGCCGAGGGAGTTGCCGATCAGGTGCACCGGCCCGCGGCCCTGCCGCTCGATCAGCGTCGCGACGGTCCGCGCCTGCGCGGTGATCGCGTACTTCCCGTCCGGCGGAGGCGGCGACTCGCCGTATCCGGGCAGGTCGACGGCCACGCAATCGAGCCGCGGGCGCAACTGAGCCATCAGGTCGGTCCAGTTGCGCGCCGAGCCGGCCAGCCCATGCACGCACAGCGCAGGCTCACCGCCGGCCGGCGGCACGGCGGTGACGAAGACCTCCCCGACGAATTCTCCAGGCCAGTGCGGTACCGGGGTCACGCGCTGGCCTTGCGGCGGGAGGCGGCCTTCGCGCGCGGCGTGGCTTCTTCTTTGTCGGTCTTGGTCCGGCTGGCCGGACGAGCCTTCGCGGGCTGCTTGGCGGGCTTGTCGGGCTTGCCGCCCTTGCCGTCGGCGTCGCGCTCGGCCTTGAGCGCCGAGACGCTGGCCCGCAGGATCTCGGTCAGGTCGGCGGGCTGGCCCTTCGGCTCGGGAGCGGCGACGCCGGCCGGGCGGACCACGTCGTTGCCCTCCACCTTTGCCCGGACGACGGCCTCCAGCGCTTCGCGGTACGCGTCCTTGAACGCCTCGGGCTCGAAGTCCTCGGTCATCGTCTCGATCAGCGATGCGGCCATCTTCAGCTCCTGCTGCCTGACCTCGATGTCCTCGTCCAGGAACGCGAACTCGGGCTTGCGCACCTCGTCTGGCCACAGCAGCGTCTCGAGCGTGAGCACGCCCTCGCGGACCCGCAGCGCCGCCAAGGCCTCGCGCTGACGCAGCGCGACCTTGGCCACCGCCACCTTTCCTGAGCGCTCGAGCGCGTCGCGGAACAGCACGTAGGCCCGGGTCCCGGTGGGTTCCGGTTCCAGGTAGTAGCTCTTGTTCGCCAAGATGGGCTCGACCTGGTTACTCGGCGCGAAGTGCAGCACCTCGATGCGGTGCGCGGTCACCAGCGGGAGCTCGGCCAGGTCTTCGTCGGTCAGCACCACCATGTCGCCGGTGGGCAACTCGTACCCTTTGGAGATATCCGCGTACGGAACCTCCTCGCCGTCGATCGTGCAGAACCGCCGGAACTGGATCCGGCCCCCGTCTTCACGATGCACCTGACGGAACGTGATGTCACGCTGCTCGGTCGCGGCGTAGAGCTTCACCGGGATGACGACCAGCCCGAAGGAGATCGCGCCGGCCCAAATGCTGCGCATGCAGTTCACCTACCCCGATTGCCATGCACCTGATACATCCAGTGTTGTCCAGATTCTGTCATTCGACAATACGTTCGAGCCAATTTCCTGCCCGTCTGTACGGTTTCGCCAGACTGTGTAACTATCGACCTACTCTGCCAGCGAGCCTACGGCCGCACCTGAAATGATGGACGCTTGGGCACGGCCGGACTCATCGGACCGTGAGGGCTGAGGGGGTCGGTGTTTGACATGGGCGACTTCGACGTCGTCGTGCTCGGCGGCGGGACGGCGGGCGTACGCGTCGCCATCGCGGCCGCCCGCGGCGGCGGTAAACAGGTAGCACTGGTCGAGGCGGGCCTGATCGGCGGCGAGTCGCCGTATCTCGCTTGCCTGCCGTCGAAGTCGCTGCTGGTGTCGGCCGCTCGCGGCGAGACCTGGGAGCAGGCGATCGCACGGCGGGACGAGGTGACCGGCGGGCTCGACGACTCTTCGGTGCTGGGGACGCTGGCTTCGGCCGGGGTGTCCGTGGTCCGGGGCACCGGCGTGGTGACCAGCCGCGGCACGGTCGCCGTCACGCCGCTCGGCGATGCTCGCGGCGAGCCGACGGTGCTCGGGTACACCGACCTGGTGATCGCTTCCGGCAGCGAGCCGGTGGCGCCGCCGATCGAGGGGCTGCCGGACATTCCGGCGTGGACCACCGCCGGGGCGCTGTGCTCACCGGACCTGCCGCGGCGGCTCGTCGTGCTCGGCGGCGGGCCGGCCGGGTGCGAGCTCGCGCAGGTGTACGCGACGTTCGGCTCGCACGTGACGCTGGTAGAGGCGTCTGGACGGCTGCTGCCTGACGAGCCCGCGTTCACCGGCGAGATCCTCGCCAGAGCGCTGCGGCGGTCCGGGGTGGACGTGCGCTGCGGGTCGCCGGCCGCCAAGGCGGAGCGCACCGCGGACGGCCTGACACTCGGGCTGGCCGACGGGACCAGGATCGACGCGAACCGGCTGCTGCTGGCCACGGGCCGGCGGCCACGGGTGAGCGGCCTCGGGCTGGACGCGCTCGGCATCAGGGTCGAGCCCGGCGCGGCGCTGCCCACCACGACGACGTGCCAGGTCGCGGACGCGGGCGGGCACGTATGGGCGGCCGGCGACGTGACCGGGGTCGGGCACACGCACTCGGCGGCGTACCAGGCGGACGTCGTCGCGGCCAACCTCTGCGGGACGACGCGGGAGGCGGACTACAGCGCGATCCCGCGGACGGTGCTGACCACGCCTTCGGTGTTCGCGGTGGGTGTTTCCGGCGGTTTTCCCGGGGATTTTTCCGGGGGTTTTTCCGGCAGTGGTCCCGGTGGTGATCCCGGCTTGGTCGTGGCGGGCGCCGACCTGGCCGATACGGCCCGGGCCAGGATCGACGGCGACCTCGGGCGGATCGAGCTGTACGCGGACCCGGAGGCCGGCGTGCTCGTCGGCGCCGCTGCGGTGGGGCCGGACGCCGCATCGTGGATGGGCGAGGTTACCCTCGCCATCAGAGCCAGGATTCCGATCGCGACCCTGGCCGACGTGGTGCACGGCTTCCCCGGCTACGGGGAGGCGGTTGAGGCGGCTCTGCGCCAGCTGACCGCCGGAAATAGCGGAACAAAACGGGAGGTCAGCCACGTGAGCGAGATGGATATGGAAACACCGGAGAACGACGCGGCCGAGCAGCACAAGGAGGTCGTCGAGGACGAGGAGTCGCAGGTCAGAACCAGGCCGCGCGACATTTCCCTCGACGTCGACGAGGCCGATGCCGCCGAGCAAGAACGCTCAGTCGGCTTCGATGATGACGACTACCGCTGATAGCGGCTAAGCCGTGGGGGCCCGGGGGGAAGGTTCTCCCCGGTTGCCGTGGGGGCCCGGGGGGAAGGTTCTCCCCGGTTGCCGTGGGGGCCCGGGGGGAAGGTTCTCCCCGGTTACAATAGGGGCGAGCGCGGAACGACCGCGCGCGACCAGCCGGAGAGTTACGTTGACCGCAACGCCAGATGCACGGCCGCGCAGCAACCGGTTGCCGCGGCACGAACGGCGGCGGCAGCTTCTCGACGCGGCCCTTGAGGTATTCGTCGAGCGTGGGTACCACGCCGCCGCCATGGACGAGATCGCGGAGCGCGCCGGGGTCAGCAAGCCGGTGCTCTACCAGCACTTCCCTGGCAAGCTGGAGCTGTATCTAGCGCTGCTGGACGAGAGCGTGGACGGCCTGATCGAGACCGTCAGGGGCGCTCTGCGCTCCACCGATGAGAACAAGCAGCGGGTAGGCGCCACGTTCGGCGCTTACTTCGAGTTCGTCGGCGGTCAAGGACAAGCATACCGCCTGGTGTTCGAGTCCGACCTGAGCAACGAAGAGGCCGTCCGCGAGCGGCTCGACCGGGTCCAGCTCGAATGTGCCGAGATGGTCAGCCAGGTGGTCCGCGAAGATGCCGGAATTACCGACGACGAGGCCCACCTGCTCAGCATCGCGATGGTCGGCATGGCCCAGGTGAGCGCCAGGTACTGGCTGAGCAGCCACGGGCACATCACCCGCCAGGCCGCCGAGCAGATGGTCGCCAGGCTGGCCTGGCGCGGCATCAGCGGATGGCCGCGGACCGAGCACTGACCTTCTCGTAACTCACTAGGGGGCGGCATGGAAGTCAAGATCGGCATTCACTCTGTTCCGCGCGAGCTGATCGTCGAGACCGACACGCCGCCGGACGAGATCGAGCGTGCTCTTTCCGCCGCGATGCAGGCCGGGCCGGGCAGCGGCTCGGTATTCGCGCTCGAGGTCGTGAAGGGCGGCAGAGTGCTCGTGCCGGCGGACAAGATCGCGTACCTGGAGTTCGTCGGCCCGGAATCGCGGCGGATGGGCTTCGGCAACATCACGTGAGAGATCCCTTCTCGAACCGGGCCAGGTAGGCCAGCGGCGGGCCGAGCCGGCCCGCCGGGCGCAGGCCGGCCGCGTTGCCATAGCCCAGCAGGGTGACCAGCGGGACGTAGTGGCGGTCGAAGAACTCCCCCACCACGAGGCGGCCACCGGGCTTGAGCACGCGGCTCACCTCGTTGAGGGCCGTTGCCGGATCGGGAATCTCGCCCAGCACCGTGACCAGGTAAGCGGCGTCGAAGCTCGCGTCAGCGAACGGCAGGGCGCGGGCATCCGCCGCGGTAGGCACGATACGGTTGTCGATGTCGCCGGCCTCGGCCCGGCGCATCACGTGGTCCAGCATGGACGTCTGGACGTCGACGATGTCGAGACGGCCGTGCTCCCCTAGTTGGCCGGCCACGTGCAGGGCCTGGAGGCCGGTGCCGGGCCCGATCTCGAGTACCCGCTCTTCTGGCCGAACGGCAAGCAGTGCGTCGAGCCGGCGGTTGGTAAGGAACGGCAGCGGCAGGTCGAGCAGCCAGCGCTGGGCGTATGGATAGGGCGCGGTGTCGGTGTACCACCAGGCCCCTGCCGCGGCCGCCAGGCACGCCAGGGCGATAGACCGCCGCTTTCCGGTCACTGGGCACCTCCGCGCTGGTTATCACGCCAGATCAGCCACGCTACGATCACGCACCCGGCAGCCGCGGCGACCTCAACGCACGCCTCCAGGACGGCCCAGGCCAGCGGCCAGCCGGCCGGTGCGGTGCAGACGTCGAACCACGCGTCGGTGACCAGGAACGTGGCGGTGGAGGCCGCCGCCAGCGCGGCGCGACGATCCCGGCGGATGGCGGCCCACGCGGTGGCGGCCAGGCTGACCGCCATCGCGACATCCAGGCCGGACCAGGCCAGCGGCCAGTGCCGGACGGTTGTGCTGCCGGGCAGGGTAAGCGCCAGGTAGGCGGCCCACGGCAGCAGGGCGATGGCCGCCGCGGCCATCAGGTACGGCGCCCAGCGTCTGATCGACCGGAAGCCTGCCGTCGGCGGGCTGGACATGTGTGCGAGCAGCATGAGCCGTCTCCTCTCGGTGGGCGCCTATCGGGACTTACCGGCCGCAAGTTAGCGACGTCCGCCACCGATTGAATTACCGGTTGAAGCCCGGCCCGGGCCGGCGATTCACCGATGAATCCTGTGCGTCGCGGGTGTTGCATCATCAGGATGCACTACTGCAGAGAGATTCTGCAAATTGTCTCTGCAAATGGCCTCTGCCGTACCGGGGTATCCTCGGCGCATGACCGCTTCCGTGTCGCGCGCGCCCGCGTCGCCTTCGCCCGGGTCGCCGGGGTGCGCGTCGCCCGCACGCCAGCCGAAGCCGGCAACCAGCGCCGAACGAGCCGCGCTCTACAAGACGCTGACCAACCCGGTTCGGCGGCAGATCCTGAGCTACATCGGCCACTACCGGGAGGCGAACTCAACCAGCGTGGCCAAGGCGCTCGGCGAGAGCACCGGCACCACGAGCTATCACCTGCGCAAACTCGCGGAGCAGAACCTCATCGAGGAGATACCCGAACGATCGGGCGGCCGAGAGCGTTGGTGGCGAATCCTGCCGTTCGACCACGTGGCCGCGGCGCCAGCCGAGCGCAGCGCCGCGGAGCAAGCAGCGCTGGAACGGTGGGGTCTGGAGCGGGTCAGCGGCGACATCGACATGTACCTGAAGGCGCTCAGCGAGTACGACGGACCTGGCGGCTGGGTGCAGGTGCAGCGGCACGGACAGTACATGACCAAGGAAGAACTGCTGGCCTTCTACGACAGGTACCTGGCCCTGCTCCGCGAGTACGGTCACGAGCCGGGAGATGCGCCCGACGGGGCACGGCAGATGTCGTTGCGGTTCTACGCCATCCCGATCCCGGACCAGCCTGCCCCGTGGCCGCCGCCCACCCCTGATACACTCGATCACGGCCGGTCAGTTTTGCTGATCGGTCAGTGAAACGCACAGCTTGACTGCACGGCTTGAAATAGCACAGCCTAGGGTCGTGTTGCACAACGTGGCGGTCATTCCACGCCGGGCGAGGAGTCTGGCGAACTGGGAGCCAAAGGGGCAAACCCGGAGTGAGTGGCCCCGCTGCTGGCATCGAGGCTCCCTGGCGGGCGGCGTATGGAACGCCGCGATTCCGCTGGGTCACAGAGCAGCCGGACCAGCACCATACGGCTCGACTCCGACAGAACCGGGGAGGGCCACGATGAAGGACGGAACCCCTGACAACTCAATCCCAGACCACACAGACACCTGACGGGGATAGCGGGGGCGATAGCGCCCGGGATCATGCTGTCCCGTTCAGCAGCCTCGGCGTCGTCGAGGAGATCTGCTCCGGGCTCGCCGCGGCGGGCATCGAGAAGACCTTCCCCATCCAGGCGCTCACCCTACCGCTCGCGCTTGGCGGGAGCGACATCATCGGTCAGGCACGGACCGGGACCGGCAAGACGCTGGCCTTCGGCATCCCGCTGCTCCAGCTGGCCGCCTCGGCTCCGCAGGCCAAGGCGCCGAGCGCCCTGGTCGTGGTACCGACCAGGGAACTGGCGATCCAGGTCGCCGAGGACCTGCGCACGGCCGGCATCAACATGCGCGTCCGCGTGCTCACCGTCTACGGCGGCCGGGCTTACGAGCCCCAGATCGACGCGCTGGCCAAGGGCGTCGGCATCGTCGTCGGCACCCCCGGACGACTGCTCGACCTCACCGAGCGCGGTCACCTCGACCTGTCCGCCGTGCGAGCCCTCGTGCTCGACGAGGCGGACAAGATGCTCGATCTCGGCTTCCTGCCCGACGTCGAGCGCATCATCAAGCTCACCTTGCCCGACCGGCAGACGATGCTGTTCTCCGCGACGATGCCGGGCGAGGTGATCACCCTGGCGCGGCGGCACATGAGCCGCCCCACGCACATCCGGGCCGAGGGCCTCGACGAGAAGGTGTCCGCGCCCAGCACCCGGCAGTACATCTACCGCGCCCACCAGATGGACAAGATCGAGGTCCTGGCGCGCGTGCTGCAGGCCAGGGACCGCGGCCTGACCATGGTGTTCTGCCAGACCAAGCGGGTGGCCGACCAGGTCGGGAACGCGCTGTCGACCCGCGGCTTCGCGGTCGCCACAGTACACGGTGACCTCGGCCAGGGCCAGCGGGAACGTGCCCTGCGCGCATTCCGCGGCGGCAAGGTCGACGTGCTCACCGCCACCGAAGTGGCCGCCCGCGGGCTCGACGTGGACGACGTCACGCACGTCGTCAACTACGAGTGCCCGGACGACGAGAAGGCCTACGTGCACCGGATCGGCCGGACCGGCCGGGCCGGGCGCGACGGCGTCGCGATCACGTTCGTCGACTGGCGGGACATGCACCGCTGGAAGCTCATCAACGACGCGCTCTCGCTCGGTAAGCCCGAGCCGGAGGAGACGTACTCCACGTCCGAGCACCTCTATGCCGAGCTGGACATCCCGCGCGAGGCGACCGGGACGCTCCCCCGCGCGCAGCGCGGCCGGGAGGGCCTGGAAGCGGAGGCGATGGAGGACATCGGCGAGACCGGCAAGGTGCGCTCCCGGTCGCGCAGCCGCGGCAGTTCCGCCCGAGGGGCGCGCCCGGCCCGGCGCCGCCGGCGGACCAGGGGCGGTACGCCGCTCGCCGCGGCGGGCACCGAGGGCGGCCCGGCCGCTGTCACGCAGGACGGCGCCGCGGGCGAGCCCGCTCACTCGCGGTCCAGGCGACGGCGGCGGACCAGGGGCGGCCATGATCTCGCCGGCCCAGCCAGCGGTGCCAACGGTGCAGGCAGTGCTGGCGGGCCCGAAGCGACGGAACGTAAGGCTTCCTGAAACTGGCCCTCGGGACGATAGCTATTGTTCAGGATCGCCGGGTAAGGTTCGGCCCCGTGAGTACACCCACTTCCCTCAGCTTCCCGGACGGCGTGCAGCGGACGGAGATCAAAACCGACCGGGGGCTGTTCGCCGCCCTTGAGGCGCTGCCGGTACCCGGCGTCTGCGAGCGGGAAACCGCCCTGCTCGTGCCCGGGTACACCGGCAGCAAAGAGGACTTCCTGGCGGTGCTCGACCAGCTGGCCGCGGCCGGGCGGCGGGTCGTGGCCATCGATATGCGTGGCCAGCATGAGACCGCTGGCCCCGCCGGCACCGCGGACGGTTACACTCCCGCTGCCCTTGGCGCGGACATCGCGGCGGTCGCCCGGGCGACCGGAACGCGGCACCTGCTCGGCCACTCTTACGGCGGGCTGGTGGCGCGCGAGGCCATGCTGGACTGCCTGGCCGGGGACGGCATCAAGTCGTACACGCTGATGAGCTCAGGCCCGGCCGCGCTCACCGGTGCGCGGGCGGACGAGCTCCGCGCCATGCTCGGCGCGCTGGGCGCGCTTGACGACGAGATAGTGCCCGAGGCGCCGGCCATCGCCGACCTGTGGAAAGTGCACCTTGAGCCGCAGGCGATCGCCGCCGGGGTGCCCGACCCGATCGTCGCGTTCCTGCGGGAACGGATGCTCGGCAACGATCCGGCCGGCCTCGTCGCGATGGCCAGGCACCTGCTGACGGCGCCGGACCGGACCGACGAGCTGGCGCGTACGGCAGAGGTCCCGATACTGGTCATCTACGGCGAGAACGACAACTCGTGGTCACCGGCCGTCCAGGAGGACATGGCCATGCGACTCGGTGCCAGGCGGCTGTGCATTCCCGGCGCGGTGCACTCACCGAACGTCGAGGCGCCCGCCACCACCGCGAGCGCGCTGACCAAGTTCTGGGACGCGGCGGAAACCGTATAGCCCAGACCCGGGGCCCCTAGATCCTAACCGGGGAATCCTCCCCCGGACCCCTAGTCAAGGCTCAGGCCATCCCACGGCCGCCGGCGAACCGCCGCCGCCGCGCCCTCGGGACAGTTCCGCAGGTAGTCGCACCAGCCGCAGGCCGGGCCGGTCCG
>Ga0207664_10000849_pt1 | contig 20711 bp, 18 predicted proteins | sample LARL83metaG_FD_184349 | JGI IMG/M metagenome (GOLD analysis project Ga0207664, IMG submission 184349) | Corn, switchgrass and miscanthus rhizosphere microbial communities from Kellogg Biological Station, Michigan, USA - LAR L8-3 metaG... | ecosystem: Host-associated > Plants > Roots >... | reverse complement strand
CGGCGACATCTCTAGCGCCTTCTGCCAGCGCGCGATGCCTTCGGCCAGCGGTTGGTCGATGTTCTGGAAAGCTTGCTCGGCCGTCGTGTCGCCAGTCTTGCGGATCCGGTCGAAGATCCGGCGCGCTTCCCCTTGCAATTTTGTTTCATAACAGAGGAAGGCGTACTCGAGCGCCACGTGCCGGTCGGCTGGATCGAGCCGCATGGCTTCGGCGAATTGATCGCGGGCGGCTTCGTTTTCCCCGATCTTCAAGAGTGTGTAGGCCAAGTCTTTGCGGATGCCGGCTCTGCTTGGCGCAAGTTCGATCGACTGCCGGAAGGCAGCCACTGCCTGATCGTACTCCCTGTTCCGAAGCGCGTCGTAGGCATGTTGAAGGGGCCGGTACGCTGGGTCTGGATCTTGCGCCGACGCTGACTGTAGAGCCAGCGCCACCAGTAATGTGATGTGTAACACCGATTCACCCTCGCGGGATACTGGGGTAGTGCAGTGAGTAGCCAACTTCTCTCAGGCTTTAGAGGCAACCTTATCCGGTAAATCCGATGCGTCGCTTGGGAGACACTTGCGGCGGCTCGAGAAGCTCCCGGATGGCCTCGAATACGTCTTGGATCTTGTCATCGTGCTGCCGGTACTTGCTTTCCAGTTCCGCGATTTTCTCAGCCAGTTCGCGGTGCGTCGTAAGAATTTCACGAAGCTTGACAAAGGCCCGCATGATCGCGATGTTCACTTGCACTGCGCGCTCGCTGTTAAGGACCGATGAGAGCATCGCCACGCCTTGCTCGGTGAAAGCATACGGCAAAGTGCGGCGCCCGCCCCAACTTGAAGTCACAATTTGTGACCTCAAGATTTTCATTTCTTTGGCCGTCAGACGGAACATGAAGTCCTTGGGAAAGCGGTTGAGATTGCGTCTAACGGCTTGGTTGAAGACCTTGGTGGCTACCCGGTACAAGTCGGCCAAATCGGAATCGACCATAATCTTCTGGCCACGAATCATAAAGATGCGCGTATCAATCGAGGCACTGAGCGAGTGATCAGGCCGGCGGGCCAGCGCTTTTGTTTTTTGTCTCATCATTCTGGAAGTTGGCGCATCCCTGTGATCGTCTCACCGCAATTCGCAACCAAGGTGAGAAAATAGCCAAATGGCCCGTGAGTTCGATCTGGCTCCCCATGCGGTGTCCCCCGTCCAGACCCGTTTTCGCCGCATAACGACTGATATGCCTGTTCCTGAATCTCTGCCGGTACTCGAAAAACTGCAGCGCTACGAGCCGCTTGCAATGCGCGGCCAGCCTCCCATCGTGTGGGATAAGGCGGACGGCTTCCAAGTCTTCGACGCCTACGGCAATTGCTGGATTGATTGGTCTTCCGGCGTGCTTATCACTAACGCCGGACATGGGCGCCAGCCGATCATCGACGCCATCATCCACCAGGCATCGTCGGGATTGCTGACTAGCTATGGCTTTGCAAGCGATATCCGAGCGCGGCTGGTGGAAAGGCTCGCCGGTCTTCTTCCGCCGCCACTCAAGAAGATCTTCTTGCTCACCACCGGATCGGAAACCGTGGAATGTGCGATCAAACTGGCTCGCTCACACGGCCTGCGAACTGGCGGCCCAGCGAAGAATATCATCGTCTCCTACACTGACGCGTTTCATGGCCGAACGCTTGGCGCGCAGCAAGCTGGCGGGATTCCCGCGCTGAAAGAATGGATCGTCAACCTGGATCCCGGCTTCGCGCAAGTCCCATTCCCGGATGGCTTTCGGACTCCCGATACGTCCTTCGATTATTTCGAGCGCTGGTTGGAAGATCAACAGATTAATTCAAGAAATGTAGCGGGCGTGCTGATGGAAACCTATCAGGGTGCCAGCGCGGCCTTTGCTCCGCCTGATTACATAAGGTCATTGCGCCAATGGTGCGACCGTCATCAGGCGTTGCTGATTTTGGACGAGGTCCAGGCTGGTTTCGGGCGCACCGGTACAATGTGGGGCTTCGAGCACTATGGCGTAGTACCTGACCTCGCGTTGTTCGGTAAAGGTATATCAAGCTCGCTGCCGATTGCGGCAGTCGCAGGGAGCGCGGAGATCATGGATTCGCAGCCGATCGGCACGATGACGTCTACGCACACCGGCAATCCCGTTTGTTGCGCCGCTGCGCTGGCTTCGATCGACCTGATCGTCGATGAAAAGCTGACTGCGAATGCCTGCCACATCGGCAATGTCCTGCACGGGCGTCTGCGCGAGATGCAAACCCGTTTTCCGCAGATCGGCGCCGTTCAAGGCCGCGGATTGGTCGCGGGGCTTTCGTGCGTTACGCCCAACACCGCGAAGCCGGATGCGGATCTGGCCTGGAACGTCGTACGTCTCTGCTTCGAGAGAGGCGTGCTGATGTTCGCGCCGGTCGGATTCGGTGGCGCGACTGTTAAGATCGCTCCCCCGTTGGTTATCACCGAGGAAGCGATTCTGGAGAGCACGGCCGTTCTCGACGAAGCTTTCAACCAAGCGATCGGAGGCCGTTAGTAGACGATGCGCGTCACCATCCTCGGCGGCGGAATGATCACGCACGACCAGATTCTGCCGTCGTTCTATCATCTGCAGCGGCTCGGATTGGTGGATGAAATCGTCGTCTGTGCTCGACATGACCGAACGCTGCAGGCGCTGGCTGAGTCGCAACTGCTTCAGTTGGCGTTTCCCGGACAAAGCTTCCGCTCTTCCATAGGCGCGTATCGCGATGCCCTGGCTCAAACCGCGCCTCACAATCTAGCAATAATCGCCCTGCCGGATCACCTGCATTTCGATGCGGCGATGGCGGCGCTCGAAGCCGGCCAGCACCTCTTGGTTGTCAAGCCCCTGGTGATGAAGTTGGAGGAAGCCGAAACCATCGAGCGCGATGCTCTGCGCCGAGGCCTTTTCGTCGGGGTCGAGTATCACAAACGTTTTGACGACCGCAGTTTGTTGGCACGGCGCAAGTATTGTGCTGGGGAGTTCGGCGAGTTCCGCCTCGGCGCTGCTTGCCTGATGGAAAAGTGGTATTATCGCCACTCCAATTTTCAGAACTGGTGCACCAGCGAAAATTCCGACGCGTTCGCCTATATCGGATGCCACTACGTTGACCTGGTACATTTCATCACCGGTCTCTTACCCGTCTCTGTGAGCGTCTACGGAGTCAAAGATGAGTATCCAAACGGTAACGAAGGCTTCTTATGGACCGATGCGCGCGTGGTCTGGAGCAATGGAGCCTGCCTCAACGTCCAAAACTCGCTCAGCTTTCCCGATGACGCGCCCGGCACCAACACGCAGGGCTTGACGCTTTATTGTGCCAGCCGTACGAATGGTGCGCTGATTCGCCACTCCGATCAGTACCGTGGCATCGAATATGTCTACACCGCCAGACCCGAGGCGCCCGCCGGCACGATCTACGCTGAGCCCAGTCCGGATTACTTCCAATACGTTGATCTCGGTAACGCTGGCTTGACGCCGGTGGGCTACGGCTATCGATCCATCGAATATTTGTTCCGCTGTTGTTTGAGGGTGGAGAACGCGGCCGATCGCCCGCAGGCCATCCATGAAATCGACCGTGAGGGAATAGCAGCAACGCCTGCCAACAGCCGCTACAACGAACAAGTTATCGACGCGGCGCGGCGGTCGATTTTGAACGGCGGCATCACCGTCTCAATTGGCAGCTGAAGAGAACTTCCAGAATGAAAAACCCGACCCGGGGGGTCCGGATCGGGTGTTAACTACCCAAAGTTCAGCGCACCAGATGTCAGGCGACGTTCTGCGCCCGATTACGGCTAATAATGGCGTTCATCTGGTCTTTCAGACGAAGTTTCAACTTCTTCAGCCGATGCTCTTCCATCTCCTCTTCGGGAGTGAGTCGCGGCTTGGCCTCGAGAGCCTCAAGCTGCTTATGATACTGCGCATGCTGCTCGGCCAGACGGCGGAATTCTTCATCCGTTTTCATCAGGTGCGCTTTGAGTTCATCCTGCGTGTTCTCCATCAGGTTGTTTTCTCCTTTGTGAGGTTGCCACGCCGAGTCGATAGGGTTGACTTGCTCGGTGGGGTAAGTGGTAAGTTCAAACATTCTTCAACAGGGAGTCACCGACGGCTCCCCGCAATTGAACAGTATCATGAAAAAATCCTCATGACAATCCCCGTCTCGTTCGGGTTCTCATAGTACTCGGGCCGTGTGCCGACTACTTGAAAGCCGAGCCGCTCGTATAATTGGCGCGCCGCGGCGTTTGACTCACGGACCTCCAGAAAATGCGTCCCGGCATAGCGCGTGATTTCGGCTTGGAGCAGTTCCGACGCAATCCGCATCCGCCGAAACTCGGGATGGACAGCGACGTTGAGAATCTCCCGTTCTTGATCAGCTACCCGGCGGGAAACGACGAATCCGGCGATTCGGCCTTTCAGCAACGCTACACGGCAATCGAAGGCCAGGTAGTCCTGCGCCTGCCATTGCGACGCTTCAGAAGCAGAAGCCTGGATGGCTGAGATCTCTGCCAGATCGCTGGCGTGGGCAGATCGAATCTGTATCCGCGAAGGCAATAATTGCCCGATAAGCGCCCGCTGTCGCGCTCCGATTTCCCTCCAGCCGAAGTTGCGTTCTACATATGCACGGCCGGCCGCGGCAAGTTGCTGTCGCAGTTCCTGGTCCCGTAACAGCGTCCGGATGGCGTTCGCAAAATCCTCCGGCTGATCGGCTATCCAGACGTTCACGCCGTGTTCCAGCCCGAGCCCAGCGCACCCGGAATCGGTCGACACCACAGCCCGTTCCATGGCCATCGCCTCCAGGACTTTGAGGTTCGTACCTGCCGAAACCAGAGTGGGAACTAAGACAAGATTCGCTTCCAGATACAGCGGCCGGACATCGCTCACGAATTCGAGCACAGAGATGCGGTCGTCCGCTCGAAGCTCAGCAAGGCCAGTGTACTGGCGCCAGTAGATCAAGGGATCCTGCCCGGCCACCATCGTCACCGTGATGTCAGATGACTGCGCTCGGAGACTGGGCCAGACCTGTTCCGTGAAGAACCGATAAGCCACGATATTCGGAAAGTGCCGGAATGATCCGATGAACAGCAGCCGCTGGCCTGGCCGTTCGATCTCAGGAGTGAACCGCGTCAGATCGACGCCGTTCGGGATAACGGCGGCATTGGGACGGTCCACCGCAAGGCGGTCTTGCTCCGACATGACCACCACGTGCTTATAACGCTTCAGCCATTTCATCTCGAAGCGGCGCCAGCGCCAGTAGTCCCATTGCCGGGAGAACTGAGCCGCGCGCGTAAGCAAGCGGTCTCTCACTTGCCGGTACAGGTCAAACGTGACGTCATGCTCCACCAAAATGTCTCCGGCATACTGGGCGAGCATTGTATATTCCACCTGCACAGCTTCGATCTTGTAATCTCGCCGGATGCGCTCGATCGCGCGGCGCATTGCTGCTGAACGAAATTCGTGCACCTCGGGCGGCAATAGCGATGCCCAGCGTGGCTCGCGATAGCGTGACTTCCCAACCAGGATGACCCGCGCGCATTGCTCCAGCAAGGGGGCGATGTCGTCCGCCGTCTCCTGGTCACGGAAAGCGAGCAGGAAAATATCGAACTCCTCGGCCATCTCGCGCAGCAGATTGAAAATCCGGACGGCTCCGCCATGTGACAACGGATACGGAAAGTAAGGCGTCAGAACGGCAATCCGCCGCCGGCGCGACGACATCGGCCGTCCCTCGATCTCATCCACTTCAGAAGGATAAACGGACCGATCCTTTCTGCAGGGAACCAGCCACTTGGGGCGCAGGAAGATCCGGTCCAACGGCACTCCGTAGAGAAACAGCAGCGACGCAATCACCGTCCGCAAACGCAGATGGTGTCGCTCCAGTCTCTGGTTGTAGGCAAGAATCTTTGTGGGCGCGAGAAGAAATGCGATCCGCCGCAGTCTGCGATACCGTTCATCCCCATCGAACAGCACCGGCGCCAGGCCGATCCGGTATCCGCGCAACAGGCGTCGCACCGATCGGTAACTGCCGGCTTCCTCGGGCTGTATCAAAATGTGGCGCCGCCCGGGCTCCAAAGCCTGGATTTCGTCGAACATCCGCCGAGTAAGCTCGGGATCGCCAGTGGCAAACGAGACGATGACCGCTTCCGGGTTCTTGCCGAGAATCCGGAAGATGACCTTCTTGAGCGCGGCCCTCAACGGAATTCGATGGAGACAGCTTCGCCGGCAACCCGCTGTTTCGCATCCGGCTTCGCGATGTATTCGACCAGTACTTTCTGTGGAGGTTTTTGAGCGCCGCAGCCGAATGCCTTCTCCGCGCCGCCCACGATGACGATCTGAGATGGGTCACGCACCAGAAGCTGCATGGTCTTTCCGTCGCCGCCTTGTATTACCAGCCGGGCCTGCTTTCCGAGGCAATCCAGGCGCTCAAACATGCCTTCGATTTTGGCATTCCCGTGCAGATCTTCGTACCATCCAATGGGTGCAGGTGGCGCCGCACCATCTGCATTCAGTTTTTTGTGGGCGTCCGCCTCGGCCGCGCGAATAGCCGCCTCACTCTGGCCTTTCACACGCTGGATGTCCGCCTCGCGCTCCTCGGCAATTCGTTTACGCTCGGCCGCCTCGTAATCAGCCCGCTCCTGTTCCACTTGCAGCCGCACTTGATGAATACGGGCGCGCTCTTCGTCATTAGCAGCGGCACGTTCCGCACCGGCCCAGGCTTTTTGCGCCTCCGGATAATTTTTCGCCGCGATCTCCGTGCGGGCCAGCGCCTGCCAATAGTCGATATTTCGCGGTTCAAAAGTGGCGGCCTTCTTGAGCATCGCAGCTCGCTGCTCGAGATTCTCCTTGTCGACGTCGGCCATCCGGAAGTATGGTTCCGACCAATTGGGATTCAGATCGGCGGCTTTTTTCAAATCCGCGCGAGCCTTGGTCCCATCGGCTTCCAGGCGCCCCGCTTCGAGCCAGGCCCGAGCGTTCTCGCTTTGCGATTGAATCGCGCTCTGAAACAGCCGCCGAGCTTCACCCTCCTTATGATCTTTCAACGCGAGCAGGCCGAACCCTTCGGCAGAGGGAGCGCCATGCAAGGTTTGGTAAGCCGACGCGGCCTGCGGGGAACCAGACGCCAGCAGTAGATCCGCCATCGCAATCTGGCCCGAGTCCGCGTCCAATTGCACCGGCTTGAAATCGCGCGTCGGGCTGAGCGCGCGCGCTGACACGGATGTGGTGGCGAAGTCGCCCGCTTTCAGATAAGCATTGGCCTGTTGATTCAGCTGTGCCAGGCTCTTTTCGAATGCGTTCCGGCAGGCGGCTTCGAAATCGCCGCTCTGCTCGAGATTCGAAATCATCACGCGGCTGCGCCCGCTATAATCGGGATTCACAGTCACCATTTGCATGAAGGCCCAGCCGTGCGACCGTTCGGCTTCCGGCACAGCCGCACCTAGCGTCACATGCGTCAAGTTCACTTCCAGGGTCGAGAGCAGTTCGATCAGTCCGTCTTCGATAGGCTGTGGAAGCCGGTTCGTATTTTCATAGAGCAGGATGCGCGCCAGTTCCTTCAAGCTCTCCCGAGAAAATGGCGCATTCTCGGCGACGGCCAGCATTCGCGCATCACGACCCAATGCAAACGGTGCCGAAGCCGCCGGCATCTGCTTCGCATTTTTAAAGACCAGCACCCGCACCGGCCAAACCGACCGTATCTCGGGCTTGCCGGTGATCACCCGCAGCGTTTCCCGAAACTGCTCCAGGTAATTCAGCTTTTCCCGGGCAATTTTGTCGCTGCCGGTAGTGTAAACCTCGAACGGCCCCGATTTCACTGCCTCCCAGCGGTCCTCGGCCGCCAGAACAAGGGGCAGGCACGTAAGCAGAAACAGCCGGGGAAGCACGATTTCATGGTAACTAAAATGTAGTGATATCACCACGCTCAAACCTCAACGGCTCGACGGGATATTTCACCGAACTGAGCGTTCTTTCGGAAGCTGAGTGCCAAACTCTCATCGCCAACCTTTCCGGCACGAGACGAGGCCGCGCTGGAACCCGTCATCTGATGGGGAATCCTGCGGTTGCGGCGTTAGCGAGGGACCACCGGTTGTTGAAGATAGCGCGACAAGAACTCGGCTCGCAAGCAGAACCTTTCCGGGCAACCTTATTCGAGAAGTCAGGCGATGCGAACTGGCTGGTGGCTTGGCATCAAGACACCGCATTGCCCTTAGCATCATCTTTCAACGCTGCCGGATGGGGTCCCTGGTCTGAGAAATCAAATGTACTTTATGCACATGCGCCGGCCTCGGCTCTTTCAAGAATTCTTGCCCTTCGGATACACCTCGACGCTTCGACTTCCGAGAACGGACCGCTCCGCGTGATCCCTGGCTCACACATTGCCGGACTTCTCACCGACAACCAGGTCTCCGAATACGTGAAAGCGCATACTCCGATCGAGTGTATGGCGCCGAGGGGCAGTGTGCTTGCCATGCGGCCACTACTCATTCATTCTTCGTCCAAGGCACGGATGGGAGATCCGCGGCGGGTGCTCCACATCGAATACGCAGAGTCACTGGATTTGGAACCGGGCATCCGGCTAGCGGTGGCCTGACAATGTACAGGGGGGCTTGTTCTACGACAACCGCGCCCGCACCTTCTCGCTCAGCGCCTTACCATCCACCCGCTTGCCCGCCAATTTCACCTGCGCCGCCTTCATCACCACCCCCATCTGCTTGAGCGATGTCACTCCTGTCTCCGCCATCGCAGCCCCAATCGCGGCGTCGACCTCAGCATCGCTCGGCGCGGCCGGCATATACGATTCGATCAGCTTCAACTCGGCTTCTTCCTTGTCCGCCAATTCCGCCCGGCCCCCTTTGCGAAACATATCGGCCGCTTCACGCCGCTGCTTGATCAGCGTGGTGAGAATCTGCAGCTCGCTGTTTTCATCCAGCGGCTTCATCGAATCCACTTCGTGTTTCTTCAGCGCTGTTTTGATCAGGCGGATCGCGTTCAACCGCGCTTCATCTTTGGCCTTCATCGAGGCCACCATATCGCTCTGAATCCGGTCGAGTAAAGGCATCGTTTGCTATCCTAAGTGATAATCCCTCTCATGTATATCAAGAAACAACGTCTATTGACACCGGGTCCCACACCGCTCCTCCCCAAGGCGTTGCACGCGATGATGGGATCGGACATACACCATCGCACCGAAGACTTCCGCAGCTTGTACCGCACCGTGCTCGCCGACCTTAAGGAAGTGATGGGCACGTCCAACGACGTACTCATACTGGTCGCCTCCGGCACGGGCGCGATGGAAGCGTCGGTCTCCAATTTGTTCTCGCCGGGCGACCGCGTCATTGTTTGCGTGGCTGGAAAATTCGGCGAACGCTGGGCCGAGATCGCCAAAGCCTATGGCCTCGACGCCATCGTTTTGCAGGAAGAATATGGCGGCGCGGTCAGCGCTCAGCGCGTGGCCGACACCCTCAAGTCCCAACCGAAAGTCCGCGGTGTTTTCGTGCAAGCTTCCGAGACGTCTACGGGCGCTGCACACGACGTACGCGCCATGGGCGAGGCCATCCAAAACACTGATGCGATCTTCGTGGTCGACGCCATCACGGGCCTCGGCACTATGCCGCTCGATATCGATCGCTGGGGCTTGGACGTGGTGATCGGCGGTTCACAAAAAGCCTTCATGATTCCACCCGGCCTGGCGTTTCTGTCCATTAGTCCCAAGGCCTGGGCCTTCGCCGAAACCGCCAAGCTTCCGCGCTACTATTTCAATCTCAAACGCGAGAAGAAGAGCGCGGCTGGCGGCGAGTCCAGCTGGACGCCCAACACTTCGCTCCTGCTCGCACTGGCCGAAGCCTTGAAGTATGTCAAATCCGTTGGCATGGACAAGCTGGTGGAAAACGCTCAGATGCTCGCCAAAGCGACGCGCGCTGCCGTAACCGCCCTCGGCCTGGAGTTGTTCGCTCCCAGCTCGCCCGGCTCTTCCGTCACATCGGTGAAAGCACCGAAGGGAATGGATTCGGGCGTGATCGTGAAAGAATTCCGCAGCCGCTTCGGCTCCATCATTACCAACGGCCAAGGATCGATGAAAGGGCAGATCTTCCGCCTCGCCCACCTTGGATATTTCGATTTTCCCGATCTTTTCGCGGTTATCGCCGAGCTCGAAATCATTCTCGCCGCCGAGGGAGTTCCAGTGAAATTCGGGACCGGAGTCGCGGCCGTCCAGAACGTGTACGCCGATGTCGCTCTTGCAAAGGAAACGGTCAGCGCCTAGGGCGCTCTCGACATGAACATTTTGATTGCCGAGCCGTTGGCCGCCCCGGCACTAAAACTCCTGAACAGCCAGCCGGGATGGAATGTGGTTGTTTCGAGTCCAAAAGATTTCGCGCGGCATCTCGCTAGCACTGAAGCCCTGATCGTCCGCAGCGCCGTGGCAGTGGATGCCACCGTGCTCTCCGCCGCGCCAAAGTTGCGAGTGATCGGCCGCGCAGGTGTGGGCGTCGACAATATCGATCTCCTGGCTGCTACGGCCGCCGGCATCCTGGTGCTAAACACGCCCGGTGGCAACTCCGTCTCTGTCGCCGAGCACACCCTGGCCCTGATGCTCTCTCTCGCCCGATCGATTCCTACTGCCAGCGCCTCCACCAAGTCCGGCAAGTGGGAAAAGCGGAAGTTTGTCGGAACGGAGTTGCGGGGAAAGACCCTCGGTATCGTCGGACTCGGAAGCATCGGTCGCGAAGTAGTGAAGCGCGCCGCCGCCTTCGAGATGCAGATCATCGCGCATGATCCTTACGTTCACTCGGCGACCGCGAAAGACGTGGGCGTTGAATTGGTCGACCTGGCGAGGCTCTACGAGGAAAGCGACTACATCACCCTGCATACGGCCCTGACACCGGAATCGCACCACCTGCTCTCCGCCGACGCCTTCGCCAAAATGAAGCCCGGAGTGCGCATTATCAATTGCGCGCGCGGCGAGCTGATCGACCAGGATGCTCTGCGCGAAGCATTGGCCTCCGGAAAAGTGGGCGGCGCGGCCCTCGATGTTTTCGAAAAGGAACCGCCCGCCGGCGACGATCCCATGCTGAAGATGGATAATTTCGTCGCTACCCCGCACATCGGCGGATCCACGGAAGAGGCGCAGGAAATCGTCGGCGTACGCATCGCCGAGCAGATCGTGGAATATCTACAGAACGGCGTAGCGCTGCACGCAGTGAATATGCCCGCTCTCACGCCCGAGCAGTATAAGACGCTAGGGCCGTACAGCCAGTTGGCGGAACGGCTCGGCAACTTCGCATCTTTCATTTCGAGCGGCAATCCCAAGGCGGTCCGTTTGCTCTATTTCGGCAAGATCGCCGAGCTCAACACCCACCTGGTGCGCAATGCTGGCTTGGCCGGCGTGCTGCAGCGATCGCTCGCTGGAAAGGCGAACTCCATCAACGCCATGCAAATCGCCGGAGACCGGGGCCTGACTGTCGCCGAGCGTCACGACAAACGCACGTCCCATACCGACTCCGTTCGTCTGGAACTCGAGACCGACACCGGAATCACCTCGGTGGAAGGAGCGGTTGTGCTCGACCAGCCGCGCCTCCTGCAGGTAGATGGCATTTACTGTGAAGCGCTGCTAGACGGCCATTTGACGTTCCTGAAGAACCAGGATGTCCCCGGTGTGATCGGCTACGTCGGCGGCGTGCTCGGCAAGAACGGCATCAACATCGCAACGTTTTCGCTGGGCCGCAGAAGCGCCGGAGCTGATGCCGTTTCGGTAATCGAAACCGATCAGCCGATGCCGGAGCCGGTGCTCGCTCAGTTGCTCGAGAATCCGGCTGTGAAGGTTGCCCGTTCGGTTAAGTTCACCAGCTGAGCAGTCACGTCGTTACCGGGCATTCTTTCCTCCTCTTTTCAACGCGTTGTTCGCCCCGATGTGTCGCGGCGTTCTTCGCCACTGATACCTTGCGGGCATGGATATTCAACAACAAGAATTCGATCAGGCCTATTGGGCCTCTCAGCCGCCTGAGGTGCGCGCGCTCCCTTCGATAGAGGATCAGGGCAGTCGAGGCACCCGCGCCGCCGACCTCGCCGCCAAGGGTTTCGTCATCGACGTGCCCATCATGGTCTGGTCATGGGATGCGTATCTGGTCATGAAGCTGCGGTCCGACTTCGGCTACACCTGGGTGCCTTCGGCGCTGCAGACTCCGGTCACGATTGCTCCAGGCTTGTCGGCGCCCGGCGCAGTTCCTTATGACGCGGCACACCCACCGTCCGGTTCGATACGGGTCACTGTGAACCCCGGGGACTATCCGCCATTCAATCCCCCTGCTCCGGCTCCTTCGCCCACGGCAACCAACGAGCCGGTGGGCCAGCAATCGCTCGGCGTTTTGTATTATTCGGTTCCCGGCGAAAATTTTCCCGATGGAGCCAAGTTCACCGACGCTCGCGGAACATTTCTGAAGCACGTTGTAATTACTCCCTTCGGCCGCATGAACTACTGGGAAAAGATCGGGTAGCCAACTCCGGTAAACGCGCTAAAATGGCCGGTATGCGCAGCGAATGGATTTCTCCCCGGCTAAAAGATTCGATTCGAACCCAGATGCACTATGGCCGCAAGGGCATCGTCACCGAAGAGATGGAGCATGTGGCCGGGCGAGAGCGCGTCACGCCGGAGTTGATCCGTTCGGAAGTGGCGCGCGGCCGGATGATTATCCCGGCCAACATCCATCACACCAACCTGGAGCCGATGTGTATCGGCGTCGCGTCCACCTGCAAGATCAACGCCAATATCGGCAATTCGGCCACTACCTCGAACATCGACGAAGAGGTCGCCAAGCTTCACTACGCCGTCAAATATGGCGCCGATACGCTGATGGACCTCTCCACCGGCGGCGACATTCCGCGCATCCGCCAAGCGATCATCGCCGAATCGCCGATTCCAATCGGAACAGTTCCGATCTACGAAGCCCTCAGCCGAGTCCGCCGCGTCGAAGATTTGAACATTAACGTAATGCTGGAGGTAATCGAAGAACAGGCCGAGCAGGGCGTCGACTACATGACCATTCACGCCGGCGTGCTCGTGCAGTACGTCCCGCTCACCACCAAGCGCATCACAGGCATCGTCAGCCGCGGTGGGGCCATCCTGGCCGAATGGATGGTCAAAAACCACAAGCAGAATCTGTTGTACGAAAATTTCGACGCCATCTGCAAGATCTTCCAGAAACACGACGTCAGCTTCTCGCTGGGCGACGGGTTACGGCCCGGCTGTCTGGCCGACGCGAGCGATCAGGCGCAGTTCGCCGAACTGAAGACCCTCGGTGAACTGACCAGGAAGGCTTGGGAATACGACGTGCAGGTTATGATCGAAGGCCCCGGCCACATCCCCATGGACCAGATCCAGCTTCAGGTGGAGAAGGAGCTAGAGCTGTGTCACGAAGCGCCCTTCTACACGCTGGGGCCGCTGGTCACCGACTTCGCGCCAGGTTACGACCACATCACTTCAGCGATCGGCGCCGCGATGATCGGCTGGTACGGCGCGTCAATGCTCTGTTACGTTACGCCCAAAGAGCACCTGGGCCTGCCGAATCGCGAAGACGTCAAGCAGGGCATCATTGCGTATAAAATCGCGGCTCATGCGGCTGACATTGCCCGGCACCGGCCTGGTGCGCGCGATCGCGACGATCAGCTTTCTCACGCTCGCTACAGGTTCGACTGGCGCAAACAGTTCGAACTGTCGCTCGACCCCGAGACTGCCGAGGCGATGCACGACGAGACGCTCCCCGAGGAAGGCTTTAAAGATGCGGCCTTCTGTTCGATGTGCGGACCCAAGTTCTGCTCTATGAACCACTCTGCCAAAACCGAGACGTTTACGGCCGAAGAAGCCGAGGCGGTTCTGGCGGCATCCCCGATGGTGACCATCAAGCAGTAGTTCAGTGGACGACTGGCTACTTGAGCTCCAGACCGGCCAGCGTGTGTTGGATCTATGTTCGGGCGCAGGCAGCTTCAGTCCTGAAGGACTTCGTTGCGCGGTGGTCGCCCTGGATGAAGATGTCGCAGCATTTTCGACCGCCAAACCCTTGCTGCCTTATCGGCATTATCGCGCTTTCGGGAAGAGTGACCAGATCCCGTTTTCCGACGCAAGCTTCGACTTGGTGATTCTTCACCACGGCTTGGAACATATCCCGGCCGTCGAGGAAACATTAAGCGAGGTTGGTCGCGTGCTAAAGCCCGATGGCCGGCTGGTGGTCTCCATCCCCAACGGTTACGGCCTCTGCGACGGCATTTATCGATTCGTCTTCGAGGGAGGCGGCCATGTGAATCGCTTCACCTGGCAGCGTGCCGTCGAGTTGGTGGAGCGATGCGCCGGAGTTCGACTGGAGAGCTGGCACAAGCTCTATTCGTCCTTCGCCTATTTGTATCGTTTGGCCGAAGCACTCGACACCCGCCCCATGAGCCTTCCGAAACGCGCTCGTGCGTTCGACAAACTGCCGCGCGCCGCCGTATACAAAGTGCAAAGAGCGCTTTACCGGACCACACGTCTCTGGGACCGGCTGTTTCACTCCAACCTGGCAGTGTATGGCTGGGCATTCTACTTCGATCATTCGAGCAAACCCGCGCGCGAGCAACCCGCCTACCTGAATGTCTGCGTTTACTGCGGGTGCGGGCATCCCGCCGCGGATCTGGATCGCGGTTCCCGGCCCTTCTGGCGCTGCACTGCTTGCGGCACCATGAACCCCTTCGTGAACCCCTTCCGCAACGCGATCTAACGCAATGCCGTTTTCTGAGCCGCAACCTTAGGGAGCGGGCCTTCGAGTTGCCTCACGGTTGCTCCGACACCGCCCCTGGTACCAGCTCCACCCGGTCCATCGCCAAAAACTCCCGAATGTGCGGATGCTCCGACTTCTCCAGATCCCGCACCGGTCCGAAGTAAATCGCCTGCCCTTTATAGAGCACGACGACCTTGTCCGCCACCCGGCGCATCAGATCCAGATCGTGCGTCACCACCACGCCCGTCAGCCGCAGCTCGCGCTTCAGCTTCAGCATCAGGTTAATCAACGTGTCTGACATCAGCGGGTCCACCATAGTGGTTGGCTCATCGTAAAGGATGCACTCCGGCTGCGCGGCCAGCGCCCGCGCAATTGCGACCGCCCGCTTATAGCCGGTGGACAGATCGGCCGGGTAGGCGTCGCGAAACTGCAGCATGTCCACCAGCGACAGTAGCCCATCCACCACGTCTTCCTTGTTCTTCTCGTCGTAGTCACTGCGCAGCTCGAGTGAAAACAGGATATTCTCGCCCACCGTCAGCGAATCGAACAGCGCGCCCGATTGAAACACCATCGTGACCTTCTTGCGGATCTCGCGCATCTGGGCTTCGTCAAAGTCAGTGATGTCCTGGTAAGCCACGAAAACCCGGCCTTCATCCGGCTTCAGAAAGCCCATGATGTGCCCTAGGCTCACGGACTTACCGACACCGCTCCGGCCGATGATGGCCAACGTCTCGCCTATATCGACCGAGAAGTTGACGTCAACTAAAATGGGCCGGTCGAACGTCTTATAGACATGCTGGAACTCGATGTAGTGGAGCTTTTCACTCATCGTGTGCGTTCTTCCTGGAACTCGGCCCACTCGCCGGGAGTGTTCACGTTCGCCAGTGCAGCCCCCTCGAGCGGCCTGAGTTCGGTCTGGAGTTCCACGACTAAGTCTCTCATTTTAAATCTCTTCTCTCGAATTGCCCGATCCAGCACGGGCAGGCAGTGCCGATGGTAGACGGCGCACAGCGGTTCCGGGTCGCCGTCCGGTCCAACGGCCATCACCGAATCGCGGCCAAGTTGCGCCTCCGGTTCGATCAATCCCCGCAGCGCAGATGCGGAAATTCCCGGCATGTCGCACGCTACCACCAGATTCCAGTCGGTTGGCGCGACGCTCAGGGCCGTATAGATTCCGCCCAGCGGTCCGCAATTGAGCACGAGATCCCGGCAAACGGGGTGCCCCAACCCACCGTAGCGATCCGGATCCCCGATGAGGGTCACCGAACCGGCTGCCTCTCGCACCGCCCTTGCTACATGCTCCACCAGTGTCGTTTCGCCAAAAGCCAGCAATGCTTTGTCGCGGCCCATCCTGGAACTGGCCCCGCCCGCCAGCACAAATCCGGACCGCCGCATGAGAGAATAATAGCATTGCGGTCTTGGGCATCCCTTAGAAACAAAGATTTGCGGAGAGGAGAATTCCGGGTATAATCGGATAAAACAAGAGGATGCGCTTTTGTTCGGAAGTTGTTCTGGGGATGATGGTTTTTGGATCGATGACCATGACCGGTCTCCGCGCGGAGAGTACGCCTCCGCCCTCGCTCGATGCTACCGTCGCCTTACCAAGCGCGGTTTCAGTGGTGCGCGTGGATGTGCGCACCGGCCGCCTGATTCGAAGTGTCGTGATGAAGGCGCCCTCCGGATCGCCATCGCCGTCCAGCATGAATCCTCAGGTTCGCGCTATGGTTGAGGAGACCGCGAAGAATTTAGATGTCAGCCCACTATTGGTGGATTCCGTGATCCAGGTGGAGAGCAACTATAATCCCTACGCAATTTCTCCCAAGGGAGCGCAGGGATTGATGCAACTGATGCCCGCCACCGCGCGCCGCTTCGGTGTAAAGAACAGTTTCGACCCTCAGCAGAATATCGAAGGCGGCGTCCGCTACCTCAAGTTTCTCCAGGAAACCTTCCAGGACGACCGGCTCGCGGTTGCGGCCTACAACGCCGGCGAAAAAGCCGTGACAAAATATGGAAACGTGCCGCCTTACCGCGAAACCGTCGACTATGTTGCCAAAGTTGGCCAGAAGTACAGCCAGGCTAAACATGCGGCGTCGAAAAGCGCACCACCAGCCAAGATCGCGGAAAAATCGCAACCCTCCGAAGCGGAAACTCGTCACGTGGTCGGATACGTCGATCAGGAGGGCCGGCTGCACATCTCCACGCGCTAACTCAGAATTATGCCGCACCTCCCCCCTAAGCTTGCTGTCAACCAAGTCCGGCTCTCGATCGGGCTGCTCGCGTTTTTAATCGCGTGCGGGCTGCAGGCAGCGGAGCCGAAGGAAACGCATCACGTAAAGGCGGTGCGCTTCTGGACGCTAGGTGACGTGACTCGTATTGCGGTCGAAACCGATGGCGCATTTCAAGTCCGCTCCGACCGTTTGGAGAATCCCGACCGCCTCTTCTTCGACCTGGTCGGAACCCAGCCCAGCCTGGGAGAGAAGAATGTGACCGTTATTCCGGTGTCCGATCACCTGGTCCGGCAGATTCGCGTCGCAGAGACCCAGCGCAGCGTGACCCGAATTGTCCTCGATATGGAAGGCCCGGCAGTTGCAACCACGTCGCGACTGGATAACCCGAATCGCCTGATCATTGAGTTGCGCGCTCCCTCGCAGGCCGTTGCCGCTAAACCTGCCGTTGAGACGCCGGTCGAAATCGTACCGGTTGTAGCGCTGAAAGAGGCCGCGCCAAAGGAGATCGTAGCGCCAAAAACAATCGAGCGGCGCGAGTTCACTCCTCCGCCACCGGCGCACGCCGAATCAACCAGGCCTGTACCAGTAGCCCTGCTTGAACCGCCTCGTGTTGCGGCACGCCCATCGAATTCGGCAATATCATCTAACTTCGCCTCCAAGCTTTCGCCGGCGATCACGACTAGTTCGCTCGCCGCGCCGCCTCCCGCTCCGATTGTTTCCGCGCCGCCTTCCACTACGCTGAACTCGGCGACATCGCCCCTGCCGGCCCCAACGGCTGTCCCGGTGTCAGCGCCAGAAACCGCGCTGCCCGCAAAACGAAATTCTGTCGGTGGCCGATCGATGATCCGCGTATTGGGCCTCAAGGTCGGCCGAATTGTGCTCGATCCTGGACACGGCGGTCACGACACCGGCACCATCGGGCCGGAAGGCTTGCGCGAGAAGGATCTGGTTCTGGATGTCGCCAAGCGGCTCGGCGCATTGATCGAGGAGCGCCTGGGCAGCGAAGTGATCTACACCCGCAACGATGACGTCTTCGTTCCGCTCGAGCGCCGCACCGAGATCGCCAACGAGGCCAAGGCCGATCTGTTCCTTTCGATTCACGCCAATTCTTCCACGCTGCACTCGGTGGCGGGAGTAGAAACGTACTATTTGAATTTCACCACCTCGAAGGCCGCCCTCGAAGTCGCCGCCCGCGAGAATTCCGGCTCGCAGAAGACCGTCTACGAGCTCCAGGATCTGCTCGAGAAAATCGCGCTCAAGGATAAGGTGGAAGAGTCGCGCGAGTTTGCGACGCGAATCCAGTCAGCGCTCTTTAGCGCGACTGCGAAGGGCGATCCCCGTGCAAGAGACCGAGGTATAAGAAAAGCTCCTTTCGTTGTTCTGATCGGCGCTACCATGCCCTCGGTGCTGTCGGAAATCGGTTTTATCAGCAACGCTCACGATGAGAGCATCATGAAGCGTTCCGAATATCGCGAGCGGCTGGCTGAGGCGCTGTACAAAGGTTTAGCCGGCTACGCCAACACCTTGAGCCATTTTCAAGTGGCGCAGCGGCATTAGCCCGGCCGAATAGATCTTTTAGCTACCGCGCGATGGGTTCCGTCTTCGGGTTGTCGACCAACATCATCGGCTCAGAATCGTACGACAGAAACTCCACCCGATTGCGGCCCAGCTTCTTGGCCAGGTACAAGGCTTCATCAGCCTTCCGGATCAGGCCCTCTTGAGTCCACGACTGGCCCGCAAGAGCGGAGGTCGCACCGAAGCTGGCCGTGACAGAGATCGAAGACCCGTTCAGCGACATGCCGGGCTGGGCGAGTTGCTTGCGCATTCGCTCGGCTTGGCTGAAGCTGGTCTGTTCATCGCAACCCGGTAGCAGGATCAGAAACTCCTCGCCGCCATAACGGCCGATGGAGTCGTACGGACGCATGGCGTTCTGCATGCGCCGGGCAGCCTCACACAGGACAGCATCGCCCGCCAGGTGTCCGTAAGTGTCATTGACGGACTTGAAATGATCGAGATCCACCATGACGACGCCGACCGGGCCTTTCTCGCGCACCGCTCGCGATAACTCTCGCGCCAGATGCTCCAGAATCGAACTCCGATTCCAAAGGTGGGTCATCGAATCCTTGGTGGCCTGCTCGCGCAAGGCCTCTCGCGCCGAAAGCAGCTCGGCCTGCAAATCAACGAGCCTGGTACCAGCGCGCAGCCGAACCTGGAGCTCATGCTGATCGAAAGGCTTGGTAATGTAGTCGTCGGCGCCCGCTTCCATCCCTTCGATCAAATCTTCCTTTTGACTTTTGGATGTCAACAGCAGGATGTAAGTGTATGGCTCCCGAGACCGCTGGCGGAGCCGCCGGCAAACTTCCAAACCCGTCATGCCGGGCATCATCCAGTCCAGAATGGCCAGCGCTGGAGCATGTTCCTGCTGAAGGATTTCCAGAGCTTCGACGCCGTCGCACGCCACCGTAACATCGTAGCCCCACTTCCGGAGGGTCGCCTCCAGGAGATGCCGCGAAACGATGCTGTCGTCTGCAATTAAGATCTGCACACTATTCTCGTGAACAAGCCTAGGCCTACATCTTCTTTATCGGCAAACAATCGGGTTAACCTTAACACCCTGTTGTCAACAACATAACATCTTTGCCTTGCGTAGCTTTGCGGCCCTATCCTCTGCATGCCAGGCGGTCCAATCTCTCCAGCGTCGCCTCTATATCTGCTTCCGTGGTCCGTGGATTGATGGTGCATGTTCGAAGCACGGTTCTGCCGTGCAAGACAGTGGAAGTGATGAGCGCGAACCCATCTTTAAGGATGCTCTGCACCAAGCGAAAATGGGCCCCGTCATCCGCCCCGCCATAGCGGAAACAGACCATCCCCATCTGCGCCGGTGTTACGATCTCCCAACCCGGCATTTTGCGAAGCCGCGCTTCGGTGAACTCCGCCAGCGCGAAGCCGCGTTCGACAGCCGCTCGAAAAGCCGCCATTCCGAATACCTTGATGGACATCCATAATTTCAGCGCCCGAAAGCCGCGCGTTAGCTGCAATCCGTGATCGGTGAAATTGAATTCAGCCGAATACTGGTGCGTGTCCTTCAGATATTCCGGCAGAATCAGGAAAGTGTCGCGCAGTTGAACTACATCGCGAACCAGGACGCAGCCGATCTCGAACGGCTGGAACAGCCACTTGTGCGGATCCAGCGAGAGCGAGTCCGCCAGTTCCAGACCAGCCAGAAGTTCGCGGCCCCGATCGCAGATCACCGCGGCTGCTCCGTAGGCGCCGTCGACGTGCAGCCAGAGACCCTCGTCCTTACACAGGCGCGATAATTCAGGCAGCGGATCGATAGCTCCGGTGTTGGTCGTGCCGGCGCTGGCGATTACGCAGAACGGGCGCTTCCCGGCTACACGATCTTTCTCGATGGCGCGTTCCAGTTCGCGAACGGGCAGCCGGTACTCCGCATCGCAGGCGCTCTTGCGCACGTTCTCAGAAGGCACGCCGAGGACACGCAGAGCTTTCTCGAGCGAAGAGTGAGCCTGATCGGAGAAGTAGACCGTCGCGCCATCCATCCGATCTCCCAGTGCAACATGCCGCGCCACAGCCAGGGCCGTCAGATTGGCCATCGTGCCGCCGCTCACAAATAGCCCACCGGCGCCTTGGGGAAATCCGCAGGCCGTTCGCAGCCACTCGATCACCGCGAGTTCCACTGCGGCGGGACCGGATCCGCTGATCCAGGTTCCGGCAAATACGTTATAGCCGGAGATGAGCGCATCCGC
>Ga0207664_10000848_pt1 | contig 20734 bp, 23 predicted proteins | sample LARL83metaG_FD_184349 | JGI IMG/M metagenome (GOLD analysis project Ga0207664, IMG submission 184349) | Corn, switchgrass and miscanthus rhizosphere microbial communities from Kellogg Biological Station, Michigan, USA - LAR L8-3 metaG... | ecosystem: Host-associated > Plants > Roots >... | reverse complement strand
GGCCACGGCGAACTCGGGCTCGCGGCGAGCGCGCATCACCGTTTCCGGGTTGACGGTCACGACCAGCCCGCAGGGGCCGGCACCTTCCAGCCGGCGTTCGATCTCGGCCAGCGCGCCGATCATGTCGACGCAGTCGATCGGGGTGCCGAGCACGTCGACGGCCTGCACCGCACGGATTATCCCTAGGGGGGAGAATTGCGCGCTGTGACCGCGACCAATCACCACCCGACGATCGCGGTCGACGCCAACCCGCTGACGCGGCAGGTGATCACGGGCACGGAGCTGTACTCGCGCGAGCTCTGCCGGCGGCTGCCCGCGGCGGCGCCCGATCTCAACTTTCAGTTCTACGCGGCCCGCCCGGCGCCCGAGGCCGGCGTGGACCTGATCGTCGCCCCGTTGCCGCGGCTGTGGACCCAGGTCCGGCTGCCCATCGAGATGGCTCGCGCCCGTCCGGACCTGCTCTTCGTGCCCGCTCACGCGGTTCCGTTCATGACCCGCCGGCCGTCGGTTCTCACCGTTCACGACCTTGCCTACGAGCGCTTCCCGCAGGCTTACCGGCCCGCGCAGCTCACCTACCTCAAGGCGGCGATCTCTTGGGCCGAGCGCCGCTGCCGCCTGCTGGTCACGGTCTCTGAGTCCACCCGCGACGACCTCGTCGAACTTCACGGCGTGGACCCGGCGCGAATCCGCGTTACGCCGCCCGGCGGCGGTGAACCGGCACCTCCGGGCGACCCCGAGCGCGACCGGCGGCTGCTGGCCGAGCTTGGCATCCAGGAGCCATTCCTGCTCCACGTCGGCCGGTTGGAGGCGCGCAAGAACCAGCTGACCGCGGCCCGCGCCGCCCGCCGAGCCGACCTCACGCTGGTCTGCGCCGGCCCAGAGTCCGACCCTGAGACCGTCGCCGCTCTCCAGCGCTCGGTGGCGGTGAAGCTGGTCGGCATCGTCCCCAACGAGGTGCGCGAGGCGCTCTACCGGCGTGCGCTGGCGCTGGTCTTCCCGAGCCTCTACGAGGGTTTCGGCTTCCCTGTGCTGGAGGCGATGCGCAACGGCCTGCCGGTGATCACCGTCGCGCACTCCTCGCTGCCGGAGACGGCCGGCGAGGCGGCGATCTACGTGGAGGACCCGCGCGACGTCGAAGGCATCACCGAGGCGATCGAGAGGGTGCGCGACGACTCCGCCCTGCGCGAGCGACTTGGCGCCGCCGGACGGGAGCGGGCCGCGGCCTTCAGCTGGGACCGCTGCGCCGAGCAGACCGCGGACGTGCTGCGGGAGGCGCTGAACTAAGCCGCGGCGCGGTCGATCACGGCCCAGGTCTCTGCCGCCGCCCGGGGCCAGGTGAAGAGCGCGGCCCTCTCCAGCCCTTGCCGCGCGAGCTCCGCCCGCACGGCCGCGTCGTCCAGCACGCGCTGCAGTCCGTCGCGCCAGGCGTCGACGTCACCCGGGTCGAGCAGCAGCGCGGCCTCGCCCGCGACCTCTGGCAGTGAGCTGGTGTTCGAGCTGATCACCGGGGTTCCGCTCGCCATCGCCTCCAGGATCGTCATGCCGAAGCCCTCGTACCAGGCCGGGTGGGCGAGGCAGGCGGCTCCCGCGTAGAGGGCAGGCAGCTCGTCCGGCTGGACGCCGCCCAGGAGGCGCACGCGGTCCCCGAAGCTCTCGATGCGCCGGCGGATGCCTCCCTCGCGCCAGCCCCAGCCGCCCGCTACCAGGAGCGGCAGCGACGTCCGCACATCTGCCCACGCCGAGAGCAGCGTCTCGAGGTTCTTGCGCGGCTCGATCGTGCCGACGAAGAGGACGTAGCCGCGCTCTGCGCCCTCCGCCGGCGACTGGAAGCGCGGCGAGACGCCGTGGTGGACGACGGTGATGCGGCCGGGGTCGACGCCGAAGAGGTCCGTGATGTCCCGCGCGGTGCTGGCCGAGACGGCGATCAGCTGCCTCGCCCGTCGCAGCGAACGCGGCACCACCACGCGCGTGGCCAGGGGCTGCCCGCCAGGAAACCACTCGGGGTGGCGGTAGATGGCCAGGTCGTGCACCGTCACCACCTCCGGAGCGCCGCTTCCCAGCAGCGGCAGATGGCCGGCCGGGGCGAAGAAAGCGTCTGGATTCAGCGCGCGCACGCGGCGAGGCAGAGCGAGATGGCGGCCGACCAACCGCACGGCGGGCTGCTCGATAAGCGTGATCTCGGCACCTGGGCGGGCGTCTCTCAGGGCCGCGACGATCTCGCGCGTGTAAGTCCCCATGCCCGCCAATGGGCGGGTTAGCCCGTAAGCGTCGACGGCTAAGCGCAATTCAGCAGGCCATTCGCCGGCAGATGGCCCTGGGAAACGCCGGCGAACGTGCCATTCGCCGGCGGATGGCCCTATCTAGCGCAGGTAGGCCTGGTTGCGCTTGAGCACCTCAAACTGCTCGAGCGCCAGGCCGGTGCCCCGGACGACGCAGGTCTGCGGGTCGTCGGCGACAACCGCCGGAACGCCCGTGTGCATCGAGATGTAGCGGTCCATCCCGCGCAGCATCGCGCCGCCGCCGCTGAGCACGATGCCGCGGTCGTAGATGTCGGCCGCCAGCTCTGGCGGGGTCTGCTCGAGCACGTCGCGCACGGCTCGCACGATCGCTCCGAGCGGCTCCTGGATGGCGTCGCTGATCTCGGTCGAGGTCACGGTCAGGTTGCGCGGCAGGCCCGATACGAGGTCGCGCCCGCGGACCTCGGTCGACAATGGCTCCTTGGGCGGGGCGGCCGAGCCGACCTCGATCTTCACCTCCTCCGCAGTGCGCTCGCCGATCAGGAGGTTGTGCCGGTTCTTGAGGTAGGCGGCGATGGCGTCATCGATGCGGTTGCCGCCGATCCGGATCGAGTGGGCGACGACCATCCCGCTCAGCGAGATGACGGCGATCTCAGTGGTGCCGCCGCCGATGTCGCAGACCGCGCACCCGCGGGGCTCGGCGATCGGCAGGCGGGCGCCCATCGCGGCGGCCAGCGGCTCGTCGATGAGCCAGGCCTGCCGCGCGCCCGCCGAGATGGCGGCCTCGGTGACGGCCCGGCGCTCGACCGTTGTCACGCCCGAGGGAACGCAGATCATCACCTCGGGCTTGAACAGCCGCTGCCGGCCCTGGACCTTGCCGATGAAGTAATGCAGCATGCCCTCGGTCACGACGAAGTCGGAGATGACGCCTTCGCGGACCGGCTTGACGACCTGGATGGCCTCGGGCGTGCGGCCGACCATGTCGTGGGCCTCGGAGCCCACCGCGAGAATGCGTGTGCCCTCGCGGTTGACCGCTACCAGGGAGGGTTCATTGACCACGATCCCCTCGCCGCGGACATAGATGAGGACCGTGGAGGTACCGAGGTCGACGCCGATCTTCTTTGAAAGCACGGGCTAGCGTCGCCGCGAAGTTTAGACCCTCCCCCACCTTGTGGGGGAGTCCGGCCGTTGGGCCGGGAGGGGGACCCGGGAGTCGCGGCGACTCCCCTCCGTCGCGCTGCGCGCGCCACCTCCCCACAGGGTGGGGAGGAGACTCGTTTACTCGTAGGTGAGGTGCTCTGAGCGCTCGTCCGCGCCCGCGTCGATGAGCTCCACCTCCGCCCCCAGCTGGCGTAGCTTGCCCGCCATGTCCTCGTAGCCGCGCTCAATGTGCCAGGCCTCTCGCAGCTCCGTCTCGCCGTCGGCGCAGAGCGCCCCGATGACCATGGCGGCCCCCGCTCGGATGTCCGGGATACGGATGGCGCCGCCGCGCAGGCGCGCCGGCCCCCGGATGACCGCGGTGCGGCCGTGCATGCTGATGTCGGCGCCCATGCGGACCAGCTCGGGCACGTGCTGGAAACGGTTCTCGAAGATGTACTCCGAGACCACAGCTTCGCCGTCCGCCTGGGTCATCAGCGCCGTGTAGGGCGCCTGCAGATCGGTCGGGTAGCCGGGGTGCACCCAGGTGACTAGGTCGACCGGCCGCAGGGGCCCTTCGCGGCGCAGGTGGATCAGCCCGGGCTGGACGTCGACCTCGGCGCCCGCCTCGCGCAGCTTGAGGATCGGGGCCTCGAGGTCCTCCGGCGGGCTGCACTCTAGCGTCACCTCGCCACCGGCGGCGGCGGCGGCGATGGCGAAGGTTCCGGCCTCCAGGTAATCGCTGATCACGGCATGCTCGCCACCACCCAGGGCCTCGACGCCTTCGACGACGACGGTGTCAGTGCCGATGCCTTCGATCTGCGCGCCCAATGAGACGAGGAAGCGGCAGAGGTCCTGGACATGGGGCTCGAGCGCGGCGTTCAAGATCTCTGTGCGACCCTCCGCGAGAACCGCCGCCATGACTATGTTCTCGGTGCCGGTCACGGTCGGCATGTCCAGGACCACCCGCGCGCCGTGCAGGCCGCTCGGCGCGCTGGCCTCGATCTCGGAGCCGCGGTCCTCGATGCGCGCCCCCATCTGAGACAGCCCGCGCACGTGCTGCTCGACGCGGCGCATGCCGATCTCGTCGCCGCCCGGTTTGGGCAGGCGGGCATGGCCGGTACGGCCGAGCAGCGGACCCAGGAGCACGATCGAAGCCCGCATCCCGCGGCCGAGGTCTGTGCCGACGTGAGACGAGCTCAGATCCGCCGCGCGGACGTCCACGCGGTTCTCCTCGACGGCCACGTCGCAGCCGAGTGACTCGAGGATGCCGGCCATCAGCCGCGTGTCCGCGATGCGCGGCACGTTGCGCAGCTGCACCCCCTCGGCTGTGAGGAGGCAGGCGGCCAGGATCGGCAGGCTCGCGTTCTTGGATCCGCTGACGCAGATCGTCCCGTGCAGCGGACGCCCGCCGCGGACGACGAGGGTCGAGCTCGCCGTCAAGCCCCGCGGCGGCGGATGCGGGCAAGGCGCAGCCGGGCCTCAGCCATGGCCAGCTCCAGCTCCATCCGCACGGCGTCCTCCGGAGCTGCCTCCGGCGCCCCCTCGAGCGCTTCGGCGGCGCGGCGGCGGGCCTCCTCGGCCTGCTGCTCGCTGATGTCCTCTGCGTGCTCCGCAGAGTCGGCGAGGACCGTCACGCGATCGGGCAGCACCTCGAGGAAGCCGCCGCTCACGACCAGCAGCTCGCGGTCGGGGCCGCCCACGGAGTCCTTGATCACCAGCGGGCCGGGCTGCAGGGTCGTCAGCAGCGGCGCGTGACCGGGCAGGACGCCCAGCTCGCCGGCCGCGCCGTGCGCGATCAGGAACCCGGCCTCGCCTTCGAACAGGCTCTGCTCGAGGCTGACGACCCGCACGTGCATCGGCATCGGTTGAGGCCTACCGCTCCCCGCGGGCCATGCGCTCGCCCTTCTCGCGGGCCTGCTCGATGGTGCCGACCATGTAGAAGGCCTGCTCGGGCAGGTCATCGTGCTTGCCTTCGAGGATCTCGGAGAAGCCGCGCACGCTCTCCTTGACCGGCACGTACTCGCCCTGCTGGCCCGTGAACCTCTCCGCGACCTTCATAGGCTGCGAGAGGAAGCGCTGGATCTTCCGCGCTCGGGCCACGATCAGCTTGTCGTCCTCGGACAGCTCCTCGATGCCGAGGATCGCGATGATGTCCTGCAGCTCCTTGTAGCGCTGCAGCACCCGCTTCACGCCCTGCGCGGTGTCGTAGTGCTCCTGGCCGACCAGCTTGGGCTCGAGGATGCGGCTGAAGGACTGCAGAGGGTCGACGGCCGGGTAGATGCCGATCTCGGTCAGCGAGCGCTCCAGGTTCACCGACGCGCTCAGGTGGGCGAAGGTGGTCTGGATGGCGGGGTCGGTGTAGTCGTCGGCCGGCACGTACACGGCCTGCACCGACGTGATCGAGCCCTTCTTGGTCGAGGTGATGCGCTCCTGCAGGTCGCCCATCTCGGTGGCAAGCGTCGGCTGGTAGCCGACGGCGGAGGGCATCCGGCCCAGCAGGGCGGACACCTCGGAGCCGGCCAGCATGTAGCGGAAGATGTTGTCGACGAAGAGCAGCACGTCGGCGCCCTCCTCGTCGCGGAAGAACTCGGCCATGGTGAGGCCCGTCAAGGCGATCCGGGCGCGCGCGCCGGGCGGCTCGTTCATCTGGCCGAAGACGAGCGCCGTGGACTTGATGACGCCCGACTCGGTCATCTCCTGGTAGAGGTCATTCCCCTCGCGGGTCCTCTCCCCCACGCCGGCGAAGACCGAACGGCCCTGGTGCTCCTCGGCGATGTTCCGGATCAGCTCCTGCACCAGCACCGTCTTGCCGACGCCGGCCCCGCCGAAGAGGCCGATCTTCGACCCCTTGCCGAAGGTGCAGATCAGGTCGATGACCTTCACACCCGTCTCGAGAATCTCGACCTGGGTCTGCTGCTCCGACACCGGCGGCGCTTCGCGGTGGATCGGCCAGCGGGTGATGCCCTCAGGCGTCGGCTCATCGTCGATGGCGTCGCCGATGACGTTGAACATGCGGCCCAGCGTCTCGACGCCCACCGGCACCGAGATCGGGCCGCCGGTGGCGCGCACGGGGTCGCCGCGCCGGAAGCCGTCGGTGGAGTCCATCGCGATGCAGCGCACGGCGTTGTCGCCGATCGCCTGCTCGACCTCCATGACGACGGTGCGCCCGTCCTGCGGCCTCACCTCGACCGCGTCGAAGATGGCCGGCTCGGCGCCCGGCGGGAACTCCACGTCCACGACGGCGCCGATCACCTGGCTGACTCTTCCTTCCCCTGCAACCTTGGTAGCCATTCCTCTCCTCAGCTCGAGGCGCGGAGCGCTTCGGCGCCGCCCACGATCTCCATCAGCTCGGCGGTGATCGTCGCCTGGCGGACCTTGTTGGCGGTCAGCGTCAGGCTGTCGATCAGGTCACCCGCGGCATCGGTCGCATTTTTCATCGCGACCATGCGAGCGGCGAACTCGCTGGCCTTGTTCTCCAGCACGGCTTGGTAAACCTGGCTCTCGACGTAGCGCGGGAGGAGGGCGTCCATGACGTCCTCCGGCTCTGGCTCGTAGTAGTAGTCGGCGCCCGGCGTCTGCTCGGCGGCCTGCTCCATCTCGCCCAGGTCGACCGGCACCAGCCGCCGCACCTCGGGCTCCTGGCGAAGCGTCGACACGAACCTCGCGTAGGAGAGCAGGACCGCGTCGCAGCGTCCTTCGCGGTACTCGTCGAGGGCGACGGTGACCGCCGGCAGGATCTCCGACACATGGATCCGGTCACCCAGGCCGCTCGTGTCCGCGATGACATCCCGGCCGAAGCGGCGCAGAAAGTCGCGGCCCTTGCGGCCGATGGTCACAAAGCGCGGATGGTCGGAGTAGTCCTCGTTCATGCGGCGCGTGGCCGCCCGGATCGAGTTCACGTTCAGGGCGCCGCACAGGCCGCGGTCGGTCGTGACCAGGATCATCACCGCGCGGCGACCCTCGCGCTGCTCGAGGAACGGGTGTCGATACTCCTGGGCGCGACGGCTGGTGGTGCCGAGAACCTCGTACATCTTCTCGGCGTAGGGGCGCGACGCCTCCGCCTGCTGCTGCGCTCGGCGCAGCCGCGTCGCGGAGATGACATGGAAGGCACGCGTGATCTTCTGCGTGTTCTGCACGCTGCCGATCCGGCGCCGGACGTCGCGAAGTGAGGCCAATCTCTAGCTCTTCTTCCGCCGCGACGCGGGCGGCTTGCGACGCTCCTGCGTGGCCTTGGCCTTGGGTTTGGCTGCCGGCGCGGCAGCCCCCTCCGGTTCGGCTGACGCCGAACCACCTCCCCCGGAGGGGGAGGAGTCTTGTGCTTCCGCCTCAGCCTCACCGGTGGGGGCCGCAGAAGCCTCCGCCTGCGTCTCCTCCTGCTCCTCCGGCCCCGTCGACTTCACGCCGAACTGCCGGTTGAACTTCTTGAGCACGTCCTGCACCTGCTTCTCCACCGCGTCATCCCACTTGTTGGGATCGAAGCCGTCGGCGAACTTCTTGCCGTCGCCCTGCAGCAGGTACCGCGTGAACTGCGCTTCCCACTCGGAGACCTTGTCGACCTCGACCCCGTCGAGGAACCCGCGCGTGCCGGCGTAGATGACGCAGACCTGCGCCACCAGCGCCACCGGCTCGCCCTGCGGCTGCTTCAGCAGCTGCGTCAGGCGCTGGCCGCGCTCGAGCTGGTCGCGCGTGCCCTTGTCGAGGTCGGAGGCGAACTGGCTGAAGGCCTCCAGCTCCCGGGCCTGGGCCAGCTCGTTCTTCATGCGCCCGGCGACCTTGTTGATGGCGCGCGTTTGGGCGTCGCCGCCGACGCGGGAGACCGAGAGCCCCACCGAGATCGCAGGCCGGATGCCGGCGTTGAAGAGGTCCCCGTCCAGCCGGATCTGGCCGTCGGTGATGGAGATGACGTTGGTCGGAATGTAGGCGGAGACGTCGCCGGCCTGCGTCTCGATGACCGGGACCGCCGTCAGCGAGCCGCCGCCGAACGCCTTGTTCATCTTGGCCGCGCGCTCGAGCAGGCGGGAGTGCAGGTAGAAGACGTCGCCGGGGTAGGCCTCGCGGCCCGGCGGCCGGCGGAGCGTCAGCGAGAGCTCGCGGTAGGCCCAGGCGTGCTTGGTGAGGTCGTCATAGCAGCAGAGCGCATCCTTGCCCTCGTCGCGGAACCACTCGCCGATGGCGCAGCCCGTGTAGGGCGCGAGGAAGCTCAACGACGCCGGCTCCGACGCGGTGGCCGCCACCACGACCGTGTACTCCATCGCCCCGGCCTCGTCCAGCATGGCGACGGTCCGCGCTACGTTGAGCGCGTTCTGCCCGATCGCCACGTAGACGCAGATCAGGTCCTTGCCCTTCTGGTTGAGGATCGTGTCGATCAGGATCGCCGTCTTGCCGGTCTGCCGGTCGCCCAGCACGAGCTCGCGCTGACCGCGGCCGATCGGGATCATGGCGTCGATCGCCTTGATGCCGGTCTGCACGGGCTGGTTGACGCGCTCGCGCGTGATGACGCCGGGCGCGATCTTCTCGACCGGCGAGCTCTGCTTGGCTTTGATCTCGCCCTTGCCGTCGATCGGCTGGCCGAGCGCGTTGACGACGCGACCGATGAGCTCAGGGCCGACCGGCACCTCCACCACGCGTCCCGTGGTCCGGACCTCGCTGCCCTCTTTGATGTGCTCGAAGGGGCCCATGATCACGGCGCGGACCTGGTCCTCCTCGAGGTTCAGGGCCATGCCGTAAACGTCGCCAGGGAACTCGAGCAGCTCGCCCGCCATCGCCCCCTGCAGGCCGTAGATCTGGGCGATCCCGTCGCCGACGCTGATGACGCGGCCGACATCCGCGGACACGACCTGTCCGTCGAAGTCGCGCAGCCGCTGCTTGATTACCTCGCTGATCTCTTTGACGTCGATGCCCAACTCTTCGCTTCCTTCCTTAGTTATGTGGCTGTCGCCAGGCGGCGCCGCAGCTGCTGCAGGCGGGTGCGCACGCTCGCGTCGACCAGGTGGTCGCCGACGCGGACGACGAGCCCGCCCAGGATGTCAGGGTCGACCTCGGCCTCGAGGCGGACCTTCCCGCCGAACCGCTCAGACAGCTCGCGCTCGAGGCTTCGCCGTTCGTCGTCGCCGAGCTCAACCGCGGTGGTGGCCGTCGCCCGAACGCGACCCTCGGCCTCGTCGAGCAGCTTTTCGAACTCGGCCAGCACGACGTCCACCTGGCCCAGGCGGTTGTTCTCAAGCAGCAGGACCGCCAGGTTCAGGCCGTCCTCGTCCAGGCTCCCCGCGGCGGCCTCGCGCAGCACCCTGGCGCGCGCCTCCCCTGCGATCGCGCGGTTGGCCAGGATGGCCTGCAGCGCCGGGACTTCCATGAGAGCCCGGATGGTCTCCAACCGGCGCTGCCAGACGGCTGCGCTCTTCTGCTCCTGGGCGAGCTCGAACACAGCCCGCGCGTAGCGCCGGGCCGCTGCGCTCGTCACCGGCTGCTCACCTCTTTGATCGCGGAGTCGATCAGCTTCTCGTGCCGCTGCCGGTCCAGCACCTCGCCGAGCACACGCTCGGTGGCCGTGGCCACCAGGTCGGCGACCTCCCCGCGCAGCGCCTGGATCGCGCGCTGCTTCTCGCCTTCGATTTCGCGCTGCGCGCGATCAACCTGGCGCTTGCCCTCCTCTTCGCCCTGCCGGCGCAGCTCGGCGCGAACCTGGTCGGCCGACCGCGCGGCGGCGTCGATGACCTCCTGCGCCTGCGCCCGCGCTTCCGAGAGCCGGCGCTCGGCAGCGTTGAGCCGCTCTTCGGCGGCCTGCCGTGCCTGTTCGGCGCCCTCGAGCTGGTCCTGGATCGCCTTCTGCCGCGATTCGGCGGCCCGGATGATGGCCGGGTACGCCCAGCGCTGGAGGATGAAGAGCATCACCAGGAACGCGACGATCTCGGCGATCACCGTTCCGTTGATGTCGAGCAGGCCCGCGTCCGCGAGCACCGAGACTGCCAGCAACTACTTCACCGACGCCGCGACGGACGTTACGAAGTAGAAGCCGAGGGCGAGGTTGATGAAGTACATCGCCTCGACGAGTCCGACGATCAGGAACATGATCACCTGGAGCCGGCCCTGGGCTTCGGGCTGCCGAGCGACACCCTGGATGGTCGCGTTACCGGCCAGGCCGTCGCCGACGGCGGCTCCGATGGCTCCTCCGGCCAGGGCGAGCCCGGCACCGATGAGCGCCCCGGCCACTGCGATCGCGTGATTCATGTCGTCCTCCTAATGCGCTATGCGCTGGTTGCCGCCGCCGATTCTCGGTGGGCGTGTTCGTGCATCCCTTCGCGGGCGTCGCCGAAATAGATGATCGTGAGCAGCATGAAGATGAATGCCTGGATCAAGCCGATCAGGCCGACGTCGAAGAGCTTCCAGCCGGTCATCCCGATGAGACCGGTCGGGATCCAGATCCGCCCGATAGTTGCGCCCGGTTGGGTGCCGCAGTTGAAGAGCAGCCCCAGCAGGTAGACCATCAGGATTCCGGCGAAGATGTTTCCGAAGAGCCGGAGGGACAGCGTGATCGGCTTGACCGCCTCTTCGATGATGTTGAGCGGAATGAACAGCGCCCGGATCACGGGGTTCATGCCGTGCGGCTTGGTGAACCGCTTCAGGTAGCCGCCGATGCCCTGCACCTTGATCGAGTAACCCTGGACGATGAACCAGACCACCAAGGCCATCGCCAGCGTCTGGTTCCAGTCGGAGTTGGCCGGATGGACGTACCCAAAGAGCGGGAAGAAGTCCAGCCAGTTGGCGATCAGGATGTAAAGCGCGATCGTGGCCGCGAGCGGCATCACGAAGTCCGCGCTGGGGTCGACGGTGTCGTGGGTCAGCCCGCGAACGTAGCCGAGAAACCATTCGAGGATCACCTGGAGCTTGCCCGGGACCCCGCTCCGCACCCGCCACGCGACGAAGAGCACAATCGCCAGGGTCAGCACGATCGCGATGGCGCTGGAGATCAGGCTGTCCACGCTCAGCGCGCAGTAGTTCACGATTCCAATCCCGAGCTTCACGCTGCCCTGGCAGACCTGCACCGTCGGGTGCGTCCCGGGCGGCCCTTCCTGCAGGAACGGGGCGTGGATCATGTCTTCACCAGCTCGCGGGCGGAGAGGGCGACGAGGATGAGCTGGGCCGCGCCGAGGCCAACGGCGACGAGCCAGGCCTGAGCTGGGACGAGTACGAAGCCGAGGCCAAGCCCGACCACCGAGAGCAGCCCGAGCCGGCCGAGGCTCGTCGCCCTGAACCCTCCGCCCGCCTGCACGGAGCGAGCCACCAGCGCGGCATTGACCCCGCCCAGCGCCAGCCCGATGCCCAGCGCGATGCCTGCCGCCCAGGAGCCGGCGAAGCCGGCGATGAGCAGCACGACGACAGCACTGCCGGCACAAGTTAGTGCCGCCAGGCGAACCAGGCTTATGCCCCCCTTCACAGGTACCGCTTGAACCTCGTATAGACCGCGGCCGCAGCCGCGACGATGCCGACGAGAAGACCAAGGAACACGAAGTACGAGGCGCCGAGCACCGCGTCGAGGACCAGTCCGATCGCCAGCGGCAGCAGCAAAGCGCCTGCCAAGAGTGCCCCGAGCCCTAAGAGCTCGAAGCCCGAGGGATCACCCTTGGCTCCGGGCTTCATTTCCCGGCTTTGAGTCTACAGACCAGCCGTTCTGCGCCGCAGGACGGGGAGCCGGATCCGCCAGCCAGTCTCCTCCAGGCTCTCGCCCACCACGGTCGACAAACCGACCACCAGCACCACGATCGCGACCGAGAGGATCCGCTTGTGTCCGAAGAGCATCAGGCCGAGCGCGCCCAGGATCCCGGTCGCGCAGTAGAAGACCAGGCAGGCCTGCGGCTGGCTCAGCCCGAAGTCGAGCAGCTGATGGTGGATGTGGCGGGTGTCCGCGTGCATGATCGAGATCCGCTTGCGGCGCCGGCGAATGATCGCCCAGCCGGTGTCGAGGATCGGGATTCCAAGCGCCGCGATCGGGACCAGGAGGGCGAAGGCGGCGACCACCTTGGCCACACCGCTGATCGCGAGCAGCCCGAGCGTGAGCCCGAGGAAGCGCGCGCCGGAGTCACCCATGAAGATGCGCGCCGGGTGGAAGTTGAAGAAGAGGAAGCCGATGCAGGCGCCGGCCAGAGCCGCCGAGCCGATCACCACTTGCTCCTGGCGCTTGCTCGCGGCCGCGACCAGCAGCACCATCGCCACGATCGCCACCACGCCGGCGGCCAGCCCGTCGATGCCGTCGAGCAGGTTGACGGTGTTGATCATCCCGAGCAGCCAGAGCAGGGAGATCGGGATCGCGAGCCACTGCAGGTGGACGACCCCGAAGTGCGGGACCGCGAAGAACGTGATCTGGTAGCCGAGGCCGATGATGGCGACCAGCGCCAGGCAGGCGTCGAGCGCCACCTTCACCCAGGCGTGGAGTCCGTAGCGGTCGTCGAGCACAAAGACCGCCGCGGTGGCGCCCGTGACGGCCAGCAGCGCCCAGTGCCGGCCGGGCTGGAACCAGTCCAGGCCGGCTCCGAAGGCGATGAACAGAACGATGCCGCCCAGCATCGGCACGGGCTTGGGATGGATGTCGCGCTCTCGCGGCGTGCGGACGAAACCGAGACGGCGCGCCGCGACGATGGCCACCGGCGTCAGCGCGAGCGACAGCGCCAGCGCGATCAGGAACGGAGCAAGGGCGACCTCGAGGTTCTTGTAGACAGTCCCGAGGTACTGAAAGTCCACTACTCCCTCCCCCTCAGGGGGAGGGTCGGGTGGGGGCCGTGGTCAGTCACTACTCCAACCCGTAAGGCAGCGGGAACCGCCGGCAGAGGTCGAGCGACCGCTCCTTGATCGAGTCCAGGGTGGCCGCGTCGTCGATCTTCTCGACCAGGTCCGCCAGGCAGTCGGCGATCTCCGCCATCTCCCCCACGCCCATACCCCGCGTCGTCACCAGCGGAGTCCCGATGCGCACGCCGCTCGGGTTGAACTTCGAGGCCTCGTCGAATGGGATCGAGTTGCGGTTGAGAGTGATCCCGACTTCGTCCGCGATGTCCTGCACCTGCCGGCCTGTGCGGCCGTGGGAGCGCAGGTCGATCAGCATCAGGTGGTTGTCGGTCCCGCCGGTAACCAGGCGGAGGCCGCGCTCCTGCAGCCGGGCTGCCAGCGCCTTGGCGTTCTCGACCACTCGACGCGCGTAGTCCTTGTAGTCCGGCTTCAACGCCTCACCGAAGCAGACCGCCTTGGCCGCGATCGCATGCATCAGCGGGCCGCCCTGGACGCCGGGGAAGACCGCGGAGTCGATGGCCTTCTGGTGCTCCTCGGTGCAGAGGATGATCGCGCCCCAGGCGCCACGCAGCGTCTTCTGAGTCGTGCTGGTCACGATCGGCGAGTGGGGCACCGGGCTCGGGTAGACGCCGCCGGCGACCAGCCCCGCGAAATGCGCCATGTCGGTGACCATCACCGCGCCCACCTCGTCGGCGATCCGCCGCATGCGCTCGAAGTCGATGACGCGCGGATAGGCCGAGTACCCGACCATCAGCATCTTCGGCCGGACCTCGCGCGCCTGCGCCTCCAGGGCGTCGTAGTCGATGAGCTCGGTCTCGCGGTCGACGCCGTAGCTGTGGATCTCGTAGAGCTTCCCGCTGAAGTTGGCCGGGCTGCCGTGGGTGAGATGGCCGCCGGCCGAGAGGTCCATGCCCATGACCCTGTCGCCGGGCTGGCAGACGGCCATGTAGACGGCCATGTTCGCCTGGCTGCCCGCGTGGGGCTGGACGTTGACGTGCTGCGCACCGAACAGCTCTCGGGCGCGATCGATCGCGAGCTGCTCGATCTGGTCGATGACCTCGCCGCAGCCGCCGTAGTAGCGCCGGCCGGGATAGCCCTCGGCGTACTTGTTGGTCAGCAGCGTGCCGAGCGCCTCGAGGATGGCCGGGCTGGCCAGGTTCTCGGAGGCGATCAGCTCGAGCGTGTTCGCCTGCCGGCGGTACTCGTGGCGGATCAGCTCGGCGATCTGCGGATCGGCGCGGTCCAGGACCTCGAAGTGCAGCGTCGTCTCGGTGCTTGCCATCGCTCGCAGTTTAAGTCGGCTCTTGTCTACGGCCCATCCGCCGGCGGATGGCTGGGCGGGCGGACAGAAAGCAGCGCATCCGCCGGCGGATGGCTGGGCGGGCCGGGCACCGGCTGCTAGAGCTGCAGCTCAGCCAGCGGGATCGCCCCCTCGCGCAGCACCACGGGCCGCGGCCCGGTCAGGTCGAGCACCGTGGAGGGCGTTCCGCCTGGAGCGCGCCCGCCGTCCAGAAGCGCATCGACGTCCGGCAGGTCCTCCTCCACTTCCCCGGCCGTCCTCGCGTCCGGCTCGCCGCTGCGGTTGGCGCTGGTCGTCCACAGGGGACCCGCCGCCCGCAGAAGCTCCAGCGCGAGCGGGTGGTCAGGCACGCGGGCACCCACGGTGCCGGCCGGCGCCGGCAGCACCAGCGTCAGTGGCCCGGGCCAGAAGCGCCGCATGTAGCGGAGCGCCAGGGGCCCGACGCTCACGCGGCCGGCCAGCCCTTCGACATCCGCCGCCATCAGCACGAGCGGCTTGTCCTCCGCGCGGCCCTTCAGCTGATAGATGCGCGCCACACCGGCTTCGGTGGCAGCGCCCAACCCGTAGACGGTGTCCGTGGGGAACGCGACAACCTTCCCTGCCCGCAGGAGCTCGGCGGCGCGCTCGACCTCGGTCAGCCGTTCCATGCTTCCAGGAGCCTGTCCAGGCCGTGCAGATCCCGGTGCACTTCGGCGTGCTCGAAACCCTCGCGAGCGCGGGCGACCAGCACGTCGCTTATCGCAGGGTCGATTTCCAGAAAGACGCGGCCACCGGGCTTGAGGCGCCCCGGAGCTTCCCCCAGCAGCTTGAGCAGCAGCGCGGCCCCGCCCTCGCCCGTGAACAGCGCGACGCGCGGCTGGGCGAGCACCTCTGCCGGCAGCGGCTCGGCGTCCTCGTCCAGGTAGGGCAGGTTGCCGACGATGGCGCCGACCGGCTCCGCAAGCGGCCCCAGCAGGTCGCCTTCGAGGAGCTCGACGCGGTCAGAGACGCCGAGCCGGTCGGCGTTCCGGCGCGCCACCTCCAGCGCCGCCGGCGAGATGTCGATCGCCACCACGCGTGCCTCCGCGAGGTAATGGGCCAGCGCGATCGCGATGCAGCCGCTGCCGGTCCCGACATCGGCGAGCAGGACCTCGCCGCGGTCACGGGCCCAGGCGACTGTCCTCTGCACGAGCAGCTCGGTGTCCGGGTTGGGCACCAGCACGTCCGGGGTTACCTCGAACTCCAGCTTCATGAACTCCTTGCGGCCGGTCAGGTAGGCCACCGGCTCACCTTTGGCGCGACGCGCCAGCAGCTCGCGGTAGGGCCTCAGCTCGGACTCGGCAAGCTGCCGCTCGAACTGGAGGTACAGGTCAAGCCGCCGCATCCCCAGCGAGTGCGCCAGCAGCAGCTCGGCGTCCAAGCGGGGTGAACCTGATCCGTTCTTCTGAAGATGACCGGTCGCCAGGCGCAAGATTTCGAGGAGGGTCAGTTAGGGGTCCCGGCGAGCTGCTCGGCCCTGTCGGCGGCGATCAGCCCGTCCACGATCTCGCCGAGCTCGCCTTCCATGACGCGCTCCAGCTTGTACAGGTCCAAGCCGATGCGGTGGTCCGTGACGCGGTTCTGCTTGTAGTTGTAGGTGCGGATCTTGTCGGAGCGGTTGCCGGTGCGGACCATGCTTCGCCGCGCGGCGCCCTCCTTCTCCATCTGCTCCGCGAGCTTCATCTCATAGAGGCGGGCGCGCAGCACCCGCATCGCCTTCTCCCGGTTCTGCAGCTGAGAGCGCTCGTCCTGCATCGCCACCACGATCCCCGTCGGCAGGTGCGTGAGGATGACCTTTGAGTAGGTCGTGTTAACGCTCTGACCGCCGTGGCCCTGCGAGGTGGAGGTCTCGATCTTGATGTCGCCCTCGGGGATCTCGACCTCGACCGGGTCCGGCTCGGGCATCACGACGACGGCGACCGCCGAGGTGTGCACGCGGCCCTGCGACTCCGTCTCCGGCACCCGCTGGACGCGGTGCACGCCGCCCTCGAACTTGAGGTGTGACCAGGCGCCCTTGCCGTGGACCTCGAACTCGACCTTGTCGAAGCCGCCGATCCCGGTCTCCTGAGCCGAGATCAGCTCCAGCTTCCAACCCTTGGATTCGACGTAGCGCGTGTACATGCGAAAGAGGTCGGCCGCGAACAACGCCGCCTCCTGCCCGCCTTCGGCCGCTTGGATTTCGACCAGCACGTCGCGGTCGTCATTGGGGTCGCGCGGCAGCAGCAGCTCGCGCAGGCGCTCCTCCAACTGCTCGAGACGCGACTCGGCCCCCTGCTGCTCGCCGCGCAGGAATTCGGCCATCTCGGCATCCTTCTCCTGGCGCGCCATGTCGCGCGCCTCTGTCGCAGCACGCTCGGTGTCGAGGTAGCTCAGGTAAGCCTCGACCAGGTCGCGCGATTGCGCCTGCTCCCGACCCAGGTCGGCGAGCTTCTGGTAGTCGGCGGTGACCTCGGGTCGGGCCATCTGCGCCTCGATCTCGCGGTACCGGGCGACGACCGAATCAAGCCGAGCCCGGACGTTGTCGTCCAGGCTCATGCCGCTGCCGCGCCCTCCTCGCCCTCCCGCGCGGCGTTGAACGCCGCGATGGCGACCGCGATCTGGTCGAGGTCCGGCTCGCGGGTCGTGAACTTCTGCGTGCCCAGGATCGGCAGCAGCAGCACCTCGATCACGGGGTTGCCGCGATGTCTCGCCATGTAGCGGATCCACTCGAAGCTCACGCCCGCGATCACCGGGATGCCCACGATCCGCGAGATGACCAGCCAGAACCAGTTCGGGTGCACCACCGCCACCAGCGAGAACACGAGCACGCTGACGACGAGCACCACCAGCAGGAACCCTGTCCCGCAGCGCGGATGCAGGTTGCTCGCGCGTTTGACGGCGGTGGGTTCGAGCGGCCAGCCGGCCTCGAAGGCGTTGATCGTCTTGTGCTCCGAGGCGTGGTACTGGAAGACGCGGTGCACGTCGGGCAGGAGTCCGATCAGGGTCAGGTAGCCGAGCACCAGCACCACCCGGATCACGCCCTCGACGATCACGAAGAGGAACGACCCGCTCCGGTGGACGGCCAGACCGGCCGCGATCAGCGGCAGACCGAGGAACAGGCCGAGGCCGAACACGGCCGCGCCGGCGATCGAGATCGTCATCTCGCGCTTGCCGATCTCGATGTCCTGGCCGTAGGCGTGCATGTTGGCCGACCAGATCAGCGTCTTCATGCCCAGGTGCAGCTGCTCGACGAGCAGCGCCAGGCCGCGGGCGAGGGGCAGCTTCCAGAAAGGATGGCGGTAGATGCTCGACCGCAGCTCGCCCCGGTCGATGCGGATCTCGTTCGTCTTGGGCATTCGCACCGCCACGGCGTAGTGCTGGCGGCCGCGCATCATCACGCCTTCGATGACCGCCTGGCCGCCGTAGAAGAACTGCTCCTGCTTGGGAGCTACCTCTGCCTGGGGGACCTCCTCAGGAAGCGGCACTTAGCGCGCCGATTTGGCGGCGCGCTTCCTGAACCGCTCGACCTGGCCGCCCGTGTCGACGATGCGCTGCTGGCCGGTGTAGAACGGGTGGCAGACCGAGCAGACCTCGGTCTTGAGCTCCTTCTGGGTCGAGCCGGTCGTGAACGTGTTGCCGCAGGCGCACGTCACGACGGCGTCCTCATAGAAAGTGGGGTGAATCTCAGTCTTCATGGGTACCTCTTGCTCGCGAGCGTTGAATAGCCTACCCGACGAACTGGTTCAGGGCCTGTTCGGTGGTGGCGACCGCGATCACCAGGTAAACCACCAACACCAGCCAGCTGATTCCCAAGGCGAGCCTGGCTTGCGGTGAGACAGAGGTGAAGTAGGGGTGGTTGTCACCGGCCCGGAAGCGCGCCAGCGTCATCGGGAGGCCCAACAGCACGGGCAGCAGGATGATCGGGCTGAGCTGGAACGGCACGCGCCCGGTCGCCCCCGCGATGTACAGCAGGACGATGAATGCCATCCCGACCGGCGCGATCCACTTCGACACCGGCGCGAGGATCCAGCCGCCGTCGAGCATGCCGGCGGGGATCAGGTTGATCAGGTTGATGAGGAACCCGAACCAAGCCCAGATCAGGAGCGGCCCGAAGTGGGTGCTGCCGAACGCGACGAAGGCAACCGTCGCCCCGATCGTCCCCGCGATCGGTCCGGCGATGCCGATCTCAGCCTGGTGCAGGGCGTCCTGGGGATGCTCCCGCTGGAAGATGGCCGCCCCCATGAAGGGGATGAACACCGGCGCGGTCGCGCGCAGGCCCTGGCGCTGAATCTCGATGACATGGCCCATCTCGTGGACGAAGATCATCAGCACGATGCCGGCCGCCGCCCACGGCCCCCAGAAGATCGCGTAGGCGCCGAAGCTGAGCAGGAAGGTGCCACCGGAGACGAGGAACTTCCCGGCGAACACGAACTTGAACAGGTAGGCGAGGATTCCGCCACCGCCGACCACTGCCCCGCCGGCGCGGCTCGCCCGCTGCGGGTTCTGGTGCTGAGGCGAGTCAGGCGGAATGTCGGCGCTGCCGGGCACGTGGGAACCGCCAGCACTGAAACCGTCGTAGGGCGGGGGAAGCGCGGACGGGCCTGAGGGGGGCGGCGGGGGCGACCACCTCGGCGGTCCCTGTGGAGCCTCCGGCTCCTGTTCAGCCATGCCCGGACGTTATACCCGCGCTAGCTGAGAGCCAACCGTGAGAAGCGGCCTCGCCGCTACTCCGCCGGAACCAGCCGGTGGTGCCGCGTACGGATCCGCCGAACCGTGCCTGTCCGGCTGGCGAGCAGGAGCGACTCGGTGTCCGCCCAGGAACTGCCGTACCAGACGCCCTTCAGGACCGGGCCCCCAGTGATCGACGTGACCGCAAGTGTGACGTCGCCCTCCACGAGGTCGGTGGCGGCGAAGGTCCGCTCGGCGTCGCCGCCGGCCAGCACGCGCTCCTCGTCGTTGCGAAGCCAGAGGCGGCACTGGAGGTCGCCGCCGAGGCAGCGCACCGCGGCCGCGGCGAGCGCGGCCTCCTGGAGCCCACCGATGCCAAGCATCACATCGACGCCGGTGTCGTCGAGGCAGGCCAGCAGGGCCCCCGCGACGTCACCGTCCTCGAGCGCCAGGATGCGCGCGCCACTCGTGCGCACCTCGTCCATCAGCTCCTGGTGCCGAGGCCGGTCGAGGATGGCGACGGTCAGGTCGGCGACGCGGCAGTCGCGGCTGAAGGCCACGCGGCGCAGGTTGTCGGCGACGGAGTCGTCGAGGTCGATGGCCCCGCGGGCCGCCGGTCCCACGACCACCTTGTCGACGTATGCGACCGCGGGCAGCGACTGCAGGCCGCTCGTCTCAATACCCGCGATGACGGACAGTGCGTTGGGCTGGCCGCGCGCGACCAGGCCCGCGCCCTCCACCGGGAAGACCGCCAGTCCGAGGGCCTGCGTGCCCGGTTCGCCGATCGACGACCCCAGCGAGAGCACGCCTTCGCCGTGCGGGCTCACCACGACGCGGGCCGAGACGCCGGCCTCCTCGAGCGCCGGCAACATCGCCGCCGCCGCCTGCTCCTTGACGCGCTCCTGGTCGCCGCGCCCGACGAGCCGGCCGCACGCGAGGGCGACGGCCTCGGTGGCGTGCAGCAACTGCAGGCCGAGACTCGGGCTCAGGTCATACGACGGCGGAAGTTCGGTCAGCTCCTGCGACATTTGCTGCGTACTGAGTTCTACGACGGTTGAACGGTCGGAGACTGGCGTTCGCTACTGATTTCCGTCGCCGGCCAGAGCTCCACCGGGCGCAGCTCCATCTGGTCGATGCCGCTCTGCTCGATGGCCGCGGCCATGAAGTCGCGGAACAGCGGGTGCGGCCTGGTCGGCCGCGACCGGAACTCCGGGTGGAACTGGCTGGCCACGAACCAGGGGTGGTCGGTCAGCTCCACGATCTCGACCAGGCGCTCGTTGGGCGAGAGCCCGCTGAAGCGCACGCCCTTCTCCTCGAGCAGCTCGCGGTACTCGTTGTTGAACTCGAAGCGGTGCCGGTGGCGCTCGTAGACGACCTCCTCCCCGTACGCACGGTGGGCAAGGCTGCCCGGCTGCAGCTTGCAGGGGTAGAGGCCGAGCCGCATCGTGCCGCCCATGTCGCTGATCGCCCGCTGGTCAGGCATCAGGTCGATGACCGGCGTGGACGTGAAGGGTGCGAACTCGGTCGAGTTGGCGTCGGGTGCGTCAAGGAACTCGCGGGCGCAGTCGATCACCGCGCACTGGAGCCCCAGGCAGAGGCCGAGGTACGGGATCCG
>Ga0207664_10000847_pt1 | contig 20748 bp, 13 predicted proteins | sample LARL83metaG_FD_184349 | JGI IMG/M metagenome (GOLD analysis project Ga0207664, IMG submission 184349) | Corn, switchgrass and miscanthus rhizosphere microbial communities from Kellogg Biological Station, Michigan, USA - LAR L8-3 metaG... | ecosystem: Host-associated > Plants > Roots >... | reverse complement strand
GGAAAGAGACTCAAACGCCGTCCCTTTCCCCTCGCGCGCCTCTATCCCGGCTCAACCCGGACAGGGAGTAACTGGAACTTGTCGTATTCTTACGTGAACGAAAGTGGGGGGCAGGTCAGGCGTTCCCCTCGACAAGATCCTCACCATGACCGGAGAGTTCTGGGTGTTGCGGTTCTGGGAATCCCATTTGAACTGCTTCCCCAAGAATTTGTCTTCATACCGATGTTCGGGAGGAAGATCGGATTTGTCCAGCGTAGGAAATAGGACCACACAATTTTCGAATTCCACGATTCCGGTCCACTCCCTTGTATGTTCTAGAGGAAGTACTCGTCCGAGTTCAGCGATTTGCGCCCTCGTATAACTGCTCCCCACTGTGAACGCCGTAATGTCCAACTTCTCGCGTTTACGACTTGGCATTTGAACTCTCCGGCTTGAGCGGCAGATAGTCCTTCCGATTGAACACTGAACGCGCCAATTTGTAAACGAGGGAGTGTTACGAGTTGCCCTTGAGCAAAGGCAGACTCCTGCCCCCGACGTCCCGCCGATAGACCTCTCCTCTCTTCCTTAACAATCCTGACCACGGCTCCAGTTGTAACTTAGTAATCTGGAGAGCCCTGGAAGGTTTCCTCCTGCAAATTCCGTTCAGGTTAGGTATGGATCTGTCGAGTCGCTGTATGGTGTCTGTATTTCTGCGATAAGATTGTCCGATTCGAAGATACCTTACGCCCGCGTGAAGACGACACGACCATATCGTTGCTTTTTGAGCACGCTCCTGGCGCTGCTCATGGGTGGTGGGCTTTTGTTGTTTCATGCGCGGTCCTCTCCGGCCAATCTGCTCGCGACGGCTTATAGAGAACAACGGACATTTGACCTTCGTGTCGCGAGGACTGTCTACTCTCCAGTTCGCACGCAGCGAGGACAAGCGCTCTCTCGAGTCGAGCGGCCGCAGAGCCTACTCGAGGCAGAGGCTGCAATTTCGCGTGGGCTTCGTACGAATCCACAAGACGGCTCTCTTCTTGCAGCGAGAGGGCTAGCAGATATTCAGGAGTGGTCCTACGAGGCAGCCATTACGGATATGCAGGAGGCGTTGGACTCGGCTCCCAAATCCACGACGATCCTGAACGGTTTGGCCATTGGCTATTTTGAACGAGCCGAGTCCGAAGGCAGATACGAAGACTACGGTACTGCCTTCGAAATACAGAGTCGCGCGCTGCAGATTTCCCCTGACGACACCATCCTTCTTTTTAATCGTGCTATCACGGCCGCTCGCATGTATCTCCTAAAGCAGAGCATTGAGGATTGGCGTCATTATCTGACGCTTGATCCGGTCGGCCAATGGGCTGACGAGGCGAAGCAGCGACTCGATGAAGTACGATCAACACTCGTATCCCATAACACAAGAACCAACGAGCAATTATTGACGCCGGCGGAGGTTGCTCAAACTGTCGACCCCTCAGATCAGAAGACTTGGGACCGAGTCGACGCCAGGATCGAAGACTATCTTTCGAGGGCCATTACCGATTGGCTGCCCGCGGCATTCCCCAATCCCACAGTTCCAGCGTCCTCTGAGTCCGAGCGAGCGCTATGGGATCTAGCTATCATCCTCGAAACAAAGCACAACGACAGATGGTTGAGGGATTTACTATCGACAAGCCATTCGGCGCCTTTTGCCCTTGCAGTAGCTTCACTAAGCCGTGCAGTAAATGCTAACAACGTGCACCAAGACTATACGCTCGGGCGACAAGAATCTATTCGAGCGGCTCAGCTGTTTTCTCAGGCACACAGTTTTCCCGGCGTTATGCGAGCAGAATTCGAGGAAATCTATTCGCAGCACTTTGCGGATGCCACGTCGAAGTGCTTGGCAAAGATCCACGAGTTTGCTCCCCAGGCCTCTGCACGTCAGTATCGATGGCTCCAGATCCAGATGCTCCTTGAAAAATCAGTTTGCCTAGGAATGACTGGCGACTTGGGCGATGCGTCCGACCTCACGGGCACAGCTTACCGGCAGGCTGTGGCAGTTGATTATGCGACTCTCGCTTTGCGTGGGCAAGGATTCTGGGCTGCCAACCTCGGTGAGAAAGGACAGAAGAGACAAGCTTGGAACCTATGCAAGGAGGGATTGAGACACTACTGGGCTGGTTCAATGTCCGCCGTACCAGGGTACAACCTGTATCTGTTTGTGGCTCAGTTGGCCGAGGAAAGAGAGCCTTGGTTTCTTGAAACAGCCATTGATGAGCAAGCGATATCCATATTGCCAGAAGGGGCATACCCCGAATGGGCCGCCTTCGAACATCTTAATTTGGCGAAATCAGCGGCCAAAGCAGGATTGCGAGATGTAGCCAACAAAAGCCTCTTGGCGAGTAGTCAACTGCTTGCCTCGCTTCCCAACACGGAAATAACAGAAAACCTAAGTCTGGGGGCAGAGATAGAGACTGCTGAGCTCTACGGAAAGGCTGAGTCAGCGCAAGTGGTTCTAAATCGACTCCAGTCCATGAGTCCTCGGGTTGGCAAGATCTCCAATGTTTACGTGGTTGGAGATTATTTCACCGCGATCGGAAGACTTCAGGGCTCTAACGGGGAGCTTCGAGACTCTGAGTCCGCGCTCGAGAAAGCGGTCGCTGTGATGGAACACCAGCGAGCGTCCCTGCACTCAGACGATGATCGAGACACTTGGTATCACGAATCGGTCGGGTCGTATCGAACGTTAGCGGAGGTAAAACTCAGGCTGGGGGACGCGCTTGGCGCTCTGGCCGTCTGGGAACTGTATCGCGACTCAGGACTCCGCCGATTAGATCGCTCCTCGTCATTCGACGCATCGAATCTTGATCCGCAGATGCGAGAACTGAGAGGCGACATAGCCGATGAGTTCGACGGGCTTAATCGTTTACTCCTGACGCTCGGGAAATCTAAAGCGCTGGTCTATATCTCCGCACCTGGGGGCATCCTTTTGTTGCGCTACGGTCGAGATGGCTCGCGCGGCTGGCTAATTGACAAAGACCCGGCGTATGTCCGGATGCTTGCTCTAAGACTGAGCGAACTCTGTGCGACGCCAACCTCCTCTGCTTCCGCAATTCACGATATAGGCCGAAAGCTCTATGACATTCTTGTAGCCCCCGTAGCCGAGGAATTGGAGCCGGGGCAACCACTCATTATCGAGCAGGACTGGGCAGCGACGACCATCCCTTTCCAGGTTCTTCTCGACCCGAACGGTCATTATCTGACTGATCAGCACCCCATAACGTATTCGATTGGTCTCAGGTATTTGGCAACCTCGGAGCCAAACTGGATAAGCGAAAACGGGACGCATACGTTAGTAGTTGCCAGTGCAACTGCGGGGCGGGATTCAGGACTTTGGCCGCTTTCTGATGTAGTCGCGGAAGCCCATGACGTTGGGCGCTTACTGCCTGGAGCGAATCTATTGTTGGAGGATCAAGCATCGCTCCCTAATGTGATGAGCCAATTGAGTAATGCGTCGATCTTCCACTTTGCTGGTCACGCGGGCATAGTCGGAGGACACATGGGCCTGCTACTCTCATCTTCCACCGGGGGGCGAAATACAACAGTTCTCGATTCCACATTGGTGCAAGGTGCCGCGCTACCCCATCTTAAGATAGCAGTGTTGTCGGCCTGTTCGACGGAACGTGGAACCGACGGAACAGTTCTCGCACCAGGGAGCCTAGCGCGTGCATTTCTAAGGGTGGGAGTAACCCACGTGGTCGGAACCCGATGGAATGTTGACTCCGCAACCAGTAGGATGCTAGTCCAAGGCTTTTATAGGGCACTATTATCCGGGCAACCTGTTTCCCGGGCCTTGGTTACTGCTGAAGATCGACTTAGACAAAGCGCACCCCACCCCTACTATTGGGCCTCGTTTGAAGCTTTGGGAAACCCGTAGTCACATTTCAAGGAGAACTGCATGGCAAAGCGAACGTTATCAACCGACGCCGATCAAGGCGCAACTGATCTCCACCTGCTCCTCGCCGGACCGTTTGTATTGCGTGACGATGACGATTATTTTCGAATTCTGATTCCTGATCTGATGGACACACACTTCCCGCCTGGTCTCACAGCCACCAACAATTCCGCAGAACTGGGAGACGGTATATGGACGATAGACCCAGGAAAACCTAAAACAAAGCGCACTGTATCGCGAGTGACGCCGGAGGGACTGCCTTTCGACGAGTTCTGCTGCCCCCAACCTGGGAGTTCGCAGGCATACGCCATTATTCAACTCCCAAAGCCAGACCACCTTTTTGGGATATCCGGAACTGACGCGGTGATTACGCCGGGAAGTGACGTCGTGGAAACGCAGAACAAATCTCCTTTCGCCACAAGGGCAGTGCTGGTATATGAGTCGGTGGCACTCGACGAGATCAAGATCAGCCCCCCACTGACGTGGATACCCACGAACGAACAGCCGGACGTGACGGCAGTCGGTTCGCCCGATAGGTCCGTTGGTCTATTGGTTCTTGATATGAGGCCACAAGAGCTACCGCCGACAGATGAACACGCAAGGATGGCTTATCGTAATATGGCAAAGATGGTGGGAGTAGATAGATACATGCGGCAGACAGGTTCGTCAAATATGCCACATCTTTACCGCGGACGGTACAACGATTGCGGTGCGGTTTTGATGCTAGTCCACCCGCCGAAAGGCTAGGCCGTATGAGAGTTATCCTGTAGCCAGTATTGCTAATAAGCCGGGACCTGGATCCCGGCTTCCTTTTAATGCTGACGTCGAAGTCTACTTATTTTGTCTGGCCTCCGCTGCCCACTCTCCATCTGGATCCAGTTCCAGGTAGCGTTCCCAATCGGCGCTCGCATCACCGGGCTTTTTCATGCGCTCATAAACTAGGGCGCGGTTGAAAAGAGCCACGGGATTTGTTGGCTCGGAAGAGACCACTTCGTTCAGCAACTGCAGTGAGCGATCGTAGTCTGCCGCCTCATCTTTGGGATTCTGGGTCGTTTCGCCCCGCTCAAAGTATGCTGTGGCGAGATCCAGCTTGACTGAATGCTCATTCGGTCGGACCGTCAATGCCTGCTGCAAAGCATCAATTGCAGTCTGATAATTGCCCTCGAGCAGCGCGGCTCTCGCTTTGGCCTGGAGCCATCCGGCGTCATTCGGAGATCGCGAGAGGGCTCGCGCAATTTGTCGATCGGCCTCGAGCAACTCAGGGGGGAAGTCCAACCTCGATCTGCGTGTTCCTCGCTCCCTCTTTAGGGGGCCATAGACAGCACCGGGGAACCGTAGCTCCATAGGACGTTGCTCGGCATAAGACTGTGCAAGGAGTGTGTTCGCGGAAGATAGGGATGATGGGCGTTGAATCCAAATCGCCACAACTATGGCGACTGCTGCTGTGGCAGCAACAGGCAAGGCCCAGTGAGTCCAGGGAGCAAACCAGCGAACGGAATGCCTAAGGCCTGATGCGCGGTGTTCATCTATTCGAGGGTTGGACGTATCCGCCATTCTTTTAGCTAGCTCGCGTTGCCAAGCGAGGCTCGCGCTCGGCAGACGATGGATGAACTCCTGTTCAACCGAAGAAAGTTCGGTGTTAAGGTCTTCAGTCGCGTCGCGCAGCAGAGGCGCACAGTGGTCGCATTTTGACGCATGGTCGATGAGCGCCCCGTCCTCCTCGGATGACAGAAGGTCAGCAGCTATCGCAGGCCACTTTTCGTCCGGCGGACAGGTGGATGTGCGCTCTGATGCCACAGGGGCCGCCAGGTTCCGCAGGCTAGCAAGTACCGAGCGCTGCGCCCGCAGGCGGGAGCCACACACGTCGCACACTGCCGCGTGCTCTTGAGCCGCTTCTTGCTCAGAACCCGATACAGCGGGCCGGGCCAAGTGCTCTGCCTCCTCGGCCAACCGGAATAGTTCCTCGTGGCTGAGGTGTCGATTTGGATCTCTATCCAACTTAGGTACTACCTCCAATAACGCTTTCGCCGACTGAAAACCTTCCCATTCGGGCTAGCTCAAAGCACCACCGCTTTCGGCTAAGAGCTCACGTATAAGCCTGGTCAGGCGGTGTATAACACTCTCGACTCCTTTAACGCTGAGATTGATCGACGGTAAGCAGGCGATTGCTGGCGCTGTGAAACCATATCTGTAGTAAAGCCAGAATATCGTTCGGTCACGTTTCAGATCGTCTTTTGACGAAGCGGCAACTAAGGCTTTGTCCACTTCCTTCAGAAGAATATCCCGGTGAATGTGTTCCGCCCCCGCCGATGGTCCCGTAGCCACCACGTCGTCGACAGGAACTTCGAATTGCCCTTGCCCACGCTTCTGGGACCGTGCCGATCGGAAGTAGTCGTGAACGACGTTAGCGGTAACGACCTTCAGAAACCCATAGAACGCCTCTGGGTGCTGGGGAGAAAACTCTCCCAAAACGCGTTCTCTATCGGAACAGATTTTTAGATAGGTTTCTTGGATCAAGTCATCCACCAATGATGGCGATTCGCTGCCCCATCGTCTGCTTGTCCGCAAGACGACACTCGCTATCAACTCGTGAAAACGGCCAACGAATTCCTGCCACGCAGCCGCATCGCCGCTTCTGGCACATTTCAAAATGAGTTCGTCCAAAGACATAGGCGACGCGGCGACTGCCCGGCAATGCAAGGGATTTTATCGCATTTGAGAGTTCTCAAGATGTAATGCCCTCTGCGGACTTGCCAACTGATCGGAGAAGCCTAAAGCGTGTGCGACGACACGCACACTTCACAACAACTCTCCTCCGCACTCGGTCTCGTCGGGTCCTCGTACAACAAAAAGGGAAATCTTCCTGGTTCGCGTTCTAGAGATCGAGAGAGAGAGCATCGGCTAACAAGGACTCGAAAAGGGACCTGCCGACAGTTCTTTATCGATCGTATGACTCAGGAGGGTACATGTCTCAATCCACGGCGGATATTTTTGGAACGGTCGGCGCCGCCTTCAACTGCAAGATTAGCTCCGGCACAATCCTCTCAGCTTATTTGGAAGTGCCCAATCAGCCTATCGTGTCTCTCTCAATCCTCGGAAGCGACCGTGAGGTCGCGATCCAAAGTCTTCCGGCTGGCCAATCATGGGTACGGCTGGATCTTGTTTGGGCTCCGGGGGATTCCGACGCAATAGTCGACGTCGGAACTGTAACTACAGGCAGCGTTCAGACTGCAGCCGCCAAAGGCACAATCACCGACGGCGACACGCCCGGTTATGTCGAGTTATGGGGAGCATAAACAGATGACAAACACATTTGGCCGTACCTTGTTTGTTGCAGTGTTATGGATTTGGCCCCTCTCTAATTGCTTCGGCCAGGCGGCGGTCGAAAGCGAACCGGCTTGTCCAGTTGCTGACCCTACGCCCCCCTCACAAGAAGAAAGAGCATTTTGCGAAAAAGACTCTAGGTCAGAAATCAAGGCATACTGTACCAATCTCGCTGAATTGCTCCGCTATGCACAAGCGAATCCGTCGGCGGGCAAGCAGTGCTATCGCAACCTGCTAGCAAACCTTCTTGCGGCATCCGACCTCAGTCCGGAGAAGGGGGTTGATCGCTTCATAACCGCGACCGCAGCGTCTTTTGCCACAAAAGGAGCCATTTCTAACGCCCTCCAAAATGCCGGACAAGCCCGGCCGGATCGGCAACTTAGTTCCAACAACAACTCGAGCGGTACGACATCGCTGGTGTCAAAGGCTGGGAGCGCAGAGCTGCTGTCAATGGGACTCGACAGCGGAGTTCTAACGCGATCTGCTAATGGTACGACAACTACTCTCACAACAAATGCGGACCAGATCTTCCGGTTGGTGACTGGCAACGATCCCGACTGCACCGTGACGTGCAACAGCCTTGGGTGGTTCGAGAACAATATCTTAAATCGTACGAATATCTCTGCCAGTCTAGCTCTGTCGCAGCAGAGCAGCACGACTACGGCAACTTCCGGACAGGCTAGCGGTACGACGTCGACGCCGGTCGGCCAGGCAGCCATACCAACTGGAGTCGGAAAGCTGTCAGGCATCACGGCGCGCTATCAAGTAATGAATAAGTTCGATCCACGAAGCGACAAATTCAAAACGGCATGGGGAAAGCAGGTGACGTCACTGAAGGCGCAGGTGAAAGCGATTGGGGACGATACTGATGCTGTCGTGACGGCCATGTTAGCTCATAGACCGTTCTCTGCGGCAGCCTCAGATCGAGCGACATTGATCCAGCCAATACAGGACAGTTTGATAGACGCAGCTGTGAAAGGCTCAAACGGCGAGGACTTGATTCGCGCTTTCGAGGCGTTCTGGAACCAGGCTCTGACTAGTGATATGACCAATGATCCCAAACTCGCTGCTGCCGTATCGAAGGCGGTCCAAGACCGGGGCATATACCGCCAAGCATGGTTCAATGCGCTTGATCAAGCCGTAGGGAATTTATTCACATTCGAGTACGACTACAATCGACCCCTAAACCAACCTGTAACGCACGATATCAAAATCATCTATGGCTATAACTTTCAGACGATGGGTATGCTTACGTTCAATGGTGCCGTGTCCTTGTACGATACGGTTCCTGCAGCGGCCAAGTACGGCCGCCTGCGCTATGGGCAAGTGTCTGCCGAATATGACCGAACTCTTTCTGGCAAGGACAAGTCTCTTCAGACTCAACTTAGCCTGGCAGGATACTGGCAGTACCAGCCGCATCCTTCAATTTTGAACATCCCTGCGGGAACGGTCGTACCAGGAACGGACATTCCTCTGGCCAACGGAACACAGGAGTTCGTCGGTACGGCCGGCTCATTGTGGGTCACTCAGGCCAAGCTCACGATCAAGAGTTCCGGAAACGTCAGTGTCCCAATAGGAGTTAGTTGGTCTAACAAAACCGATTTGCTACAAGGTAGCAAGGTCGGAGCGCAGATCGGCATTAGCTACAATTTCGCGTCACTTGCAGGTCTTTTTGGTGGGGGAAACTGATGTGGCAAGCCGGTCAGCGTGGGCTTATGCAGATCTTCGGTTCAAAATGAGGCGCGGAGCATGATATTCGAGGTCGCTTAGGCGACTACTCCGCCAGTAGCAAACGGCGCTGGTTTTGGTCCGGTAGGAATCGGAAATGCAAAGACTCAAGAAAACACACCTCTCTTCTGAACGTTTGGGGCGGCAAGTGCGCCGGGCGTTACTACCAATCCTTCTTTTCTTAGGTACTTCTGGATGCAATCGCACTCCTCTTGCCTCCAATGGTGTCGTTACCACTACGGGCCCTGACACACGCCGAGTGACGTTTGTGCAATGGAGCAATCCTCATCTCTTTGACGCCGGGTCCAGCCGTCACGCTGAAGGGGTGTTCGAAGAGGCGTTGGACAACCGAGCTGCACTTCATTGGGCAGTGCTTCAGACCAATCGAATGGTATTGGCTGAGCACCGCACGATTGATTTTGTCGTCATCACGGGAGGCTTCGGCCTCGAGAACACACTGCCCGATCTTACGGGCGCCCCACCAAAGAATTGCGACTGTCCCAAGCGCAAGCCAGGCAATGAGGGGCCTATCGAACCCATCTCTATCGAACAAGCGGCGGCGGAAGTTGCGCGCGATCTCCGAGCGCTCGTGGTCAAGCGCGTCTACTTGGTTCCTGGTGACGAGGATCTATGCCAAGCAGATCCAGCTGATATGCACCGTTGGGTTGAGTTCGTCTATAGGCTGAAAGGAGAGATTGCAAAACAGGACGAGGCGCGGGAAGCCTCGCTTAGAGAAAGCGCGAAGGACAAGACCGCAAATCGGGCGAACCAACCTCTGGTGCAGGTAGATGCACCATCAGGGCCTGAAGTCGAGGACTTGACCTACGCTGCGAGTCGGCTCTATTACGACACTAAAGATCCACGCGTCTTATCACTCTTTGGGAATGCCCCACCGGAGAAGGTACCTCACGAACCGCCAAGTATTCATGGCATACGGCTTCTGGGGCTAAACAGCGCCTCCTTCAAATCCAGCAAAGCCACAGTTCCAGCGGCTGCCACTGAGATAAACTCTCTTCGAAGCCAGATCGAGCCTGGCTTCTCCTATCTAATCTTCACGCACATCCCAGCCCTTGAGGACCCCAACCCGAACGCTGATAAACCTAAAGCTGTGCAGCAACCCAAGCAGAAAGGGCAGGCAGAAGCGATCGCGGCTCATTCCGATGGAGCGATCCCGACTACATCCTGGAAGCTGGACTCAAACTCTCAAAAGGTTTGGCATGATGACATTTTGAGCAAGACCGAGGTTTTGGGGGTCTTTGCTGGCCATTTTCATACAGACAAACGTGAATCTTATCCTCAAAACTTTGGCAAGGGTAGGAATGCAGGAGACACAGCCTCAGCAAAACAATGGGTTGCACCACCCCTAGCCGCAGAAGATCAATGGTCCTTGCCGCCACAAAAGACCGCGCGGGGAATGCTGCTTGTAACTGTGACGGGAAATGGCGCCGTACGAGTATCCGGCGAAGATGGCGAGGATGTGGCGTCTGTGCCCATATGGTTTTCTTCATCAGACCAGAAGGCCGCAACCGCCGGCGACGACAAACTTGCCGAGGCTCGTGCCGCCGAACTTGACCGGAAGTGGGACGAAGCGGCCAAGAAATACCAAGAAGCCCTAGCCGTCTCCTCGATCGACAGTCGCACGCGGGAGTCAACGCTCGCTGGTTATGCCCACGCTCGGAGGGAGATGCGCCAGTGGTGGTGGAACAGCACACTCGCGAACTGGCTATACCTCAATGCAGTACCTCTGTTGGCGACCCTGGGTATTGCTTTTTGTTTCTTGGTTCTATACGGCTTGCTTCGTTGGGTTCGTGCATTTGGCTTCGCAACTTTGGTGGTGAAGAAGTTAGTCGTGCCACGTTTCCGAGGTCGCGCGACCATTAGCGCCACGGCTAAGATGACAGGCGACGCCCCGAGCGAAGAATTCTCTGCGCAAATTCTAGCAGCGGGCGAGGAGATCCGAACACGGCTGCTCCAGGAGCAGGAGAACTGGGCGGCACGGCACATCACCCTTCTGGCGCCTTCGTCCTCCTCTTTCGATTCGTTGATCAACTCAATTCCGAAAGTGCGGGACGTAGACGTTTCGAGCTGGGTGAAGTTCCTGGCCATTCTTCTGCAGACGTTTCAATGGAGAGTGGATTCGGGACTTGCTGTCTTTCAACCGGACCGCTGCATCACCGTGCCTGTAGCCCCAACTCCGGGCACGACCAATAATGGTCTCCCTCAAGGCGGCGAGCTCAGCGGATATGCGGTGCTCCAGTGGGGTTGGTTCGTCAAGAATAGCTGGAGACGCAAGAAAAGTATTACAGATGATCGCTCCGCATTGCGGGATTTGGCTCGGTGTTTGGCTGAACTCGTCTTGGGCGAAGCATTCGTCTGATAGGAAGGTTCACGATGCCTCTCGTAGGTCGAAGCGTTCGCAAATTCACAACAGCAGAGAGCTTTCGTCTTTTCATGGAGGGGGTGCGATCTCTTCAGATGAACGAGGAAGAAGGGAACAAGCACTCTGTGACAGATCCACCGAATCGTGCGGCTCTGGATAAAACTCTGAGCGCTGCGGCGGAGTGCCTTGCAGAATGCGTTGGGAAGTATCCGAATGACCTGCTACCCCGCTACTATTTTGGTATTTTGCTTAGTGTCCAAGCTCAAACCGAACAATGTCTCGCGCTGGAGCGCCAACTGTCCCAACCCACCGTGCCCCAGCCCAGCAGTTCGGAAGCGGATCGACTATTTCTCGAAGCAGCGAACCAGTTTGAGGATACCGCGGGCCGGGCAGGCGGGGGCGAACTGCGTATCTATGCACAATACAACCAAGCCCAAGTGCTTGCTAAGCTCGGTGACGTGGAAAATCAGAAATATTGGGACCAGGCCTTGCAGATTCTAGGCAGAATTAGGCCCTATCGATTTACTGGACTCCCTTTCGGCAAAAGAATTCTAGCGCGCGTTTACCTATTTTTTCGCAGCGAAGAAAAGGTGGTCAAAGAGTTTGCTGGCAAGATTGCGGAAGGGGCGGAGGGATCTACCGGTCTCGCTTCCTCAGCAGCCTCGGCGCTGGCGGGCAGCAAAGCCCTTGAACTTCAGATCGAAATGCTGGAAGGCTTCATAAAGCTGAGGAAGGCAGCTCGAAGCAAAGATCTGCGTCTAGGAGAGTTACCATGAGTGCAGAGTCAAACACTTACGTTCACACGGAAAAATCCAGTAGGTATCTCAAAGGGTTCATTGCGGCGTTAAGAAGTGCGACCATCCCCAGCAAAGCGAAGAGTGACATTACCGCTGACTATTGGAACAAATGGGCTTTTGTCGCCTGGGAAAGGGCAGTAAGCGAAGATGACGCCGGCATTCGTGATCAGTGGCTGCGGGCGGCCGACCATTGTCTCGCGAATATCGATCGGCCCTCGTGGACGCCTGCACAAATAACCGAGGCTCGGATAAGGATTGCTCAAGGAGACCAAAATGAGGCTCGAACGCTACTTAATTTGATCCTGGGCGTTCAAGTCTCGGCATCGCCCATCTCAGCCCCAGCCGTGCCCGCAACCCCGGATATCGCCGCAGCCATTTCTGGCACGATCTTGAAAATGGTGATCGACCGAAATGCAGAAGCGATCGCGGACGCGGTACGGAGGGCTTATGGACCTATTCCTTCGACCGCGATTCAATCCATTGCGGACTCTCTGGCGGGGAAAGTCGATGTGGAACTCCTCGGCGAGATCCTAAAATACCTTTTGGCCGTATAGGAGTTCGTTGATTCCGCAGTATGGCCGGTTTCACCGCGATATTTTGAGGATCGACTACGGGTGAGTATATGGGTACGCGCGCCGGGGAGTGGGGAGAGGTTTGCTCTCCGATGCGCACCGTGAGACCTTGTGATACCGCTGAGCGGATGAAATAGTGAGAGACGCCTACTCTCCGCCCCTGCATGTTTTGTGACAAGGTTGGCGAGGTCGGAAACGAGGCGGAGAGGAGCCTATTCTCCAGCACGAGAGTGATACCAGTGATACCCTTTTTGCGGTCAATATAGGTCGTTCGAGGTCGTGGGAGGCAATGGACCCAAAGTTGAAAAAGTGCTTGAAAGCCTCATAAACACAGGTTATCATCGCTATGTCTAGTTTTTACCACGACTTGCGGTAAATGGCGAAAATCGAGTCCCACTCTCTCCGCCATGTTATTGAAAACAAACGATTTACTATGAATTTTAAGCTCCCCTGTCAGAAACCTCTTTCGCCTTTGGAATGAGTGACATGCAGCTTTTCAAGGCCCCGTTGCGATCCGTTAGGGAGAAAGCGACTTGAAAATCGGTTCACACAGCCGACTTGCTGTGACTATCGCGATAGTCGCGGATAGCGTCTAGAGTCGTGTTTGATGTTGAGGGCCCGGGTAAGAGGATGGAAGCCCGGCGCGAATGTGTTCAGTGCGCAATCCGCCTGAGGAGATCCTGAAAACGCGGGTTCGCTCGCAGTGGGTCGAGCCTGGCATCGGCTTGCAGTATGAACATCCAGTGAGAACCTTCCTTATACGCTCTATCCAAGTCTTCTAGCGCAGCTTCGTTGTTGCCGAGCCCAACATCGACTAGTCCCTTCTCGTAAGAGGGAACATAACGTTTCTTCGAAAGAGTGTTGAGTTCATCAAACATCTCCAGGGCTCCGCGATGATCACCGGAAACGGCCAACAGATGACCTAGTGATGCGAGTATCATGCTCCGCCGGCCCGAAAGATCTACTGCCTTCGAGAAGTCTCTCTTGGCTTCCGCGTACATGTGCTTTTGCTCGAATGCTTGAGCGAGCATGAAGTACGTCTCGCCGAAGTTTGGATCGAGCTCGAGGTTTCTTCGTCCCTGCTCGATTACATCGTCATAGCGATGCAAAAACAGATACAGGAATTGCATGTGCGTGCCCATCTCCGGGTCAATCGGGTTGACATCATAGGCGCGTTCTCCTTCGGCAATCGCTTCCTGACTGCGGCCCACAGCCATCAGGTAATGGGAGTACCAATGATGAGCAGTAGCCGAACTCGGACTCAACTCGATGGCCCGCTTGAATTCTGCTTCGACACTGCCCAAGTCGCCGTCGCTGCAGAACCGCGACATAGCAAGAGCGGCGTGGGCTTCGCCAAGGCGCTCATTCAAAGAGATCGCCTTCAGCGCCGCCTGTTCTGCAGCTGCATTTGCCTGGTGCGGAGGGAGAACACCAACTCCGAAGTCTCCCATCGAGATGTAGGAGTTCGCCAGGCCGGCATACGCGAGGGCATAACTCGGGTCAGCCTTGATCGCGCCTTGAAAATAGTCGATGCTCTTGCGCACTCCATCTTCGGTCCACTTGTTCCAAAAAAATAATCCCCGCAGGTAGTCTTCGTGAGCCTGCGGATTTACATTGAGTTTTTCAGCCAGTTGGCTATGCTCCGTGGGAGTGAGAGCAGCATTCACCTGTTGCGCGATGGCTGTCGCGACCTCACTTTGCAGATCCAATACATCTCGAAAATTACGCTCGTAACTCTCAGCCCAAAGGTGACGGTCAGTGTTGGCTTCAATCAATTGAGCCGTAATGCGCAGTCTGTCCCCGGAACGAACCACGCTGCCCTCCACCACGGCATCCACCCGGAGCTCTTTGGCAATTTGCGGGAGTGGTGTTTTTGTCCCTTGGTACCGAATGATAGAAGTTCGCGAGATGATACGGAGCGAACCAACCTTGGCCAGCTCGGTGATGAGTTCGTCTGTCATGCCATCGGCCAGGTAGTCCTGAGCGGAATCACCTGAAAGGTTAGCCAGGGGTAGAACAGCGATGGAGTGAATCTGGAGCGCGGATACCTCAGTTCGCGGACGCCATTGAAACCATCCCCAAACGGCCGCAACCACAAGAACAACGACGATCATTCCAGCAAGTAGTCCGCGGATGGGCCTCCGCCGCGATGCGGGAGCGTTTGCATCCTCAACAGGGTTGTGCGGCGCTTCGGATGGTTGAGCGCCGCCAACCAGTTCGACCTTCCCGATGAAACGGTAACCCTTCCCGATCACAGTCTCCAGGTATTTCGGGCTCGCTGGATCATCCTTTAATGCAGAGCGAATCTTGCGGACGGCAGCGTTGATGCTGCCGTCAACATCGACGAACACATCCCTTCCCCAGAGCTTTTCGACGATGTCATTCCTGGTTACCAGTTGTCCGGGGCGCTGCGCCAGAAAGATAAGGAGATCCATGGGCTGGCGTTCGAGCCTGACGCGACGGCCATCGACACTCAATTCATAGCGCGACAGATCGATACGGGGCTTATCTGCTTGGGTCTCGGCGGGCATAAAACTGGTGGCCCAGTATAACCCTCATTTGTGCGAGCTGTTCAAGTCATAGGTAACAAGAGTCTTAGGAAATCATGAGGAATTCACGGAGAATTCAGGCCGCCTCCATTGCGGCGCAGAGCTCAGCCGCGCCACACTGCCCCAGAGACGGTCGATTCCGACTCCGACAGTGTCCGTGTCGTTTTGCAAGGGAAACCTCATGCGGACTTCATGCTATTGCCAGAGTGCTGCAATCCGGCTGTGTTGCCTGGTCGTATTTCTCAGGCCGTGCGCAGCTGCCAACAAGTTCGCCGTTTCACCGACAAATCCGCGTCAGCTCAGCCACTCGATGCTGCAGTTCTCCGCCCTAATCAACGGGGAGATCGTGGAAGGCCCGGTAACGTGGAGTTCTTCGAACAAGGCGGTGGCGACTGTCTCTGGCAAAAGCGGCACGGCTACTGCCACCCTGCTGGCAGGCGGGACTACCACGATCGCGGCGGTACACGGACGGCAGAAGGCATCGACGACCCTCAGCGTGACAGTTGCGGTCAGTCCGATTTTCACGGTCCAGCCGGCGGATAGCAACGTCAGTGCGGTGATTGATGGCAGCAGCGGTGGTGTCAAGGTGGTGATGCTGGATAATCTCGGCGATCCGCTACCGAGTCAAAGCGTGACCATCAGCATCGGCACGAATCCGCCGGGAACGGGCACACTCAGTGGAACGCTCACGCAAACTACGGACTCCGCCGGCACTGCGAGCTTTCCGGATCTGAAGATCGATTGGCTGGGCACCGGGTACACGCTCGTTGCGAGTGCCAACCCCAGCAGCGGCGCGGTGTCGAGCACTTCGGCCGCATTCAACGAGCTGCGTGTCGGCGACGCCTGTCTAGCTCCCGACATGCCTTCCTGCTCCTCGGCTTGTGCCGATACGGATCTGGATGGACTCAATGATGCATGGGAGAACGCCGGCGGCGTCGACCTGAATGGGGATGGATTGATCAACGATTCGTTGCATGATGTGCTGCTGCCCGGCGCTGATCCCACTAAACCCGACATTTACCTGAAATATGACTACATGTCTGCGCCCACACACAGCCACCAGCCTCCCGAGAAAGCATGGGATCAGATGAGAGCGATGTTCGCGGCACATGGCATAGTGCTTCACGTGGTAGCTCAGGAAGCGGGGATTGCCGAACACCAGGTGACCACACTCGATCCCGACGCGCAATCCAGTTGTGCGGGAGATGACTTCGTCACCATGCAGCAATTGCGCAAGGAGAATTTCGGTAACTTGCAGCCTGCTTACCACTACATGGTATTTGCCCACGATTCCACAACACCCAACGATGCGTCGCTGGCAATGAACTGTTCCGCTGATGCACTGTGCCTTTCGAAACCGGCGGCAGGAGCAACGGGAATTGCGGATGTCTTTGGAGATGATTCCATCATTTCGTTCGGGTATAACGTCGACAACAATCAGCCGATCTCAATTGAACTGTGGTCCGGCGTCATGATGCACGAACTCGGTCATAACTTCGGATTGGGCCACGGCAGCCTGGCCGATCCGGGAAACACTTTTCAGGAATACTGCTCAAATTACAAACCGAACTACATCAGTGTTATGAATTACGACTACGAATTGAATACCCTCGTTCCCGCCAGCGCGCCTGGCGCCGTCACACCGATCAGTTGCGCCACAGACGCCGATTGCGGACCGCCCGCCATCGCAAGCGGGCGATGTTCGAACCTGAGCTCCTGCTTTTGCACGGATGATCTAGGCGCCGGAAAGGACGTTTGCTACCGGCCCGACTACGCAGAAGATCAACTGTTGAATCTCAACGAGACCATGCTGGACGAAAACGTCGGCGTCGGCGGTCGAAGTTCGCTGGAGGACATCGTTTGGTACTACGCCGGCGCCGGCACGCTCCCGGGCGCGAGCAACGGAACTCCAATTGACTGGAACAATGATGGCAACATCAGCAATCTCACCGGTTGTGTGGGCCTTGACTGCCCCGACATCAATAACAGCCTAGGGCATTCTGATCAGTTGGACACTACCGCGGACTGGACCCAGGTCAACGGCCAGTTCATCCACTTCAATTTCCAATTTCAGTGCACCCCTGGATATCAGAACGACGTGGCGGGGTCAAAAAGTTCAGGGGCACGGAGTCGGCCGACGATTAAGGTTCCACCCGGCTGGCCGAGCAAACTCGTGATCCAACAATGATTCGTGAGGCGCGTATGAGAACCTGTCGATCGCTAAAGCTGGTGTTTTCACTATCTCTTCTGTATGCGGCACCTTCATTCTGCTTCGCAGACGGACTTATGATATCGCCGGCGAGTCCCATGCAGCTCAGGAACTCCACGCTGCAATTCACCGCCACGCTGAACAAGAAAGATGTGACCGGAAAAGTGCAGTGGCGTTCGTCAAATCCAACCGTTGCGAGCATTACGGCCGGAGGCCTGGCGACACTTCTGGCTCCGGGCACGACCAGTATCACCGCGGTGCGCGGAAGCGCTCAGGCCGCGACCACGCTCAGCGTGACCACCGCTGTTAATCCGATATTTAGCGCCTCACCAGTGGACACCAACGTGAGCGCAGTGATCAATGGCAACAGCGGCGGGGTGAAGGTGCAGATGCGCGACAATCTGGGCGATTCCTTGACAGGCCAGAGCGTGACCATCGCGATCGGTGCCAATCCGCCCGGGACCGGGAGTCTCAGTGGCACACTCACGCAGATCACGGACTCGACCGGCACGGCATTTTTCTCTGATCTCGCAATCGATTGGCTGGGCACGGGCTACACGCTGGTTGCCACAGCCACTCCCAGCAGCGGAACGGTCACAGGTACTTCAGTCGCCTTCAACGAACTGCGAGTCGGCGACGTATGCCTGGGGCCGGATACTCCGGCGTGCGGCGGTACCTGTGTTGACGCCGATGGAGATGGACTCAATGATGCATGGGAAACCGCAGGCGGAGTTGATCTGAACGGCGATGGCGCGATCACCGATAGCACACACGATGTCTTGCTTACGGGAGCTGATCCGAACAAGCCCGATATCTTCGTCCAGTACGACTGGATGGACTACGCACCCCCCGGCAATGCTTGTTCTGTAACTACCGATTGCACCGGGCTCGGGCTTGGACACAAGGGAGAAACCTGCACCGGTCCGCAACTGATTCCAACTGCTCCAGCCAGTTGCCGCTACTCCTGTAACGTGGATTCAGACTGTACTTCGCGCAGCGCATTTCCGGGAGACAGCTCACATGCGGAAGAAAAGTGCGTGGCCAATTCCTGCGTCCACACCCACGATCCCAGCGTCACCGCCCCGAATGCCCTGCAAGCAGTCGTGGATCAATTTGCCGCCCACGGCATCAATCTACATCCGATTCGGGGCAAGGCCCAGCCACACTCTACGGTGGTCTCTCTCCGATTACTGAGCGATCCTGCCAATCCTAACAATGTGATGGAAGATCGGTGTGAGGGCGGCAGCCTGGCCTCAGGCGACGCAGGATCCGGGAAGTATGCCGAAAGTTTCTACGACCTGAAGGCCAACAGCTCGCTCGACAAACTTGACATTGCCTACCACTACACAATTTTCAGCCACTACAGCGGCTGCGATTCTACTCCGGATTGCCTGCGGTGTCCTGAATCCTACAATCCGAACGGAACCGGAAAAGCCGATCCCCCAGTTCCCGGACAATCAGGTGTCGCTGAAATCTCCGGCAATGACTTTATTGTCTCCTTCGGCAATCGCGTGAGCGATGTGGCCCTCCCGGAGAATACGCTGGTAGAGGGCGGCACATTCATGCATGAGTTAGGGCACAACCTTGGGTTGCATCATGGCGGGGGCATTGATGAACCCTGCCAGGATGACTCGCAGTGCCGCAATGGTAGTTCATGTACCCAGACCAGTGTGGGCAAGTTCTGCCTGCGGTCTGACGACATCAATTGGAAACCGAATTACCTCACGGTGATGAATTACCGGTTTCAGTTCGCTGGCATTGGACAGGCCCTTGCTGTGGGATCGACTGCCCCCCTCTCTTGTTCCACCGACACTGACTGCCCTTCGGGGAATTATTGTTCTGGTCCACCTCTTGTGAACCCCGGTACCTGCAGCCGTCTGGACTACTCGAGCCAGACGCTGCCGACTGGAGGAAATACTCCAGGCGTTTTGGACGAGAGCAATACCAACGGGCATCCCGGACTATATGAGCCGGCTGGCCTGGGTTCGGGGACCACCGACTTGACCAGTTTTTTTGACTCTCAATGTGATGTGCCCGCCTCTGTGGCCCCAACCGATGGTCCAGTGGATTGGAGTGGAAATGGTGACTTCCTGGACACCAATGTTGCCGCCGACTTAAATGCTGTGGATCACACCTGCGGCACGGTCTTCGCGCGACTTACCGGAGCTACCGATTGGCCGGAACTCTCGGGTCTAAATTTTACCTACGGTTTCCAGTGCACACCATTTGGCGGTCCGACTGGCGATGGCGCGGCACAGCAGATATCGAATAGTACGCAATTTTTGCAGGCCCGCGGATCGCGACGAACCCCAAAGCGAAGGGCGTGGAATTTCACTGGTGGCGAACTCTCGCCGCAGATGGCCATGAACGCGCATGTGCTGTTCCCAGGCCACTCAGTGAAAGTCATGATTCGTCCCGGTTGCAGCAGTCCGGCTGTGGCTCCAGGCCAACCGGGAAGTGTGCAAGTCGCCCTCTTTGGCGACAAAACGTTCGACGTGAATCAGGTGGACGTGGCCAGCTTGCGCTTTCACGGTGCGACCGCGCTGAACACCGTAATTGGCGATGTCGATGGCGACGGCCAACCCGACCTACTCGTCACGTTCGACATGGCGAAGGTGAAGCTGAGTACTGCAGCGGCCAAGGCCCGATTGACTGGCTGGCTGAAGAACAGTCAAGCATTCTTCGGGGAAGACAATATTCAAGTTGTGCCAAGCCTAAACATGCAAGACACAAATTGCCGCTGAGTCGTCGATGGAGAGTGGTTGGTCGGCCACTCGGTCTGACTCCGACTGCAGGCGATACAGATTGGGTCTCCCTCGACAGCCAATGACACCGTGGAAACGTCAATGTTCCGGCCACCTTCGTTGGCGCTTTTGAAACGATCACTGAGCCGTGATCCGTTTGTGATCCGTTAGCACTACCTACCATGGTCTTCTATCGCTTATACTGTGCCCGCCGCGTTCTCTATGTTATTGAAACTACGTTATAATCCGGATTCGAATCCCAATCTCTCCGCCAAGTTATTCAAAATAAACAACTTAACTGGAGTTTTTTGGAGTATCGTGACCCACTCTCAAGGGGCCTGTTTCATCTTTGGAATGAGTGACATGCAGTCTTGCAACGCGACAGTTGTGAGCCGTTAAGCCTCAGGCCGCCCTGACCTGCTCCCCACTTTCCGAACAAAGCTGAGTATGATTTCAGCGAAGGAAAGGAGAAGCAGGTTATGTCGAGGAGCAATCACACGGAAGCGCAGATGATTGGGGCGCTGAAACAACT
>Ga0207664_10000846_pt1 | contig 20755 bp, 17 predicted proteins | sample LARL83metaG_FD_184349 | JGI IMG/M metagenome (GOLD analysis project Ga0207664, IMG submission 184349) | Corn, switchgrass and miscanthus rhizosphere microbial communities from Kellogg Biological Station, Michigan, USA - LAR L8-3 metaG... | ecosystem: Host-associated > Plants > Roots >... | reverse complement strand
AGACGCAGGCACAGACGCAGACGACCGCGAAGAGGCCGTCGAGCGGCGCGGACGGCGCGAAGGTCTTCGCCTCCGCCGGCTGCGGCGGCTGTCACACGCTCAGAGCCGCCGGCTCGACCGGCAACGTGGGCCCGGACCTCGACGAACTGAAGCCGAGCGCCGACGCCGTCAAGGCGCAGGTCGCCAACGGCGGCGGCGGGATGCCGGCGTTCGGCGGCAGCCTCTCGAGCGCCGAGATCGACGCGGTCGCGAGCTACGTCTCGGCGAACGCCGGCAGATAGGGCGCGCTCAGGCCGCCGGCGTCTGGCGGGCGTCCTGTGCGCGGTAGCTGTCCAGCAGCTCGCGCTCCTCGTCGCGCCTGGGGAAGCGGAAGAACACGAGCGCGGCGCCGAGCAGGACCGCGACGATCCCGGCGACGTAGGCGAGCGCGTCGCCGGAGACGAACGAGGACTTCGCGGCGGAGACGATCGCGCTCGAGTACTGCGGATGCTGCTGGGCGAGGTCGGCGGCGCTCGCGAACGACTTCTCCAGCGCCGCCTGGGTTCCGCTGCTGACCTGCGCGGCGTGCGGCGAGGCGGCGATCGCTCTCGCGAACGCGGCCGCGTAGCCGGCCGTCAGCACCGCGCCGAGGATCGATTGCATGATCGCGCCGCCGAGGTCGCGCTGCAGGTCGGCGGTGCCCGACGCCATCCCGGCGCGCCTGACCGGCACCGAGCCGGTCAGCGAGTGCGAGGCGGGCGTCCCGGCGAAGCCGACGCCGACCCCCATGAAGGCGTAGCCCAGGAAGACCTTCCAGTAGGGGATGCCGTCTCTCCACAGCAGCAGCATCGTGAGGAAGCCGAGCAGGCAGAAGGCGTAGCCGGTCAGCAGCGTGAAGCGGGCGCCGCGCGCCTCCACGAGCTTCGCCGAGCGGGGTGCGACGAGCACCATCAGCACCGCGGCGGGGAGGATCGCGGCGCCGGAGCCGAGCGTCGAGTAGCCGAGCACGTTCTGCAGGAACTGCTGGCCGATGAACATCGCGCCCATCAGCGTCCCGAACACGACGATGCCGGCGCAGGCGGCGACCCAGAAGACGCGCCGGCTTGCGACCTCGAGGTCGTAGAGCGGCGAGGGCGCGCGTCGCTGGCGGATGACGAAGGCGCCGGCGGCGGCGAGCGCGACGAGCCCGAGTCCGAGCGCGAGCGCGCCGCGGTTCGGCACCGGCGCGAAGTTGATCGCCAGCACGAGCGCGGCGACGAGCACGACGGACAGGAGGCCGCCGAGGTTGTCGACCGGGTCGGTCGTCTCGTTCACGTGAGCCGGCACGAGCCGGACCGCGAGCACGAGCGCGACGAGCGCGAGCGGCAGCGTGAGGAAGAAGACCGAGCCCCAGTCGAAATGCTCCAGCAGCGCGCCGGCGGCGAGCGGACCGAGCGCCGAGATCGCGCCGCCGATGCCGGACCAGAGCGCGATCGAGCGGGTGCGCTGCGGGCCGGTCCACAGCGCCGTGATGAGCGCGAGCGTCGTCGGGTAGGCGAGGCCGGCGGCGATGCCGCCGAGCAGTCGGGCGGCGAACAGCACGCCGAGCGACGGGGCGAAGCCGGCGAGCAGCGAGGCCGGGATCGCGAGCGCCGTGCCGAGCACGAGCATCAGCTTGCGGCCGTAGCGGTCGCCCAGCGCGCCGAGGTAGAGGACGGACGCGGCGAGGCCGAGCGAGTAGCCGACGGCGACGAGGTTCAGGCCGGTCTGCCCGGCGTCGAACGCCTTCGCGATGTCCGGCAGCGCGACGTTCGCGACGGCGAGGTTGAGGTTCGCGACGGCGGCGACGAGGATCAGCGCGGCGAGCACGAGCGGCCCGCGCGCCGGCGCTGTGCCCTCTTCGCCCGTGGTCGGGCGCTGCTCGCGAGCGGTCGCCACGTGTTCGACCGTATGCCCAACGGGAGTCGTGGACGAACGCGCCGGCGGTCCGCGTCGCGGCTGGAGATCGACGAGCGGGGCGCGAAGGCCACGACGGCCCCGATTGCGGATCTCATACGACATCCGCCACCGGATCGAGCACGGGACGCCGGTGGGTCGGATCACAGCTAACTTCCGGTGTCGTGGCGCCCGCCATGCACACGACGACGGTCCGCTTCGATGAGGAAAACTGGCAACAGCTCAAAGCCGCCTCCAGACGCGCTGGCGTCTCTGCCTCTCAGTACATCCGTGACGCGACGGTCGCGCGTCTCGCCATCGCCGCTCACCTGCCGGAGCTGGCTCGACTACGTCACGACATCGACCAACTCAGAGCGCAAGTAGGCGGGCGTCGGAAGCGGGAGTGGTAACGGCAGCAATCAACCTTCGTAGGCGGTTCCCCCGCCACGAAGCGACATCCGTCCAGGCAGGCGGCAGTCCCCCTCGCCGCCGGCGCCGCGCGGATGCTCGACGCGCGCGTCCCGGCCGCCACCTCCCCCCGAGCGGCCGGGCGCGCACGCGCGGGGCCTCGGCGATGCTCAGGGCCGTGCTTGCGGCGCCGACGAGGCCGGGAGCGAAAGCGTGCGATGTAGCACCCTGCGTCTCGCTCGAACCTCGTGGAGACAGAATACGGCCGCGCCATGAGGAACCGTTCACACGCCCCGCGAATCGAATCCAAATGAGCGATAGCCCGGTCCAGCTTCGCCTCTGGCCCGCGAAGCCACACACACTCGCACTCCCGCCACGACGGACGATCTGGCCGTCCTGGCGCAGCGCGAGAACGCGTCGCGAAGTGGTACCCGCGGCTGGTATCCGCGACAAGGCCTCGTCTCAGAACAGCCTACGGCCAACAGAAAACCCCGCGATGTGCGGGGTCTCTCGAAGGGTGAGCGAGGGGACTCGAACCCCCGACCGCCTGGACCACAACCAGGAGCTCTACCAGCTGAGCTACGCCCACCACGGATCGAGAGGACTCTACCAACGGACCTGCGGGCCTGTCTCTCGGGAGGCCGGACGCGCCGGCGTGGTGGGCGCTTTTCGGGCGCAGCATCAAGTCTCGGGGCGCGCCTCGGCCTCAGCGCGCGACCGGTTCGGGCGACGGCGACGAGCGCTGCGCCCGCTTCGTCGGTCGGCGATGCACAACGGTCCGCTGCCGTCGTCGCCTTCGTCGCGGTAGAGCCGACTGCGGCGCGTCGCTACCGCCGCCGCCCCCAGGCGAAGTACGCCAGCGGTCCGAGCCAATTCACAAAGGACGCGGCGGCCCAGGCGCGCTTCGAGCCGCGCACCTCGTCTGCCGGACGGCGGCGCAGGTCGAGCAGCGCGGCGAGCTGGAAGCCGACCTGGGCGGCGCCGAGCGCGACGAGCGCGCGGCGCTGGGCCGGGGAGCGGTCGCTCCAGCGCTTCTTCGATCGCCGTGGCATGGGGTCAGCGTACCGCCGCGCCGTGCCGGCGGTTCGAGTGCGCTCGCGCGGGGGAGAACCGCTGCCATGGACGAGCTGCTGCCCGGCCTGTGGCACTGGACCGCATTCCGCGAGACGATCAGACGCACGGTCCACTCCGCCTACCACGAGCCGACCGGCACGCTGATCGACCCGATGCTGCCGGGCGACGTGCCCGGCCTCGGCTGGTTCGAGGGACACGGGCCGCCGCGGCGGATCGTGCTCGTCAACCGCCATCACCTGCGCCACAGCGCCAGGTACGTCGAGCGCTTCGACTGCTCGGTCCATTGCCACGAGGCCGGCTTGTGGGACCTGCACGACAAGGGCGTTCGCGTCGAGTCGTTCAGATTCGGGGACGAGCTGGCGCCGGGGGTCGTCGCGCACAGAGTCGCCGCCATCTGTCCGGAGGAGGCGGCGCTGCACATCGGCGACGCGCGCCACGGCGGCGCGCTCGCGGTCGCCGACGGCGTGATCCGCGGCGAGGACGGCGAGCTGGCGTTCGTGCCCGACTTCCTGCTCGGCGCCGACCCGGACGGCGTCAAGCGCGGCTTGGCCGACGCCTATCTGCACCTCGCCGAGACGCTCGACTTCGACGCGCTGCTGATGGCGCACGGCGACCCGTGGGTCGGCGGCGCGCGGGAGGCGCTGCGCGCGTTCGCCGAGCGCCACGCCGGCGCGACGGCCTGAAGCGCGCGGGCGCTCAGCGCAGGATGCCCGTATGCCCTATCGAGTAGCGCCCGGGCTGCGGCCAGACCGCGAGCCCGTGGGGTCCGCTGCCCACTCTCACACGGTGGATCAGGCGCCCGCTGCGCGTGTCGATCGCGTAGACCTCCGCGTTGTAGCGCCCGCTCAGCCACAACGTGCGGCCGTCCGCCGAGAGGCCGCCCATGTCGGGGCTGCCGCCGCCCGGGATCAGCCACTTGCGGTAGGGCCGGCCGGTGCGGAACGAGATCAGCGTGATCGAGCCCTCGCCGCGATTGGACACGTACAAGGTCCTCGCGTCGCGGCTCGGGTAGAGGCCGTGGGCGCCTCGACCGGTCGGCTGCAAGCGGATCACCCGCCACGTGCGCGCGTCGATCAGCCACACGCCGTCGCTCATCATGTCGGCGACGTAGAAGGTCCGCCCGTCGGGCGAGAGCTTGACGTCCTGCGGCATCGCGCCGCGTCTCAGCTCGATCGTGCGCAGCACGCGCTGGTGGACGAGGTCGAGCACGATCATGTTCCCGCCGAACTCGCACGAGACGAGCGCCGTGCGGCCGTCGGCCGTGTAGTCCATGTGGTCGACGCCCGGGCACATCGGCACCGCGAGCGCGTGCTGGAGCTTCATCGTGTGCGGCTCGCGGAAGTCGAGCTCGCGGTGCGCCTCCGCGACGACGATCGCGTGCAGGCCGTCGGCCGTGAAGTAGAGGTTGTAGGGGTCGAGCACCGGCAGCGGTCTGCCGGGTCTGCCGGTCAGCGGGTCGATCGGCGTGAGGCTGTTGCCCTGGTCGTTGGTGACCCACAGCGTCTTGAGGTCCCAGGAAGGCACGACGTGCTGCGGCAGCGCGCCGACGGCGAAGTGCTCGACGATCCTCCCGGTCCGCTGCGAGATCACGTCGACGGTCGCCGAGTTGGAGTTCGGCACGTAGACGAGCGGCAGCGCATGACGCGCCGCGGGCGCGAGCGGCCCGGGGCGCTCGGCGGCATAGACGTTCGTGGGCGAGAGCGGCGGCGGGATCGTGCCAGCCCGTGGCGTCATGTCGGGCGTGCGGTGCCGTGGACGCGCGTGACGGGCGGCGGTCGTTCGCGCGGTGGAGGCGGTCCTCGCGCTTGGAGCGGAGCCGCCGCCGCAGCCGACGGCGAGCGCCGCCGCGGAGGCGAGCGCGGCAAGCGCGGCGAGCCGTCGCCGGCTCACGGCGCCAGCTCCAGCGCCGTGTCCGCCACGCCGCCGCTCGCGTCGCGCCCGCCGACGAGCCAGACGCGGCCGCCGATCGTCGCCGCGCCGAGGTCCGACAGCGCGTGCGGGAGCGTGCCCGCCGGCCGCACCTTCCCGCTGATGGGGTCGATCGCGAGGATCGCGGCACGCTGGCTGCCGAGCGTGTCGCCGCGTCCGCCGAAGACGTAGAACGTCCCGCCGAGCGCCGCGCCGGCGGCGTGCTCGAGCGGCGCCGGCAGCTCGCCGATCACCCGCGCGCGCCCGCTCGCCGGGTCGACGCTGACGATCTCCCGGCGCGCGCTGACGCCGTCGGTGCCGCCGGCGATCAGCAGCCGCCCGCCGACCGCGGCCACGGCCGCGTAGCGCAGCGGGTGCGGCAGGCGCGCGACGTCGCGCAGGGCCGCCTGCCCGGGCGTGTACGCGAGCACCGAGCGCAGCGGCACGCTGCCGGTGTAGCCGCCGACGACGTAGGCGGTCCCGCCGATCGCCGCGGCGGCGGAGTCGGAGATCCCGACCGGCAGGCGCGCGGCGGTGCTGACGGCGCCGTTCGGTGCGACCGCGAGCGCCGAGGCGGAGGTCCCGTTCGCGGCGGTGCCGCCGCCGAACAGCAGCATGCGTCCGCCGACCGACGCCGCGCCGACGTCGTGCAGCGCCTGCGGGAGCGCGCCGACGCGACGGGGCGCGGCGACGCCCGCGCCGGCGACCGCGACCACGTCGGCGACCGACGTGTCCTGCGCGCTCAGCCCGCCGGCCGCCAGCACGCGGCCGCCCGAGAGCGCGACTGCGGGGAGCTGCACGGGCGCGGGCAGCGGCCGCGCGGCGAGAACGCGCAGCCGCGCCGGCGCAGCGGGCGGCGTGGGGGCCGTGCGGACCGGCGCCGTCCGGGCCGCCGAACGAGAGATCGTGGTCGCGGATCCGCCGCCGCAGCCGCCGAACGCGGCGGCCAGCAGCAGCCCCGCAAGCGCGGTCGCGGACGTGGGGGAGCGTCGCATGGCGACGAAGGGTTGCACGCTTCGCCGCGACCAACCGCGCGGAAACCCGGCGCTAACGCGTCTCCAACGAGCGTGGCGCGCGGCCGGTCTCGTCGCGCGCGCCCCGTCCAACCGCTGCCGCGGACGCTAAGGTCGGGCGGATGGACCGCAAGTGGTGGACCTTGATCGCCGTGAGCGTCGGCATCTTCATGCTGCTCATGGACATCACGATCGTCAACGTCGCGCTGCCGGCGATCCAGCGCAGCCTGCACGCGAGCTTCGACGACCTGCAGTGGGTCGTCAACGCCTACGCGCTGAGCCTCGCCTCGCTGCTGCTGACGGCCGGTTCGATCGCCGACCTGCTCGGGCGCCGGCGCCTGTTCGCGATCGGCCTCGTGATCTTCACCCTCGCGTCGATGACGTGCGGCCTCGCGAGCGGCCCGCTGATGCTCAACGTCGCGCGCGCGGTGCAGGGCGTCGGCGGCGCGATCATGCTCGCGACCTCGCTCGCGCTGATCGCGGGCGCCTTCCGCGGGCGCGACCGCGGCGTCGCGTTCGGCGTCTACGGCGCGGTGATCGGCGCGGCGGTCGCGATCGGCCCGGTCGTCGGCGGCGCGCTGACGGCCGGCATCGGCTGGGAGTGGATCTTCTTCGTCAACGTGCCGATCGGCGTCGCCGCGCTGGCGCTCACGCTCACGCGCGTCGACGAGTCGCGCGACCCGCACGCGAAGCGCGTCGACTGGCTCGGCCTGGTGACGTTCTCCGGCGGGCTGTTTCTGCTCGTGTTCGGGCTCACGCAGGGCAACGACGCCGGCTGGGGCAGCACGGAGATCGTCGCCTGCCTCGGAGGCGCGGTCGTGCTGCTGAGCGCCTTCCTGGTCGTCGAGCGCCGCCAGGCGCGTCCGATGCTCGACCTGACGCTGCTGCGCGTGCCGTCGTTCGCCGGCGTTTCGCTGCTGACGGTCGCGCTGTCGGCCTCGATGTTCGCGATGTTCCTCTACCTCACGCTCTACATCCAGAACGTGCTGCACTACGGGCCGCTTCAGGCCGGCCTGCGCTTCCTTCCGTTCAGCCTCCTGTCGTTCACCGTCGCGCCGATCTCCGGGCGCCTGACCGTGCGCATGCCGGTGCGCTGGCTGCTGTTCGCCGGGCTCATGCTGACCGCCGGCGGCCTCGCGCTGATGAGCGGCGTCGACGCCGGCTCCGGCTGGACGGCGCTGCTGCCGGGCTTCGTGCTCGCCGGCGTCGGCGTCGGGCTGGCGAACCCCGCGATCGCCTCCACGGCGGTCGGCGTCGTCTCGCACCAGCGTGCCGGGATGGCCTCGGGCGTGAGCAACACCTGCCGTCAGGTCGGCTTGGCGACCGGCATCGCGGCGCTCGGCGCGGTCTTCCAGCACGAGCTGGCGAGCCGCCTCGGCGGCGGCGTCTCGGGCGCCGGCGCGCTTTCTGCCAGACCGCCTCCAGGACGTGCCCACGCCTTCCAGGTCGCGTTCACTGGAGCGCTGAGCGAGATCCTCGTGATCGCCACCGGCGTCGCGCTGCTCGGCGCGCTCGCCGGGCTGGTGCTCGTGCGCTCGCGCGACTTCGTCGCCGCCCATGCGCCCGCGCCGGTCGCGGCCGGCGTCGAGCCGGTCGGCGAGCCCGCTCGTGGCACCGCCGCCGAGCCGGCCGGCTGAGCCGACCGCCTACGCCGCGGCGTCGGCGGCGCGCCGCACCGGGGGCACGAACAGGCGGCCGAGCAGCGGCACGTCGAGGAAGCCCTCGACGGCCGCGTACAGCAGCGCGACCTTCGGCAGCTCGCCGAGGTCGTCGATCACGATCGAGCGCGGCAGCCACTCGGGGGCGAACTTCGCGTTGAAGTCGCGCAGCGACTGGATCTGGAAGTAGGGGTTCAGGCCGCGCGCGAGCCGCCGCTCGAAGCGCCCGAGCCAGCCGGCGTCCTCGGCGCTGTCGAGCAGCCGGCCCCAGGCGGCGAAGTTGAGCGAGAGCCGCCGCACGCCCCGACGCCGCAGCGCGAGCGCGGCGTTCGCGATCAGGTACTCGGTCAGCCCGTTCGCCGAGCCGAGTCGGCGGCGCATCAGGTCGAGCGAGTAGCCGGGGTCCTCGCCGTAGACGGGCACGAAGCGCAGGAAGCCGACCGGCTCGCCGTCGGCGTCGCGCGCGAGCGCGATCAGGAAGTCGGGGTCCTCGCCGGCGACGTCCTCGCCCAGCTCCATCGTGAAGCCGCGCTCCTGCGCGCCTCTGCGCCACTCGTCGCTGATCGCGTTGAGCTGCGCGACGAGCTGCGGGCTCGCCTCGGACTCGCGCAGCAGCTCGAAGCGGTGCTCGCGCGCGACGCGGTTGACCGCCTCGCGCACCGCCTTCATCGCCGGCCCGTCGAGGCTGAAGCGGTCGCAGCGCAGGATCGCCTCGTCGCCGAGGTAGATCGCCGTCATGCCGCGGTCGCGGTAGAGCGGCGCGTCCGCCTCGCGCACCGCCAGGAACGCGACGCCCCAGCCGTGCTCCCGGCAGTGCCACAGGAACTCGTCGAGCGCGCGCCCGCGCGCCTGCGGCGGCCCAATCGGGTCGCCGGAGACGATCGCGTGGCCGCGCACGTAGGCGTAGGCGATCAGCGACTCGCCGTCGCGCGAGAAGAAGTAGCTCTTGTCGCGCCGCAGCGCGAAGCAGGCCAGCGTGTCCGTACCCCATCTGCGCACGATCTCGCGCGCGCGCTCGCGCGCCTGCGCGTCCGGCGGCGTGCGCTGCACGAGCGGGCGGAAGACGAGGAACAGGAAGATCGCGAGCCCGACGACGCCGAGCGTCAGCAGCGCGTCGCCGAAGAAGTCGCCGAACAGGTCGCGCCGGTACGCGTAGGCGCCGTTCAGGCCGACGAGCCCGCCGAACGTCGTGCGCAGCACGCCGCCGGCGCTCAGCGGCGGCGTGACGTGGTTGGCCTGCGTCAGCAGCGAGACGACGCCGAACGTCAGCACGCTCGCGAGGTAGAGCGGCACGAACACGATCGCGTCGAGCAGCGAGCCGGGATCGCTCCTGGCGTGGAAGTCGCCGCGGAACCACACGAGCGCCATCACCATCGCGAGGTTCGCGAACGCGGGGATCGGGTGCGGGCCCTTGAGGACGTGCACGACGGTCGCGGCGCCGAACAGCCCGACCGCGGCCCACCACGCCCGCCGCCGGCCGCGCGCGATCTGGCGCGAGACGGCGATCAGCGCGATCCCGAGCGCGACCGAGATCACGAACGTGACCGCGCGGCTCGGGCGCTCGAGCAGCGCGGCGGCGCCGAAGCGGAAGTCGACGAGCGGCAGCTCCGGCAGCAGCGAGAGCACGCCGACGAGCGCGGTCAGCCAGGCGAGCGGCTTGAGCGACGGCGGGTGGCGCGTGACCGGGATCGGGTGCGGGTCGCGCGGGATGGCCGTGTCGTCGCCGGGCAACGGCGGCGCCAGCTCGCACGGCTCCTGCGCGCACGGCGGTGCGGCGCCCTCGGCCGGGCGCAGCGTGGGGAAGAGGATCGCGTCGCGGATCGACTCGACGCCGGCGACCAGCATCACAAGCCGGTCGAGCCCGATCCCCAGGCCGCCGGCCGGCGGCAGCCCGTACTCGAGCGCCTCGACGAACTCGGCGTCGGCCGGCTCGGCCTCCTCGTCGCCGCCGTCGCGCAGGGCCGCCGCGGCGGCGAAGCGCGCCGCCTGGTCGAGCGGATCGTTCAGCTCGCTGTAGGCGTTCGCCAGCTCGCGCCCGCCGACCACCAGCTCGAAGCGCTCGGTCAGCTCGGGGTCCGCGCGGTGTGCGCGCGCGAGCGGGGAGATCTCGCGCGGATGGTCGAGCACGAACGTCGGCTCGATCAGCGCCGGCTCGCAGACCGCCTCGTAGACCTCCGCGAGGATCCGGCCCGAGCCCCACGCCTCCCGCCAGGCGACGCCGTGGCGCTCGGCTGCGGCGCGTGCCTCCTCCACCGGCATCGAGGGGTGCATGCGCTCGCCGGTCTGGCGCTCGATCAGCTCGATCATCGTCGCGCGGCGGTAGGGCGGCCTGAGGTCGATCTCGCGCTCGCCGGCGCGCACGACCGTCGTGCCGTTGACGGCCTGCGCGGCGCCGGCGACGAGCGCCTCCGTCAGCTCCATCATGTCGTGGTAGTCCGCGAACGCCTGGTAGGCCTCCAGCAGCGTGAACTCGGGGTTGTGGCGCGTGTCGATCCCCTCGTTGCGAAAGACGCGGCCGATCTCGAAGACGCGCTCCATGCCACCGACGAGCAGCCGCTTGAGCGGCAGCTCGAGCGCGATCCGCAGGTGCATGTCGAGGTCGAGCGCGTGGTGGTGGGTGGCGAAGGGGCGCGCGGCGGCGCCGCCCGCCTGGCTCTGCAGCACGGGCGTCTCGACCTCGTCGAAGCCGCGCTCCAGCAGCGTCGAGCGGATCGCGGCGATCGCCGTCGAGCGCGCGCGGAAGGTCGCGCGCGCGGCCGGGTTGACGATCAGGTCGACGTGGCGGCGCCGGTAGCGCGCTTCCGCGTCGGCGAGGCCGCCGCGCTGGTCGGGCAACGGCCGCAGCGCCTTCGACAGCAGCGCGAAGCCGCTCAGCTCGACCGTCGGCTCGCCCGTCTTGGAGACGATCGCCTCGCCCTCGCCGCCGACCCAGTCGCCGAGGTCGAGCGCGGCGAAGTCCTCGAAGCCCTGCCCGCCGAGCGCGTCGCAGCGCGCGAGCAGCTGGATCGTGCCGCTCTCGTCCATCAGGTCGGCGAAGCAGAGGCCGCCATGGCGGCGCAGACCGGTCACGCGGCCGGCGACGCGCACCCGCTCCTCGCTGCGCGCGCCGGCCGGGAGCGCGCCGTGGCGCGCATGCAGCTCCGCCGCGGTCGCGTCGCGCTCGAAGCGCGTGGGATACGGGTCGACGCCGCGCTCGCGCAGGCGCTCCAGCTTCGCGAGGCGGCGGACGCGCTCGGCCGCCTCGAAGTCGGTGCCGGCGGCGGGCGCGGGCGCGGCGCCGGACGCCTTGTCGGTGGCGCTCACCGCTGTGATGCTAACCCCGCCGGGCGGCGGCGCCGTTGGAGCGGTGTTAGCGCGGCTTGCGCGCGAGCGCCGGCGGCTGCCAGACGTGCGCGAGCACGCCGACCCCGAGGAGCATCGCGGCGAGCGCGAGCAGGCCCGCGGCGGTCGGGAGCGGACCCGAGGCGAGCGTCTCGTCGAACAGCGCGATCCCGAGCACGACGCCCGCGACCGGGTCGACCGCGGTCGAGCTGGCGAGCGCGGGCGCGAGCGCGCCGCTCGCGAGCGCGAGCTGGTTGAGCGTCATCGACGCGTAGCCGACGAGCGCCAGGGCGTAGAGCGGCCAGTCCGAGAAGGCGCCGAGCAGGCCGTGGCGCACCTGCTCGCCGACCGTCTTCGTGAGCGCCGCGCAAAGCGCGAACAGCAGGCCGGCGCCCGCGCCGAGCAACGCGGCGCGCATCCGCTGCGGCGCGCGCCGCGCCGCGAGCGCCAGCAGGACGCTCGCGCCGCCGAGCAGCGCCCCGGCGAGGACCCAGCCGTGCAGCGGCGCCTGCGCGCGCCCGCCGGCGGGATCGGCGACGAGCAGGAAGACCGCGAGCGCACCAGTTACAAGGAGGGCGCCGGCGAGATCGCGACGGCCGACGTGCTGGCCCGTCAGGCGCACGCCGAGCGGGAGCGCGAAGACGACGCTCGCGGCCAGCAGCGGCTGCACGACGGCGACCCGCCCGACCGTCAGCGCGACCGCCTGCGCGCCGAAGCCGAGCGCGTCGGCGGCGATCCCGGCGAGCCACGCGGGGCGGCGCGCCATCCGCAGCAGCAGGCCGGCATGCGAGCCGTGCGCGGTCGCCGGGGCGTCGAGGCTCGCCTTCTGCTGGAGCACGGTGCCGAGCGCGAACAGCAGCGCGGAGACGAGCGCGAGCGGGATCTCCGGCACGGCCTACTCCTGCGCGAGGAACGCCGCGACCGTCGGCGCGAAGCGCGGATCGAGCGCGACGGTCACGTGCCCGCGCCGCGCGAAGCGCACGAGCCGGCCGTCGCGCACGCCGCGCGCGACCTGCTCGAACGCGCCCGCGTCGTAGTAGGGATCGCGCCCGCCGGCGAGCACGAGCGTCGGCGCGCGCACGTCGCTGAGCCGCTCGCGCAGGTCGTAGGCGTCCTCGGCCGCGACCAGCGCCGCCAGCTCGCTCATCGCGCCGGCCCGCGGCCACAGCAGCGGTCCGAGCGCCCAGCCGGCCGCGCCGAGCGGCGGGCGTGCGAGCGAGGCGAGCACGGCGTGCAGCGTCGCCCCGCGCCCGCGCGCAGCCTGCGGCGGGCGCGGCACCATGTCGCCGAGGAAGCGCCCCAGCGCGCCGCGCCGGTCGCCTGCGCCGATCCGCTCCGCGAGCGCGCGCTGGTCGGCGCGCCCGACCGCGCCCAGGCGCGCCGCCGCCGAGACGAGCACGAGCCGGCGCACGACGTCCGGGTGGTCGGCCGCGAGCTGGAGCGCGATCGAGCCGCCGGTCGACATGCCCAGCACGTCGACCGGCTCCGCGAACGCCTCGCGCAGCGCCGCCGCGTGCGCGGCCGCGTAGCTCGCCATCGTCGGCCGCCCGCCGTTCGCGGACGGCGCTGCGCGCGGCACGAGCCAGAGCACGCGGCGGCGGTCGGCGAACGTGCGCGCCAGGCCCAGCTCCGCGCGCGCGAGCGGCCCGCCGCCGACGACGTCCTCGGGCGCGAGGCCGGGCAGGATCGCCAACGGCGGCGCGCCGGGCGGTCCGAGCGTGAGGAACGGAAGCCCCGCGAGCGTCTCCTCCTGCGTCGCCGATCGCGCCATGGCGCAATGATGACGGCGCCCGCAGGCGAACGAGAGGAGCGGACCGGATGGGCGAGCTGGACGAACGCCAGGAGGCGCTGTGCGCGAGCGCCCCTGCCGACTACTCGGACCTCACCGCGCTCTACGTCAACTGCACGCTCAAGCGCTCGCCCGAGCGCTCGCACACGCAGGGCCTGGCGGACCGCTCGATCGCGATCATGGAGCGCAACGGCGTGAGCGTCGAGGTCGTGCGCGCGGTCGATCACGAGATCGCGACCGGCGTCTACCCCGACATGACCGAGCACGGCTGGGCGCGCGACGAGTGGCCGGCGCTGTTCGAGCGCGCGCTCGCGGCTGACATCCTCGTGCTCGCGACGCCGATCTGGCTGGGCGAGAAGTCGTCCGTCTGCACGCGCGTGATCGAGCGCCTCTACGGCAACAGCCACCTGCTCAACGCGACCGGCCAGTACGCCTACTACGGCCGCGTCGGCGGCTGCCTCGTGACCGGCAACGAGGACGGGGCGAAGCACTGCGCGATGAACGTCCTCTACTCGCTTCAGCACCTCGGCTACGCGATCCCGCCGCAGGCGGACGCGGCATGGCTCGGCGAGGCCGGTCCCGGGCCGAGCTACCTCGATCCCGGCTCCGGCGGGCCCGACAACGACTTCACGAACCGCAACACCGCGTTCATGACGTGGAACCTGCTGCACCTCGCGCGCATGCTCAAGGACGCCGGCGGGATCCCCGCGCACGGCAACCAGCGGACCGCATGGGACGCCGGCTGTCGCTTCGACTATCCGAATCCGGACTACCGTTAGCGCCATGGCGTCTCCATCGGTCCACCACCCGCTGTTCGCCCGCTTCTACGCCAACGTGCTCGCGCGCAACGAGCCGCGCGAGCTGCTGGCCTTCCGCGACGAGCTGCTCGCCGGCCTGAGCGGGCGCGTCGTCGAGGTCGGCGCCGGCTCGGGCGCGAACTTCGCGCACTACCCGCCCGAGGTGAGCGAGGTCGTCGCGGTCGAGCCGGAGCCCTACCTGCGCGAGCAGGCGGCCGCGGCCGCGGCGCGCGCGCCGGTGCCGGTGACAGTCCTCGACGGGATCGCCGACGCGTTGCCGCTCGACAGCGGCTCGTGCGACGCCGCCGTCGCCTGCCTTGTGCTGTGCACGGTGCCCGACCAGGCGAGCGCGCTCGGCGAGCTGCGGCGCGTGCTGAAGCGCGGTGGAGAGCTGCGCTTCCTCGAGCACGTGCGCGGGGAGAGCGCGCGGATGGCGCGCGCCCAGCGCGCTGTCGACGCGACCTTCTGGCCGCGCCTCTTCGGCGGCTGTCACACCGCGCGCGACACCGTCGCCGCGATCGAGCGCGCCGGCTTCGCGCTCGAGCGCCACCGCGACCTGCAACCGAGATCGCTGCCGTCGTTCCTGCCGATCGCACCGCAGGCGATCGGCGTCGCGCGCAAGGCCTGACTACGCCGCTTCGGCCTCCAGCGCGGCCTCGGCGGCGAGGGCGAGGTAGACGCATGTGATGTCGCGCGGGCGCGCGAGGTCGATCCCGGCGAGCTGCTCGATGCGGCGGATGCGGTAGCCGAGCGTGTTGCGGTGGACGTGCAGCGCGCGGCTCGTCTCGGCACGGTCGAAGCCGCAGCGCACGAGCGTGCGCAGGGTGTGGACGAGGTCGGCGCCCTCGCCGCCGCGCGCCAGCGGCTCGAGCACCCGCGCGCATAAGGCCGCGGCGATCCGCGGCGAGCGCGCGAGCAGCAGCTCGAGCGCATGCGAGCCAGGCGTGAGCACGCCCGCGAGCCGCGTGCGCCGTCCGTGGTCGACGAGCAGCGACAGCTCCTCGCGCGCCGTCGCGAGCGCGGCGCGCGGCGTCTCCTCGCCGAGCGCGAGCAGCGCCCGCTTGCTCTCGCCAAGGTCGCCCGGCTCGGGGGCGCAGAGCGCGAGCCCGAAGACGCGGTCCCCCTGCGTCACGGCCAGGCGTCCCTCGCCGCGCAGACGCGACGCGAGCGCGGCGTGCCGGCGCGGCGAGGCACCGGGGATCGCGGCCGCGAACGGGACGTAGCGGTCGCGCAGCGGCACGTCCAGCCGCCGCGCAAGCTCGCGCTCCTCGATCGTCAGCGGGGCGCCGTCGACGATCCGCTCGACCAGCTCGCGCGCGCCGCGCTCCTCCTCGGAGACGAGCCGCTCGCGCTCGGTGAGGTATGTCTGCGTGACGACCTCCGAGAGCGTGTCGACGAACAGCATCACCAGCTCGGCGGCGTCGAGCAGCAGCGCCTGCTCGGCGGGACCGGCGTGGCGGCGCAGGATCTGCCAGCCGAGCCGCCCGGCGATGCGGTAGGCGTGCAGCAGGTCCTCGAGCGGCACGCCCTCGTCGGCGCGGGCGCGCACGGAGGCGCGCAGTTCGTCGCGCGCGCCGGGCGCCAGCTCGCCGCCGGAGGCCAGCCACTGGTGCCAGACGCGCAGGTTGCGCTTGCACGTGTCGAGCACCTCCGCCTCGGAGACCTCGGTCGAGAGGCGCTCGTAGCTGGCGATCTGCTTGCGCACCTCCGCGAGCATCTCCTGCGCCGCCGCCGAGCGGCCGATGCGGGCGACGAGGTCGGCGACCTGCCGATGGCTCGCGAAGCGCGGATGGCGATCAGGCCACTGGCCCACCATACACCGGCAGATGACACAAGACTCGATGTCATGATCGTGCGCCTGCACGACGACGCCGCCGACGGCGCCGGCTACGGTCCCCCAACCGCACGTGTGAAACGGAGAAAAGGGGGAGACACACGATGCGCAGGTTCCTGTTGGCCGTCGTGCTCGCGACGGTCGCGCTGCTCGCGCCCGTGGCGGCCACGGCCGCGGCGCACACGCCGATCCTCTTCGTCCACGGCTGGTCGGAGAGCGAATCGCTCTGGTCGACGATGATCAGAAACTTCGAAAGAGAAGGCTGGAGGAGAGAAGAGCTCAACAACTGGAGATACAACACCTCCCAGTCGAACGTCAGAACGGCGAGCGAAGTCAAGACGAAGGTCGAAGAAGTCCTCAGAAGGACCGGCGCGACGAGGATCGACCTGATCACCCACTCGATGGGTGCGCTCAACACCCGCTACTACATCAAGAACCTCGGCGGGACCGAAAAGGTCGAAAAGTGGGTCTCGCTCGGCGGCCCGAACCACGGCACGACGACCGCGGAATTCTGCTTCGAAGAATCGTGCAGAGAGATGCGCATCGGGTCCGAATTCCTCAGAAGGCTGAACGAAGGCGACGAGACGCCCGGCTCCGTCGCATACGCGACCTGGTGGTCGGAATGCGACGAAATCATCAACCCGGACGAATCGGTGCTGCTCAGCGGCGCGACGAACAACGCCGCGGGCTGCGTCACGCACGTCGGGCTGACCACGAACGAAAGAGTGTTCGCGGGCGTGCGCGAATTCGTCAGATAAGCCTCGCACCGAGGTGGGGGGACCGCGGGGCCGCGGCGTGCTGTGGGTGGCGCGCCCGGCCCCGCCGGCGCTCCGCGCCGCTACGCCGCCTCGCGCACGACCCGCACCCCGCGACCGGGCACGATCGTGACGCCGGTGGCGCGTATCGGCTCCGGCTTGGCGACCGCGAGCCGCAGCGGGGTGCGGGCGAGCACGCGCAGGATCGTCGCGATCTCGAACTGCGCGAAGCTCGCGCCGATGCAGCGCCGCACGCCGCCGCCGAACGGCAGCCAGGCGTAGGGCGGGACCTCGTCGTCGAGGAAGCGCTCGGGCCGGAAGCGCTCCGGCTGCGGGTAGACGTCGGGGCGGTGGTGCGTGACGATCATCGCGGCCGCGAGATCCGTCCCCGCAGGGATGTCGTGCTCGCCGATCCGCACCGGCTCGGTGACCGTGCGCCCGACGACCGGGACGACCGGCCGGATGCGCAGGATCTCTCTGACGACCGCGTCCATGTACGCCGGCTCGTCCTCCGCGCGCAGGTGCGCGAGCACGACCGGGTTGCGCTGGAGCAGGTCGACCGCCCACGCGAGGCCGGTCGCGGTCGTCTCGTGGCCGGCCATCACGAGCGTCGCGAGCTGGTCGCGGATCTCCGCGTCGCCCATCGGCGTCCCGTCCTCGTGCTCGGCCTCGACCAGCATCGAGAGGATGTCCTTGCGCCGCGCGCGCTCGGCGGCCGGCATCGCTCGTCGCTCCGCGATCTCCGCGTACAGCAGCGCGTCGACCGCGTCGCGTCGCGCCTCGAACGTCGCCCGCGGGCGGATCGGGCCCACGTCGCGGTGCAGCACGGCGCCCCAGAAGACGAGCAGCCGGGCGCTCTGCAGGAGCAGCGGCAGCAGCCGGCGCAGCTCGTCCTTGCGCGCCTCCTCGGCGATCCCGAAGACGACCTCGAGGATCGCCTCCAGCGTGAGGCGCTCCATCCGCGGATGCAGCGCGAACGGTTCGCCGAGCGGCCAGCTCGCGACCTCGCGCTCGGCCAGCTCGGCGATCGAGTCGGCGTAGGAGCGCAGCCGCTCGCCGTGGAAGGGCGGCAGCAGCAGCTTGCGCTGCCGCATGTGCGGCGCGCGGTCGAGCGCGAGCAGCGACCACGGTCCCAGCACCGGCTTGATCGGCGCGTTCGCGAGGCCGGCGTGGAAGACCTGCGGGTCGCCGGTCACGACCTGCTTGACCAGCTCGGGCGAGCTGAAGATCACCGAGGTCCCGAAGCCGGGGCTGTGGACGGTGAACGGCTCGCCGAAGCGGCGGTGGACGGCCAGCGTGTTGCGCAGGGGATCGCGCGCGAACAGCAGCGCCTGCACGATCCCGGGCGTGCGCGGCCCTGGCGGCAGCGCCGACCGCGGTGGACGCGGTGGGGCGAGGACGGTCGGGTCGAGAGTCGCGGCGCTCATCTGGCTGGTCAGCCAGCTTACGACACGACCTCGCGCAGGCGCCCCGTCTCGACCTCGTAGACGAAGCCGCGGACCGCGTCGACGTGCGGCAGGAACGGGCTCGTGCGCACGCGTGCGACCGCGCGGCGCACGTCCGCCTCGATCTCGTTGAAGCTCGTCGTCTGCCAGGCGGGGCGCACGCCGGTCTGCGCCTCCAGCTCCTCGGCGAACGCGTCCTCGGCGAACGTCCGCATGCCGCAGTCGGTGTGCAGGATCACGATCACCTCGCGCGTGCCGAGCTTGCGCTGAGAGACGACGAGCGAGCGGATCGCGTCGTCGTTCGCGATCCCGCCGGCGTTGCGGATCACGTGCGCGTCGCCCTCCGCCAGCCCGAGCATGCGGTGCGGGTCGATGCGCGCGTCCATGCAGGTGAGCACGGCGACCGGCTTGACGGGCCGCGATCTCAAGCTCCCGTGCGCGAAGCCCTCCGCGTAGGCGGCGTTGTTTCGCAGCAGCTCGTCGGTCGCGGTCATGGCGCGCAACCTAGCGGGCGAGACGGCGCGCCAGCCGCGCGGCCAGCTCCTGCGCTCCCCAGCGGCCCCAGGCGGCGGTCACGTCGAGGGCGCCCGCGAGCAGGAACGCGAGCGGTCCGGTGGCGAGGCGAGCCGCACGTCGTGAGCGCACGCCGCCACGGTATCGTTCGCCGCCCCCGATGGCCACCGCCGTGAAGACCAACGTCACCGAGCTGCCCGACTCGCGCGTGCGCGTCGACGCCGAGGTCCCCGCCGACGAGATCGAGCGCTCGCTCGCGCAGGCCGCCAGACGGCTCGCGCGCGACACGCGCGTCCCCGGCTTCCGCAAGGGCAAGGTGCCGCCGGCGGTCTTCATCCGCCGCGTCGGGCGCGAGTACGTGCTCGACGAGGCCGTGCGCAGCTCGATCGGCGGCTGGTACGCCGACGCGATCGGCGCCGCCGGCGTGGTCACGGTCGGCGAGCCGAAGCTCGACCTCGGCGACCTGCCGTCCGCCGGCGAGCCGCTCGCGTTCTCGGTCGAGATCGGCGTGCGCCCGACGGCGAGACTGGGCGAGTACCTCGGCCTCGAGGTCGGCAAGCGCAGACCGCGGCCGGACGAGGAGCGCGTCGCGCACGAGCTCGAGCACCTGCGCGAGCACCTCGCGAGACTGGAGAGCACCGAGCGCGCCGCCGGCGAGGGCGACTTCGTCGTGATCGACTACACGGGCTCGATCGACGGCGAGCCGTTCGAGGGCGGCACGGGCCACGACCAGCTCGTCGAGCTGGGCGGCGGGCGCCTGATCCCCGGCTTCGAGGAGCAGCTGCTCGGCGCGCGCGCCGGCGAGGAGCGCACGATCGACGTCGCCTTCCCGGACGACTACGGCGCCCCCCACCTCGCCGGCAAGCCGGCGCGGTTTGCCATCTCCGTCAAGGAGGTGCGCGAGAGGGTCCTGCCCGAGCTGAACGACGAGCTGGCCGCCGACGCCGCCGGCTTCGACACGCTCGAGGAGCTGCGCGAGGACATGCGCGGCAAGCTCGCCGAGCAGGAGGAGAGAGCGATCGAGGCCGAGTTCCGCGAGGCGGTGCTCGACGCGGCCGTCGCGAACGCCGCCGTCACGGTGCCCGACGCGCTCGTCGAGGCGCGCGCGGTCGAGCTGTGGGACGAGATGCTGCATTCGCTGCGGCACCGCGGGCTCTCGAAGGAGGCCTACCTGCAGATCGCGAGAAGAAGCGAGACGGAGATCCTCGACGAGGCCAAGCCGGACGCCGAGCGCGCGCTCAAGCGCGAGGCGGTGCTCGCGGCGATCGTCGCCGCCGAGCGGATCGAGCCGAGCGACGAGCAGCTGGCGGAAGCGCTCGCGCCGAGCGCGGCGCGCGAGGGCCAGCAGCCCGCCAAGCTGCTGGAGCGGATGCGCAAGGCCGGCACGCTCGACGCGCTGCGCGACGACGTCGCCACGCGCCAGGCGATGGACCTGCTGGTCGAGCGGGCGAGGCCGATCGCTCCCGAGCAGGCCGCCGCGCGCGAGAGACTGTGGGTGCCCGAGAGCGCCAAGGGGGAGAGAAGAGCGGCGAGAGCGGCGGCGAGAAGAGCCGCCAGACCGGCGCCGAGAAGAGCCGCCAGAGCCGCCGGCGGAGGCAGAGCGAGAGCCGCCGCCAGAAGAGCCTGAGCGCCGCCGCGCCGGGCGCGCGGACCCCTCAGACGGCCTGCAGACGGTTGCTAGACTCGCCCCACCGGTCGGTCGCTGCGCGCTCGGCCTGTGCCGTCCCGCGCCGCCAGCCGGGGTCGGGCGGCACGCGGAAGGATTCGAGCCGACGAAGCGAAACAAAGCGAGGACTATGAGCCCCCTTGTACCGATGGTCGTGGAGCAGACGTCGCGCGGGGAGCGCGCGTTCGACATCTACTCCCGCCTCCTGAACGAGCGCATCATCTTCCTCGGCACGCCCGTCGACGACCAGATCGCGAACCTGATCGTGGCCCAGCTCCTGCACTTGGAGTCGGAGGACCCCGAGAAGGACATCTCGCTCTACATCAACTCGCCGGGCGGCTCCGTCTACGCCGGCCTCGCGATCTACGACACGATGCAGTTCATCAAGCCCGACGTGCAGACGATCTGCGTCGGGATCGCGATGTCGATGGGCGCGCTGCTGCTCTCAGGCGGGGCGAGAGGCAAGCGGATGGCGCTGCCGAACGCGAAGATCCTGATCCATCAGGTCTCCTCGTCGTTCCAGGGCCAGGCGACCGACATCGAGATCCATGCGAGAGAGATCATCGACATCCGCCGCCGGCTCGACGAGATCATCGCCCACCACACGGGCAAGCCCGTGGAGGACGTCAAGGGCGACACGGAGCGCGACTACTTCATGAGCTCCGAGGAGGCGAAGGACTA
>Ga0207664_10000845_pt1 | contig 20762 bp, 18 predicted proteins | sample LARL83metaG_FD_184349 | JGI IMG/M metagenome (GOLD analysis project Ga0207664, IMG submission 184349) | Corn, switchgrass and miscanthus rhizosphere microbial communities from Kellogg Biological Station, Michigan, USA - LAR L8-3 metaG... | ecosystem: Host-associated > Plants > Roots >... | reverse complement strand
GATCGGACGCATGTAGGTCTTGAGCAGGCCCGTCCGTCCGATCGCCTCGTGGACGGTCGCCGTCCCGAACGTGCCCAGCCTTGCCGCCACGTCGCGATCGACGCGGCCGATGTTGCGATAGACAACTCCGAGTTCGTACATGGTCAGCGTCCTTTGGCCTTCAGCGCAACATCGAGGCGCGGATAGACGCGCCGCGCGTTGAGTTCGTAGATCTTGTGCCGCTGTTCCGCATCGATTTGCGCCGCCTCGATGTAGCGCCTGGTGTCGTCGAAATAGTGTCCGGTCTCGGGATCTAGCCCTCGTACCGCGCCGATCATCTCGCTCGCGAACAGGATGTTGTCGACCGGGATCACGCGGGCGAGAAGGTCGATGCCGGGCTGGTGGTAGACGCAGGTGTCGAAGAAGACGTTGTTCAGAAGATGGTCGGACAGCTTGGGCTTCTTCATCTCCTGCGCTAGTCCGCGGAAGCGGCCCCAGTGATAGGGCACCGCGCCGCCGCCGTGCGGAATGACCAGGCGCAGCGTCGGAAAGTCCTTGAACAGATCCGACGTCAGGCATTGCATGAAGGCGGTCGTGTCGGCATTCAGGTAGTGCGCGCCGGTGGTGTGGAAGCAGGGATTGCAGCTCGTGCTGACGTGGATCATCGCGGGAATGTCGTACTCGACCATCTTCTCGTAGATCGGGTACCAGTGGCGATCGGACAGCGGCGGGGAGTTCCAGTGTCCGCCGGAGGGGTCGGGATTGAGATTGATCGCCACGTTGCCGTACTCTTCGACACACCTCACGAGCTCGGGAACAGAGGTCGCCGGATCGACGCCGGGACTTTGCGGCAGCATCGCGGCCGGGACGAAGTGATCCGGGAACAGCCGGCTCACGCGGTAACAGAGCTCATTGCAGATCGCGGCCCAGGCGCTGGAGACCTGGAAATGGCCGATGTGATGCGCCATGAAGCTCGCGCGCGGGCTGAAAATCGTGACGTCGAGACCGCGCTCACGCATCAGCCGCAGCTGATTGGACTCGATCGATTCGCGCAACTCGTCGTCGCTGATCGAGAGCTCGGATGCTTTCGGCATCTGCGCAGGACTCGTGATGCCGGCGATCTGGCGATTGCGCCAGGCCTCCAGCGCCTTCGGCGCCGTCGTGTAGTGGCCATGGATGTCGATGATCATCGAGTCGCTCCGATGCGAACGCCGTTTTTACTTGTGGTGCGCGAACTCGGAGGCCGTGCCGGCGGGCCCTGGGCTTTGTCGTCGTTCAGCGCTTGCCTGCGCTGCCGGCCGGCGGGTCCCACGCCAGGTTGCCGGCGCCTTTGCCTGCCACCGAGTACAGCGCGCCGGGCGCATTGCGGGTGCGCTGGAACGCTTCGAGCGTCTCGCCGCGCATCGCCGCATAGATGTGGAGATTCGACACGCCGCTGACGGCGCCGAGCTTCTCGAGCATGAAAAAGATGACGCCGTAGTGGATCAGGCCGCGCCAGTCGCGCCGGCGAATCAGGTCCCGCTCTTCCTCGCTCAATCCGGCAGACTCGAAGCTGGCTTCCGGATCGCGAAGGAATGCCTGCCGATGATCGGGCTCGACCATGCGGTGCAGATAATCGTTGATGCGAAACGACTTGACGCTGCGCTCGAGCGTGAACGGGTACGTGCCTTCGAGCCGCTCGACGCCGGCAAGCTCCGCCGCCACGTGGCGGCGCTGGCGCTCGACGACGGCCGGGTTGGGCGCGTCGTCCGCGCCCTCGTAGATCGCCGTTGCGATGCCGGCCATCGACGGCAGGTAGTAGCTGCGGTACTTGCATTCGACATTCGCCGGAAGCGCGCCCCGCATCGTGAGCCACATGACGACTTCGGCGCCCTCGAAACCGCCGAGCTCCGCGTATTCGGCCGTGGTCATTTCCGCCAGCTGTTCGGGATCGTGCTCGAACAGATCCAGGAAGCGCTGATCCCAGGCGGGATTGTTGAAGCCCGCGCGCTCGCCGTGCACCTGGTGCGACAGACCGCCGGTGGCGACGACGACGACGGTGAGATCGTCAGGATAGCTTTCGATCGCGCGCCGAAGCGCCTTGCCGAGCCGGTAGAAGCGACGCGCGCTCGGAACCGGGAGCTGCAGAATGCCCATCTGCAGTGGAACCAGACGCACCGGCCACTCGGGCTCGTGCGGGCAAAGCACGGACAGCGGCGAAAAGCAGCCGTGGTCGAGTGCCCGGTTCTGGAAAAAGGACATGTCGAATTCATCGGCCATCAGCGAATGGCCGATGTGCGAAGCGAGCTGCGGGTGCCCCTTGATCGGCGGCAGATCGCGCGGGCCGCCGCCTTCGTCGGCCACGGGCCACTCGGCTCCCACCCCGAGCACGAACGCCGAGTAGTGGTCGAAAAAGAACGACGTCACATGATCGTTGTAGATCCACAGCAGGACGTCGGGACGCTTGTCGGCGAGCCAGGCGGACAGCGGCGCGAAGTTCTCGAAGATTGGCGCCCACACGGGGTCGTCGCGCTTGTTCCGGTCGTAGGCAAACCCGATGGTCGGCGTGTGCGAGGCCGCGATGCCGCCGATGATGCGTGCCATGCCTGCACTCCTGCTTAATTCGATCCAAAGACAATCGGCAATGGGTGGCGAATGCGATTGTCCAATTTACTGCGTTCTACCGGCCCGCGACTTCAGGCGTTGAGTTGAGCGGCAGGCGTCGAACGGGAGATCTTGAGTTCCTCCTCGTTCATGTCCACCGGCACATTGGCAAACAGCGGCGTACTCAGATAGCGCTCGCCGGTGTCGGGCAACATGCAGAGTACGGTGGCGTCTTTCTGCGCCTCCCTGCAGATCCGCAGCGCACCGGCGAAGCTCGCGCCCGAAGTGATGCCGACGAAGATGCCTTCCTTGCTGGCCAGGTCGCGCGAGCATTGCATCGCCTCGTCATTGGATATCTGCAGGATGCGCGTTATCAGATGCATGTCGACCGCGTCCCCGGTCAGTTTGGGAATGAAATCCGGTGTCCAGCCCTGCATCGGATGCGGCTTGAACGCCGGATGCGCCGCCGCCGCCGAACCGTCCGCGTTGCGCTGCTGCGCCGCGCCGCTGCTGAGCAATGGCGCGTCCTGGGGCTCGCACACGATGATGGCAGTCTCAGGCCGCTCTTTCGCCAGTACCCGCGCTACGCCCTTGAGCGTTCCGCCGGTGCCGTAGCCGGTGACCCAGTAGTCGAGCGGCTCACCGGCGAAGTCTTCGAGGATTTCCCTGGCCGTCGTCCGCGAGTGCATGTCGGGGTTGGATTCGTTCTCGAACTGACGCGTCAGGAACCAGCCGTGGGTTTTGGCCAGCTCCATCGCTTTGGCCACCATACCCATACCACGCTGCGCGGCCGGCGTCAGCACGACCTTGGCGCCGAGAAAACGCATCAACTTGCGCCGTTCGACGCTGAAGGTCTCGGCCATCGTCAGCACCAGCGGATAGCCTTTCTGCGCACACACCATCGCGAGGCCGATGCCGGTGTTGCCGCTGGTCGCTTCGACGACTGTCTGCCCGGGCTTGAGTTGCCCGGACCGCTCGGCATCCTCGATGATCCCGAGAGCAAGTCGATCCTTCACCGAACCGAGCGGATTGAACGACTCGAGCTTGACGAACAGATTGATGCCCGCCGGGCCCAGCCGGTTGATCCTGACTACGGGCGTGTTGCCCACCGTCTCGAGGATGCTGTTGAACTTGCGTCCCATCACGTTGCCTCCTTGGCTGACCGATCGAGCAAACTGCGCGCGACGCTACATCCAGTCGCTGTATTCGACCTACGCTGCGTTCCGGTCAGCGTCGCCCGACCAGCCAGCTTTTTTTAGCCCTTCGGTCAGGATCGCGGTGTGCGCCGGATCACGGAACGGATAGGTCGCGTCGACATAAGCCGGTCCGAAGTCAGGCTGCAGCTCGAACACTTTGGCAAGCGCCGCTTCCGCTTCCTTCATCCGCCCCAGGTGTCCGAGGGCGGCCGCGAGCCGCTGCCAGGCGCGCACGTGCTCGCGGCGCTCGGCGATCGACTGCTCGCAAAGCCGCACCGCCTCTTCGAACTCCCCGAGCAACAGGTGCGCGAGTCCGATGTCGGCCAGCGTAACCGCGAGAAACTGGAAGCGGGGATCGAGCTGCAGCACGGCGCGCAATCTGCGGATCGCCTCGGCGGGCCTGCTGTCGAACGTCAGCACGCAGCCGAAGAAATGATAGGCGATCGCGGCGCTCGGGTTAAGCGCAATCGCTGTTTCCTCTTCGCTCGTCGCTTTGGCGTAATCGCGCATTTTCCATAGCGTGGCGATGCCCAGAAGAGCGTGCGCCAGCCAGTCGGCGTCGTCGAGGGCGACGGCCGTCTCGGCCGCGTCGTACGTCGATGCGAGCATACGCGCCGGATCGTCGCTCCACCCGACCAGTGCAACCTGGAACCGCGTCAGCGCCAGCAGCGACTGCGCGTAGCTCGAGCTTGGACTCATCGCGACTGCGCGGACGAGCAGATCATTGGCGGCAGCCAGCGCCCGCGGCGTTCCCTTCCGGATCAGCGCGAGCGCCTGCAGGCTCAGATCCCAGCTGTCCAGATTCTCGGGCCGTTTCCGCATCGCTCGTTGCTGCTCGGCGCGGGTCAGCTGCGGCTCGATCGCGCCGACGATCGCCCGCGTGATCTCGTCCTGCAGGTCGAATACATCGCCGAGTCGTCGGTCATAGCTCTGCGCCCAGAGGTGGACCGCGCTGCTCGCGTCGATAAGCTGTGCGCCGATGCGTACGCGATCGCCCGCCCGCTGGACACTGCCTTCGACCACATAGCGCGCGCCCAGCGCCTTGCCGATCTGCGTTACGTCCGCGGCGCGAGCCTTGAAGGCGAAGGTCGAGTTGCGCGCGATCACCGGAAACCAGCGCCAGGCCGACAACGCGGTGATCAGATCCTCGGTGATTCCATCGGCGAAATATTCCTGCGCCGGATCGCCCGACATGTTGCGGAACGGGAGGATCGCCACCGCGGGCCGCACCAGTACCTGTTCGGATGCCGTGGCGCCGGGAGCCGTTTCGTCGAGGCAGACGTTGTAGATGGCGACCGGCTCATCGATATTCTTCAGTTGCCGCTCGCCCAGCGCCACGAAGCCGTGCGCAACCTTGTTGCGGGCATGACTTACCACCGCGTTCGACACGACGATGCCGCCCGGCTGCGCGAGCTCCTGCAGCCGTGCGGCGACATTGACGCCATCGCCGAAGATATCGTCGCCGTCCAGGATGATATCGCCGACATTGATGCCGATGCGAAGCTCGATCCGCTGCGCGGAGGGCACGTCTGCATTTCGTTGCGCCATCCCGCGCTGCACGTCGGCCGCGCAGCGCACCGCGTCGACGACGCTGGAGAATTCCAGCAGCAGGCCGTCGCCGGTCGTCTTGACGATGCGGCCGCCGTATTCGGCGATCGTCGGGTCGATCAGCTCCCGCCGGTGGGCTTTCAAGCACGCCAGCGTAGCGCTGTCATCGCGGCCCATCAGCAGGGAATAGCCGACGACATCGGCCGAGACGATCGCCGCCAGTCGTCTTTGGTCTCGCGCCACCGCGCCTCCTGTGCCCGCCGTAGCAGCGTTCATCATAGGGAACAACGGCGGGCCGCACAATCGGAAGACCACCTGCATGTCCGACCGCGCCGGAGGTCCCGGCTATGAGGGCCAAGACGCCCTGAATGGACCCCGAGAGAGTCGCTGTTCCGGCGAGCGCGATTGCGCAACACAGCATATGGCGCTACGCTGACAAGGATCGAAAATCGAACCTGAGCATGTTCGGGCGCAGCGGCAAGCCGGTGCGATTGCCTGCGCGGCAGAGTCAAAGAGATCGCATGAATGACGGGGTCCAGGCATGACTGCACGGTCAGTCGAGCACGAGGCTGCTGACGCGCTGCTTGATGACCAGCAGCAGGGGCTTGAACGAATCGGTGCGTCGCTGGCGCACGAGGCGCTCGAGTCCGGACGCGGCGACGATGCACTGCGCGAGAGCGATGACGTCCTGCGCATGGTGATCGACACCATTCCCGCGATGGCCTGGAGCGTTCTTCCCGACGGAACCGTGGATTTCCTGAACCAGCGCTGGATGGACTACGCGGGCCTTTCGCTGCAGGAGTACGTCAAGGATCCGATGCAGGTGATCCATTCCGAGGACATCCCCAGAGTCATGGAGAAGTGGCTGATCGACATGTCGGCCGGGCTCCCGTACGAGGATGAAATGCGCTTGCGACGCGCCGATGGCGAATACCGCTGGTTCCTGATCCGGACGGTGCCGCTGCGCGACCGGCAGAAAAACATCGTCAAGTGGTACGGGACGAGCACCGATATCGAGGACCGCAAGCGCGCCGAGGATGCGTTGCGCGAAAGCGAGGATCGCCTTCGCCTGGTCGTCGACACGATTCCCGCGCTCGTCTGGAGCGCGCTGCCCGACGGCTCGGTTGATTTCGTCAACGATCGTTGGCTGCAGCATACGGGCCTGTCCAGGGAAGCGTCGCTCGGTTGGGGCTGGACGGCCGCAATCCATCCGGACGACGTCGCCAGAACGATCAGCTATTGGCGTGAGGTCCTGCTGTCCGGCGAGCCGGCGGAAAGCGAAGAACGCTTGCGGCGCAGCGATGGCGGATTTCGCTGGTTTCTGTGCCGGTACATCCCGGTGTGCGACGACTCCGGCAAGATAGTCAAATGGTATGGAACCCGCACCGATATAGAGGACCGCAAGCAGGCCGAAGATACGCTGCGGCGCAACCAGGCTTTCTTTGCGGCTGAGGCGAAACGTATCGGCGGACTGCTCGAGACCGCGGCGCCCGGTCATCGCAGCGAGCCCGCAGATGCCGAATACGCGACTGCGGCTCGGCCACATGAGGCGCGCAAGGCGGTGCCGGGTGATCGAGGCGTTCCCGAGAGCCGAAGGTTCATCGCCGAACGCCAGGCGATCGAATCGCTGACCGTCAACGAGCGCTCGATCATACGTCTGGTCAGCGAAGGAAAGTCCAACGCGGAGGTCGCGGAGCATCTGCATTTCTCGCCGAGGACGGTCGAGACCTATCGCGCCAGACTGATGCAGAAGCTGCAGCTCGAAGACCTGGTTGCGCTGGTCAAATTCGCGATCCGCAATGGCATGAGCTCGGTCGACTAGCGCCTCATTTTCGGCCGGGCATCGTGCAGCCCCGACGTACTGTCACGATAGGCGTGCCGCGTCCGTAAGTTTAGGATCGGGGGATGCTCAACAGCCTCTCGCCGAGAATCTCCGCGCAACACGCCAAGACCATGCTTTGCGCCGGCGTCGCCTTGACGTCGATCATCGCGCAGGCACAGGTGGCCGGCACGGCCGCTCTGGGTGTCGGTCCGACGGAGCTGCGTGAGGTGGTGACGCTCGGCTGGAGTGCAAAGCGCCAGGTGCTGGGTGAGCCGGTCTACAACGAAAAGAGCGAGAGGATCGGCACCGTCGACGATGTTGTCATCGCCGTTGACATGGCAAGATCGTACGCGGTTATCGGTGTCGGAGCTTATCTGGGCACCGGCAAACGCGATATCGTCGTTCGGCTAAGCCAGCTGATACGGCAGGTCGACGGCACCTTCGTTCTGGTCGGCGCAAGCAAGGACGTCCTCAAGTCGCTCCCAACGTTCGAATACGAGCGCTGACGCGGGGACGCTGGCACAGGCGCGCGTCAGGGATGTCCGCGTGCGCTCCGTTCGCCGCGGGCGGCGTGGCCGAGAATCTCTATACGTACGCGCGCCACGCCCGTGCTGAACCCGAGCGCGGCCGCGGCGCTCGAGGAAAGATCGACGATTCTTCCGCGGACATGCGGACCTCGATCGTTGACGCGTACCCGCACCGACTTGCCATTGTCGAGGTTGGTAACCCTGATCCGCGTTCCCAGTGGCAACGTCCGGTGCGCGGCGGTCAGAGCGCGGCTGTCGTAGGGTTCGCCGCTGGCCGTCCTCTTGCCGTCGAAGTCCTTGCTGTAGACCGAGGCCAGGCCCTCCTGCGGCGGTGGCAGTGATGCGCTGTTCCCGGCAGTCGCGCTCATCGCGATACCGGCGGCTGCCAGCGTGACCGATAGAAGCAGTGCCGTCTGGAGGTTTTGGCCAAACATGGCCGACATTCCCACCATCGGCGCGGCGCCGCAAGAGTGGATCTTGACCGGCCGGATGCGAGTTAGCGGCCGGCCCGCGATCCCGGCTTGCGCGCGGTGGACGTGCCGCTGGAGACGACGGTGGTGGTGCCGTAGCTCATGTCGAAGCAGCCGCCATCGGCGGGCCCCACTTGTCTCGTCACCGCAGCGGGATCCCTCGGGCGCGCCTGCCGCTGCGCAACCAGCGTCGCTCCGCACAGCGCATCGGCATCGTCCGGATTGATCGCCAGGGCCTTGCCGAATGCGGCTGCCGCCTCGGCCAGGCGATCGACGGTCAGGTTTATCTGACCGAGATTGCGCCAGGGGAGCGCATCTTGCGGCGCCAGCTGCACGGCCCTGGTCGCGGCATCGAGCGCGTCGTTGAATTGCTGCAGGTTGGCGTATCCGACGCTGAGCTCGCGCCACGCCGCCGCGCTGTTCGGCTCCTTGCGCGTCCACTCGTTCGCATAGAGAACGAGCACGTTCCAGTTGCCGGCGATCTTGAGTTCCCGCACCGTCGCTGCCAGTGCGTCCGCGCCGCCGTCGTTGAGGCTGCGGCCGCTCGACGCCGGCGCTTGCGGGCTCTTGACGAGGACCGGCGTCGCCGGCCTGTTGGCGGCGGACGCGGCGGCCGTGACCGGAGGCGCGATCTCGTTGTGCCGCAGTGAAACGACCAGGTACACGATGGCAGCGGCGGCGACCAGCGCAACGGCGCCGCCGGCCGAGTAAACGATCTTCGGACTGATAACGCGGGAACTGCCAATAGCAAGGTCGGTCGATTCGATTTCTTCCGGCGGTTCCGTCTCGATCTTTCGAGCGTTTGCGTCCCGGTTCGAGCCGGCTCCGCGCAACTTGATTTCCGGATTTTCGGCGGGCTTATGGCGCGCCTGCAGTGCTGTCGCGCGGGCGCGCAGATAAGCGGCGATGACCAGCGACACGTCCCGGCCGTGCTGATCCGCAGCCTGCCGCCAGAGCACCCGGTCGATGGTTCCTGCTTCGTATTCTTTGGCGGCGGCGGCAAGGAATTCGTCCGCCGTCGTCATGCGCAAGTCGCGCTGCGGATCGGTCTTGGCCGCGGACTCGCTGGCGGCGGGACGAGTCTCGCCGACCTCGGGCGTCGAAGCCTCGACAGGCTCGAGCGAAAGTGTTTTGCTGGGGGATGTATGGATTCCCATTCCCCGGACGACGCAAGGGTCGTGCCAGCCGGTTTGACACAAGCGAGCCGTCGTCTACAGTCGATCCCGGGATTGCCAAAACGCTCCTCGATGGCACGCTGCACGCAGCGCAGTGGCAGCCAGTGGCCCGATGCGTGACCAGTTCCGGTTCGAAGGGCTACAAGATGTAACGTACGACGCGCACGAGGTGGTGGTGAAAACGTTGAGCATTCGGCGACCACGAGACGGCAGGTGCAGTCGGTCAAATGCGCAGCGGCAGGGAGATGCGCCGGAATAGAACTGTCCGATCAGCGCACTACGCTTACTTGCCCCTCTGATGCCGGTCGCGAGGCTAGCCGAGGTGATGCGCGAGGATTTTCAGGCAAAGGCGTTCGAAGCGCCGGCGCTCGCCGGCATCGAGCGATTCCAGCAACAGCTGTTGCACCGACCTGACGGCAGGGAGCGCACGGGCGAGCGCCCGGCGCCCCGATGGGGTGATGCGCACGAGCCGAACGCGCCGGTCCGCGCGCGAGGCCGAGCGCGCGAGCCAGCCTCGCGATTCGAGCCGGCCGATCACGCCGCCGATCGTCGCGCGATCGTAGCCGATCAGCGCGCTCAAGCGTGCCTGGTCGATACGCGGCTGGTGCGCTACCGCCGCGAGGGCCGCGAACTGGACCGGCGTCATGTCGAGGCCGACGCGGGCGAAGAAGAGCTTGACCGCAACCTGCTGCAGCCGCCGGATGAAATGGCCGGGCATGTGATGGATGACGAGACTGCTGGTCCGCGGGTCCGCGTAGCTGACGTTCCGGCTGTCGTTGCCGGAGCGCTGCGGCAACTTCAAGCCAGGCATTTCTCGACCGTCCAGCCGTACAGCCATTCGAGGGCGTCGTAATACCGCTCCGGCGTGCGGCCGGTCCAGAGGGAATTGCGCACCAGACGCTCGACGCCTTTGGCGTGATAGATCCGTCCCATCTCGCGGGCCGAAATGATGAGCCGCGCGCCGCGCACGACGCGCTTGGATTCGTAGAGCCGGAACGCTCGCTCGAGGTCGCCCGCGCAGACCTTCAGCGCCTCGCGCAGGGTCACCGCATCCTCGAGCGCGATGCATGCGCCCTGCGCCAGGTACTGCAGCATCGGATGCGCAGCGTCGCCGAGCAGCGTCGCGCGGCCTTCGCCCCAGCGATCGACCGGATCGCGATCGGCCGTGGACCAGCGCTTCCACGAGGTCGGCTTGTCGAGCAGCTGCCGCGGGCGGTCGCAAATCTCGGTGAAGTACGACATGACCTCGTCGCGCGAGCCCTCGCGCACGCCCCATTCCTCCTGCTCGCGGCTGTGGAATGTGACGACGATGTTGTATTGCTCGCCGCCGCGCAGCGGGTAGTGGACGAGGTGGCAGTTGGGGCCGACCCAGATCGCCGCCGCGTTCCAGCGCAGATCAGCGGGCATTTCGGCGCGCGGGACGACCGCGCGGTAGACGACGTGCCCGGAGACGCGGTGCGCGTCGCCGATCAGCCGCTCGCGTACGACCGAATGCACGCCGTCGCAGCCGATGACGGCCGCCCCCTCGTGCGTGCCGCCGTTGGCGTCGACCAGACGCACGCGATGCTCGTCAAGCTCGACCTTCACAATGCGCGCGGAAGTCCGAACGGCGATATCCGCGGCGAGCTGGACCTCTTCGTACACCGACTGGTGGATATCGGCCCGGTGAATGACCGCGTACGGATTGTTGAAGCGGCGGCGGAAAGCCTCGCCCACGGGTACGCGCGCCACCTCCTTGCCGTCGATCGCGTCCATCATGATGAGCTCGTCGGTGTACACCGCACGCTTGCGCGCGCGCTCGCCGACGCCGAGCGCGTCCATCGCTGCGAAGCCGTTCGGGCCGAGCTGGAGGCCGGCACCGATCTCGCCGATCTCTGCCGACTGCTCGAAGAGCTCGACAGCAAAGCCGCTCTGGCTCAAGGCCAGCGCGACCGCCATGCCCCCGATGCCGCCGCCGACGACGAGCACCGGTACCGAGCGGTTGGAAGGGATGTTCACCGCGCCTCGCGTCAGCGCTGCTCGTACACGCCGAGCTTGCACTGTAGCGGCGACTCGTCGGCACTGACCAGATAGAGCGGCGCCCGGCTCGAGCGGTTGGCAAGGCGCACGGTCGCGAGTCCCGGAGCGCAGAACGTGTCGGCATGCTCGAAGGCGATCGCGACGTCGTTCACCTGGGCCTCGCCGCTCCCCTCGACGGCGTGGAAAACGCGGGCGGCCGAATCGCGGGGAAGGACGACTTCCTCGCCGGGACGAACGAGCAGCGCTGCGAAGGCGAGAGTGTTCAGGCATTGGCCACCGGTTTCCGGGTTGACATAGGCCAGCTGCACCGGTGCGCCGGCTGTGCTCGAGCCGGCGAGCGCCTGCAAGGCGTCGCGCGTGCGTCGCCATTCGTAGCGCAGCAGTGGGTACGCTCCCTGCGCACGCCGGCCGTGGGCGACGGGCGCGAGGCCGCCGGCGGCATAGCGGTAAGCGGGTGCTTGCGCGGTTTGCGAAGTCCCTTCGACCGCGTACGAGACGTCGAGATAGACCATCAACGGAAGGTCGAGCACGTCGAGCCAGATGACCGGCACCAGCCCCTGGTGACGGTGTTCGTGCCACTGGCCGGTCGGCGTGAGGATCAGGTCGCCGGGCTCCATCGCACAGGCTTCGCCCTCGACCAGCGTCACCGCGCCTTCCCCCTCGACGACGACGCGCGCAGCGTTGGGCGTGTGCCGGTGGCTGGGCGCGGTTTCGCCCGGCAGCACCAGCTGCATGCCGAGGTAGATCGCCGCCGACGCCTGCAGATTCTCGAGACCCCGGCCCGGGTTGGCCAGCACGAGCACGCGGCGCTCGGCCCTTTCCATCGGCGTGAGCTCTCCGGCGCGCAACAGCAGCGGCCGGATCGCCGTCCACCGCCAGTGCGCAGGCAGCGTCGCCGTCCGCGGGGCCTGCGGCGGGAGGAGCGCACGCATGCTGGGCCACAGCGGGACTAGGTTGGCGCGGCTGAGGTCTGCGACGTAATCGCGGGGCAGCTCGTCGAGGGTTCCTAGGGGTTTCATGCGGAGCGTCTCCTTTGCGCCGCGTCGCGTGCAGCCGTTGCGCCCGGCGATGCCGGCAGCGTACTATTTCGTATGCATGCATTCAATATGCATGCATACCGCCGTCGTGGCGCTCACGGCGCGCCCGCCGGCGATCTGGAGGACCTTACATGAAGCGAGCGAACCGATTCATCCGGGCGGCGCTGGCCGCGGCCCTCATGCTGGCCGTCGCCCCCGCCGTGGCCCAGGAAACGGTGCGCATCGGCATCGTCGCCGAATTCTCCGGGCCATTCGCCGATTACGGCCAGCAGATCGTCGGCGGGATCAAGACCTATCTCAAGCAGAACGGCGAGGTCTTCGGCGGCAGGAAGATCGAGCTTATTATCCGCGATACGACCGGCGCGGCGCCGGACATCGCCAAGCGGCTCGCGCAGGAGCTGGTGACGCGCGATAACGTCGACATCCTCGCCGGATTCGGGCTGACGCCCAACGCGCTCGCCGTGGCGCCGGTCTCGGCGGAGGCGAAGAAGCCGATGGTGATCATGAACGCCGCGACGTCGGTCATCACGACGCGCTCGCCCTATATCGTGCGCGTCTCGCACACCCTGCCGCAGGATACGCAGCCGATGGCGCAATGGGCTGCGAAGAACGGCATCAAGCGCGTGTTCACGCTGGTGTCCGACTTCGGTCCGGGCATCGACGCCGAAGCTGCGTTCATCAAGGCATTCAAGGCGGCCGGTGGGGAGATCGTCGACAGCGTGCGCACGCCGCTGGCGAACGTCGACTTCGCGCCGTTCCTGCAGCGGATCAAGGACGGCAAGCCGGAAGCCGTGTTCGTCTTTTTGCCGCCGGGCAACCAGACGATCGCATTTATCAAGGGCTACGAGGAGCGCGGCCTCAAGCGGGCCGGCATCAAGCTGATCGCGACCGGCGACCTGACTGACGACGGCGTGCTGCAGGCGATGGGTGAGCCGACGCTGGGGCTCATCACCAGCTTCCACTACTCGGCGGCGCACGATTCGCCCGAGAACAAGGCGTTCATCAAGGCGTACGTCGAGACCAACGGGACGAAGCTGCGCCCGAACTTCATGGCCTGCGCCGGCTACGACGGCATGGCGGCGATCGCCGAGGCGCTGAAAAAGACCGGCGGCTCGGTCGATGCGGAGAAGTTCGTCGCGGCGCTGAAGGGGATGCGGCTCACGAGTCCGCGCGGCGCGATCACGATCGACCCGGACACGCGCGATATCGTGCAGACCGTATACATCCGCCGCGTCGAGCGAGTCGACGGCCTGCTCTATAACATCGAGTTCGACAAATATCCGGACGTCAAGGATCCGGGGAAACAGAGCTAGCCGAGAGCGAGACCGTCAGATCCTGAACGTCGCCTGCAACTCCGGCGGGAAAAGCGACTCGGGCGTCAGCCGGCGGCGGCAAACGCCCTGCTCGAACGCGTAGGCCAGGAACGCGTCGAGCGTCGTCCGATTGGCCTCGATACCGTACGGCCACGGCTCGCCGCCGAACAGCTCGCGCGCGCGCCGCAGCTCGTCGGGCACCCACGGCAGCGGAAAAAACGACGCAGTCAGGTCCGCGGCGCGTGCGAGGCTGCGCACCCTCGCCTGGTCGAACGCCGTAAAGAGGTTCATCGCGAGCCAGCGGTCGCGCTCGTAGATTTCGCGGCGCATCGCGACCACATGCATGATCGGGAAAATGCCGGTCTTGCGGACGTATGCCAGCTCGACGTCGCGATAATCGGCGAACAGGCGCCGCACGCGCGGGTCGCCCACGATGATCGGCGCCGGCGGCCGCGCCGAGAGTACGGCGTCGAGAGCGCCGGCCAGCAGCATGTCCGACAGCGAGCGGTCGGCGACGACATTTAGATGAAAGGCCGCAGGGAGCTCGAGCGCTACCTTTTCCCGGCGCCCGGGCTCGTTCACGCCGCCTTGATGCCAGTGGATCGACGCGAGGTCGACGCCGTATTCGTGCGCCAGCAGCCCGCGCGAATAGATCGCGGCCGTCTGCGCCCACTCGGGCACCCCGACACGCTTGCCAGCCAGCTGCTCCGGCCGGTCGATACCGCTATCGCTGCGGACATAGATCGACGAGTGACGGAACACTCGGGACGGGAACACCGGCAGCGCCACGAAGCGCGCGTCGTCCTGCGCCGCCAGCGCGGCGATCTTGGCGAACGATACTTCGGAGACGTCGAATTCGCCGCCCACCAAGAAGCGGTGGAACATCTCCTCGACCGGGAGTCGCAACACGTTGAGATCGACGCCCGCGACCGGCACGGTGCCGTCGAACAGGTCGCGGACGTGGTCGTATTCGCCGATCGCGAGCGTGAGCGGAACCTTCGCCATGAACCCGACCCCGAGGTCAGTCGAGCCTGATGCCGGTTGTCTTGACGATCTTGCCGTACTTGTCGTAATCGCGCCGGATGAGGGCGGCGAATTCGTCGGGAGTCGTCACGAAGGGCTCGACCCCGCCGGCCGCGTTGAGCTTTTGTCGGACGTCGGGCGCCGCCAGCGCTTTTTCGACCGCGGCGCGCAGCGGAACGAGCACCGCATCCGGGGTGCCGGCCGGCGCAAACAGCGCCAGCCAGATCGTCACCTCGTAGCCCGGATAGAACTCGCTTATCGTCGGCAGGTCGGGATACTCGGACGAGCGTCTCGTACCGGTAACTGCCAGCGCACGAAGCTTGCCAGCCCTGATCTGAGCGGACGTCGACGTGCCGGCAAACATCGCCGCCGTGTCGCCGGCCACGGTCGCCATCGTCGCCGGCGCACCACCTTTGAATGGCACGTGCAGCATGTCGATTCCGGCGCGCTGCTTCAGTATTTCCATCGAGAGGTGGTGCTGGCTGCCGTTGCCGCCGGAAGCATAAGGGAGCGGCGGCGTCGTGCGGCGCGCGTATTCGATGAATTCCTGGAAATTCTTGACCGGCAGCGACGGGTTGACCGCGAGCACGAACTGGTTCGCGACCAGGGTCGCTACCGGCGTGAGATCTTTCAGCGGATCGAACGGCATCTTCGCGTACAGGTGCGGATTGATCGCGACCAGGCTGTCCTGGCCCAGCAGCAGCGTGTAACCGTCGGGCGGCGACTTCGCGACCAGGTCGCCGGCGATGTTGCCGTTGGAGCCGGCGTGATTGTCGACGACGACCGGCACGGCGAGAATCTCGGAGAGCTTCTGGCCGATGACGCGCGCGGCGATATCGGGCGCGCCACCGGGCGGGATCGGCACGATCAGCTTGATCGGCCGCGATGGATACTGGGCAAGTGCCCCGGCGCTGGCCAATGCGAACAGGCAGGCCGCGAACAGTTGCAGCAATCTCGCCATCATCGCCCATTTTTTCGCATATCATCGCGAAATGCAACGCCGTACTCGCTGCCGATGACGCCCGGCCATCCCGATCCCGCGCTGATCGACAAGCTCGTTCTCGCCAATCGCATCCTCTACCGGCAGGGCGTAGTCGACGGCTTCGGCCATGTCAGCGTTCGGCACGACCGGTCGGCCGATCATTTTCTGCTTGCGCGCAACATGGCGCCGGGGCTCGTCCGTCGCGAGGACATCGTCACTTTCGATCTCGACGGTGCTGCGCTCGATGCGGCCGGAAGGCGCGTGTACCTCGAGCGTTTCATCCACGGGGAGATCTACCGGGCCCGTCCGGACGTGCAGTCGGTCGTGCACAGCCATTCGCCCAACGTGATCCCGTTCGGCGTGACCGGCACGTCGCTGCAGCCGGTCTTCCACATGAGCGGCTTCCTGGCCGAAGGCAGCGCGCTGTTCGAGATTCGCGACGTTGCGGGCGATACCGACATGCTGATCAGCAATGCAAGCCTCGGCGTGGCTCTCGCCGCCGCGCTCGGCGCGCGCTCGACGGTGCTGATGCGCGGGCACGGATCGACAGTCGTCGGCGCCTCGCTCGAGCAGGCCGTTTACCGCGCGATCTACGCCGAGGTCAATGCCCGGCTGCAGACGCAGGCGAAGCAGCTCGGCGACGTGACTTACCTTAACGCCAACGAAGCCGCCAAAGCCGCCGCGACCAACGACACTCAGCTCCCGCGCGTGTGGGATCTGTGGACGCGAGAGATCGGGGCAATCGAGTAGCTGCCTGGGGCGAGTGCGGTCGCCCCGGCGCTATTTGCTGCCGCGCGCGTAATACTTGAACAGATCGTCCTGCTGCTGCTTGGTCAGCGGCGCGGCCAGAAACTTCATGCTCACCGCGTCGGCCATCGCTTCGTCGAGCCCGGAAAGCCGGTCGAGGCGGAGATTCTCCTTCGGGTAGAACTGGTCGCGAACCTCCTTGGCCAGGCTCTCGGGAATCTTGACCCACTCGGCATACGCTTGCAGCGCCGCAGGATCCGAATACATCCAGTCGAGGGTTTCGCGATACGCCTGCAGGTAACGCTGGACCGCGTCGCGACGCTGCTCGGCGACGCTCGCGTTGGCGATCATCAGCCGCACCGTCTGGTTGCGAAAAGCCGGCACATCGCTTTCGCGCACGATCAGCCGGATGCGTCCCTGCTGCAGGGCCTCGACGCCGAACGGCGGAGACGACCAGCCGATGTCGACCTGACCCGACATCGTCTGCGTAAATGTCGATGCCGGGCTTCCGGTCGCGACCGGCTTTGCCTGCACGCCGAATTCGCGGATGAAGGCCAGGACCGCGAGGTTGGTCGACGAGCCGGCGGTCGAGTAGGCGATGGTTTTACCCGCCGCGTCCTTGATGGTCTTGATCGGCGACGCAGCCGGGACGTACCAGAACAGATCGTCGGCCCCGGTCATCGAGTTGGCGATGGCGCGAACCGGTGCTCCCTTCGCAAAGGCGCCCAGCACTCCGGCGGTCCCGACGCCGACTCCCAGGTCCACGCTGCCCGAGATGACCGCCTGCATCGTTTCTCCGGCTCCCTGCGTGTAGAGCAATTCAAGGGTCAGGCCGTGTTTCCTGAAGAACCCCGCCTGCTGGCCGAGCTCCGGCGCCGCGTTCTCCCAGTTGCCGCGTTGGCCGATCGCGAGTTTCAGCACATCGTCGGCCATCGCGCTTGCCGCCGCGAAAAAGATCGCGAGCGCAACCAGCCGCACGCTTGCAAGCTTCATCGGTCGTTCCTCCGGTGGCTGTGGATGGACATTATCGTCGCAACCGATTGGCTTTGGGAATTCCGGCGGCGGGGCGGTATCCGACAAGCATGATTTTCGAGTAGTCTCTGCTTCGATCGACCCGCTGTCCGATGTTCCTCCGCTGACCAAGGAATTGCGCGACCGTGAATCTGCCCGCAAAGGCCCGCATCGTCATCATCGGCGGAGGCATCATCGGGTGCAATTGGAACGTCTGCAGCTGACGCAACTATCAGGTGTCAATCGTCGAGTTGGGCGGCGGCGGCCTCGCGTTTTCTATCAGCATCCAGGCGCTCGCCGCGCTCGCCAGCGCGAGGACCGTGCAAAGGAGCATGATCGCGCGGAAGCCGGTGACGAAGGCCGCCGCGATCACCTGTCGCGCCGCCGCCTCGGCATCGGCGCCGATGCCGTCGGGCAATTCGATGGCGGCGAGCTTGTTGCGCTGCTGCTCAATCGCCTCAGCTACCCGGGGCACCACCGCCGAATGCTCGAGCCGGCTGTGAAGATTGCGTTCGAACATCGAGGTCACGATCAGCCCGAACACGGCAACCGCAAGCAGCGACGCGACGCGCGATGCCGCGTTGTTGATGCCCGACGCGGCGCCGGAAAACCCCGCTTCGACGGAGTTCATCACCGTCGTCGTCAGCGGAGCGACGCTGATCGACATGCCGATGCCAAGGACGGCGACGGCCGGGAAGAACGTGATCCAGTAGCTGCCGCCGATGCCGGGAACGGCGAACAGCGCGAAGCCGACGGCCGCGATCGCCGGCCCAATGACCAGCGGCGCCTTCGCGCCGAAACGGTCGACCAGGCCGCCTGACCATCGCGACAGCAGCGACAACAGCACGATCAACGGCAGCATCGCTGCACCCGCAGCGGTCGTCGAATAACCCTGCACCTGGATCAGATTCAGCGGAACGAAAAAGAGGCTTCCGCCAAGCGCTCCGTAGAGCAGAAACGTGAGCAGATTCGCCCCGATGAACGTGCGCGAGCGAAACAGTCGCGTCGGCATCATCGGCGCTTCCTGGCGAACTTCCACCGCGATAAAGCCTGCCAGCGCCGCGACGCCCGCCAGCAGCGAAGCGAGAATGCGCGGCTGCAACCAACCCGCATTCGACGATTCGATCAGGGCGTAGACGACGCCGCCCAGGCCCAGCGTCACCAATAACGCGCCCGGCCAGTCGAGCTTGCCCTGTATCCGGGCACTGCGGCTTTCAGGCACATGTCGCAACGCGATGGGGATCACCGCTGCGGCCAGCGGCAGGTTGATGAAAAACACCGCGCGCCACGACCAGTGGTCGATCAACCAGCCGCCGAGTACCGGTCCGAGTGCGGCGGTGATCGCCGTCGCGCCGGACCACGTCCCGATGGCCTTGCCGCGCTCGTGCTCGGCGAACGACGCACTGATGATGGCGAGGCTGCCGGGAACCAGCAGCGCCCCGCCGATGCCCTGCACGGCGCGGGCGAGAACGAGTTCGCGCACGTTGCCGGCAAGCCCGCACCCGAGGGACGAGAGAGCGAACAACACCACCCCGAGCAGGAAGACGCGGCGGCGCCCGAAACGGTCGCCCGCCGCGCCGCCGACGAGCAGCAGCGCCGCGAGGAACAGCGCGTAGGCTTCGATCACCCATTGCACGTCGACGAGGCTGGCATTGAGCTGCCGTTGCAGCGCCGGCAGCGCGACGTTGATCACCGTCCCGTCGATGAACGCCATGCTGGAGGCGAGGATCGTTGCGGCGAGGATCCACGGGGCTGCGGCGGGCTCGCAAGGCGAGTCGCACGGCAAAGCGCGAATGATGCCGGCATCCGAGGTCGGTGCCGTGAATCCGGTCATTGCGCGTCAAGCCGGCCGAAGCCCATGCTTTGATGTTCTCGGCCGCTGGCCGGGTGCGGATACTTTCCGCGAGCTTTGGCGGCCTTCTTCTTTCACTTACTTGGCCAGCGCCGCCTCCACCGCCGCGAACAGCGCGGTCAGGCCGAAGGATACGTCCTGAATCCTGCCGTTGAGAAAGAACGTCGGCGTAGCACGGACGCCGCTCTCCCGACCGCTCTGCATGTGTTCTCGCACGCGCTGCAGGTAGACGTGATCGTCCATTTCGAGGTCATAGCGGCCCATGTCCAGCTCAAGCCGTTCCGCATAATCCCGCAGCTGGTGCGCCTTCAGGTGAGCCTGGTTGGCGAACAGCAAATCGTGCATCGGCCAGAACTTGCGCTGGCCGCCCGCGCACTCGGCTGCCTCCGCGGCCTGCAGAGCGTGGGGATGGACCTCTTCCAGCGGAAAATTGCGAAAGATAAAGCGGATGCGTCCGGTGAAGCGCTCGAGCAGCAGCTTGATTACGGGGGCGGCCTGCTTGCAGTTCGGACACTCGAAATCGCCATACTCGACGAGCGTGACCGACGAATGCGCCGGACCGATCGCGTGATCGGAAGCGTTGGGCGGAACGGTCAGGTCAAACACGTGAGGTCGGTCGATGGGCGCGCCAATATTAACGCACGGCAGCGCTGGCAGACCGTCGTCGGCCGATAAAGAGAGCGGGTACGCTGCGCGCCAGCGTCATGCGGGGACGGCGGCGCGCGTAATCGAAGCTTCGCGGATCGGCAAATTCACCAGCGCGGCCGCGGCGGCGAGCGCCATGTCCGCGTACCACATCCATTGATAGTTGCCGGATTGCTCTATCACGACGCCGCCGAGATACGCGCCGAGAAATCCGCCGACCTGGTGGGAAAGCAACGTAAGACCGAACAGGGTCGCCAGATACCGGACGCCGAAAAGCTTGCCGACGATGGCCGCCGTCGGCGGCACGGTGGCGAGCCAGGTAAGGCCCAGGCCCACGGCGAAGAAGTAAAACGTCCACTCGGTCTTCGGCGCCATCAGGTACCAGCCGATCAGGAGCGCGCGCGAGCCGTACATCAGGGCGAGGATGTACTTGCTGCGGAAGTATGCGGTGCTCGAGCCGGCAATCAGGCTGCCGACGATATTGGCGAGTCCGATCAGCGCCAGCGACCAGCTGGCAACCGACGGCGGCAGGCCGCAGAGGTTCACCTCCCCCGGCAGATGCGTGACCAGAAACGCGATGTGAAACCCGCAGGTGAAAAAGCCGGCATGCAGCAACAGGTAACTGCGGTCGCGCATCGCGTGGCGCGCCGCGCCCCACGGCGCGGACCCGCCGGGGCCCGGGTGGTGCACCGGCGCGGACGGGCTGACCAGGCGGGCAAGGGGCAGGGCGCCCAGCGTGATCAGCGCGAGCGACCACATCGCACCCATCCATCCCAGCGCCTGGATCAGCGCTTGCGAGATCGGCGCAAAGACGAACTGCCCGAACGAGCCGC
>Ga0207664_10000843_pt1 | contig 20796 bp, 26 predicted proteins | sample LARL83metaG_FD_184349 | JGI IMG/M metagenome (GOLD analysis project Ga0207664, IMG submission 184349) | Corn, switchgrass and miscanthus rhizosphere microbial communities from Kellogg Biological Station, Michigan, USA - LAR L8-3 metaG... | ecosystem: Host-associated > Plants > Roots >... | reverse complement strand
GAGCTGGACGCTTGGAAGCGGCGCGCAGTGCGCTCTTCCGCGAAGTCCGAGCTGCTCGACCGTGGCGCAGACAAGACCACGGTCGTGCTGCTGCTCGCGACTCTGAAGCCGGAGCAGGTCGAGTTCGACGAGGACGACGAGCCGATCCTCGACGACTGGATCGACGAGCAGCTCGAGAAGTACCCCACCATGTTCGCCAAGCCCGCGGCCGCCGCGGCGCAGGAGCGGCCGCGGGCCGGCCGTATCGAGCAGGGCGCGGGCGCGCCGGCGCGGGTGGCGCGCACGAAACTGTCGCTGGGGGAGCAGATCCTCGCCAACTCGCAGGTCGCCACCCGCAGGCGCGGACGCCCCTGATAGCAGCCGGGTCCGACAAGCCCCCGCACCGCGCTCGCGGTGCGGGGGCGCGGCCATGTCATCGCACATTTGTGCGAAGCGCGGTACCATCCGACTAGATCGCCAGTTGCCAGAGCGCCGCGTGCGATCCCCAGGGCCAGAGCGCCCACGCAAAAGAACAGCATCACCGGCGTCCGTTAGCAGAGCCTCGCTCGCCAAACCCAGTGACAACACCTGGACGGCGAGCCGCTTCACCTCCAGGTCGACGCTCCGGAGGTGAGCTATGGCGGCAAGAGACTTCAGTTCCTGGACGCCGATCGTGTGGGACACCGAGGTAGCCCAGCGCGAAGTACAGGCGTCGGCGATCTACGACCTGGCGCGCGAGAAGAACATGACCTCCAACACCATGGAGATCCCCCGCTTCACGAACGCGATGGTCGGCGGCGGCAGCCAGCTGACCGAGGACACCCAGGACGGCGACACCGTCGCCCTCTACGGCTACCAGTTCAACGGCAAGGACACCCTCGACGAGGCCGAGTTCGAAGACTCACCGGCCAGCGAGATCGACGCGGTCACGCTCGAGTGGATGAACTCTTTCCACATGGACTACGACAACTCCTGTATCGGGGTGTCGGCGGCCCGCTCGAGCGTGGCGACGAACTTCCAGCCGTACAACTCGATCTACTACACGGTGCGGCACACCGACTCGGACGTGGGCTACACCGCCGACACGAACTACACCAAGACCGGTTCCGGCGGCCTGACCTACGACTACCTGAACACGGGCCTGGGCAAGGCGGAGTCGACGAAGTTCTGGAACCGCCTCAACGGTGTCGCCCTGATCGAGCCGTCGCTCCAGGAGGCGATCCGCGGCATCAAGGACGACCAGGGGCGCCCGATCTTCGTCGAGTCCTCCAGCGGGACCGCCGGCGGTGGCGTCTCGCCCCAGTACCGACTGTTCGGTGTGCCGGCCTATTTCACGTTCGGCGCGCGGGTGAGCAACAGCTTCGACGCGTTCCAGCGCGGCACCTTCGGCAACCCGCTGATCGTGTTCGCGAACCGGCGCTACACGGTGCGCGGCAACCGCATCCCGCCGCAGGCGCAGTTCATCAACGCGAACATCAACACCGGTGCGCTGGAGCACACGATGCAGTTCCGGGCCCGGCAGGGTTTCTGTGCGACCGTGCCGCAGGGCTTCAGCGTGGTCGAGGTCGGCGCGTAAACACCCCGTCTCCGGTCGGCGGCCCTCCGCTGCCGCCGGCCGGACCATCTCGCGGAGGGAGGTGACCTGGACATGTCGGCCACAACCGTCAACGGGCAGCTACTGAGCCCCGTCGTCGCGCTGCCCGCCGGCAGCGTCCAGGTCACCCTCACCCTCGTCGACTACAACGACGCCCCAGCAGTCGGGTTCAACACCACCGACTCCACAGAGATCGTGTCCACGGTCACGATCGTGCCCACCGCCGGGGGACTGTGGACCGCGCAGCTGGTGCCCAACGCGGACATCCAGCTGTTCAACGGCTCCGCGCAGACCGCGTACCGGGTCGTGGAGAGCGGCAACGGATCCTCCTACACCTACTGGGTCATCGTCACCGCCTCCGTGAACCCGGTGTGGGTCGGCTCGCTGCGCACCACCCTGGTCGGCACCACGGGCGGCACAGCGGCGGCCATGGCCATCGCCGGAGGCCTCACCGTCGGCGGCGCAGCAGTGTTCAACGGCACCGTCACCGGGTCGGCCGACCCCACACTGCCGCTGCAGCTGGCCACCAAGCAGTATGTCGACGCGCACGGCTCCACGCAGCCATGGCAGTTCCGGCCTGTCAGCTACGGGGCGTTCGGGGACAACACCCACGACGACACCGCGGCGATGGTAGCGACGGTCAACGCAGCCGTCGCCTACGCCCAGGCGAACCACGGCTACGCCGAGGTCGTCCTCGACCCGGTCACCTACCTGCTCTCCTCCGCACCCATCACCGGCGGTAGCACCCAGGGAAGCGCGCAGGTCCCGCTGCCGGTCATCGCGGACACCGCGCAGAAGGTGATCCTGGTCCTGCGCTGCACCCGGGACCAGTCGGCGCTCTACCACTGGTTGCAGACGACCCCGCAGCGCGCGGGCGCGATCCTGCGCTCCACCTACGACGCCGGCGCGTCGGTGCCCGCGACCGGAGAGGTTTCCGTGGTGGGCGGCCCGACTCCGCATTTCCTCGGCGACCCGCCCTCGGCGTTCAGCAACATGCTCGTCGTCGTCGACGGGGTGGGGATCGAGCTGGCCAACCCGGACAACATGTGCGCGTTCGACTTTAGGTGCCTGGCCGAAGCGAACGTCCCTAACGCGGCCGTGCTCGGCGCCCGCACCGGCACCGGTGCCCCGGCGGTCCCGGCGGCGAACTGGGGCGCGGGCCTGATGATGCCGGTCGTCAACAACAACGACAACTGCAACATCGGCCTCTACTCGTGCGAGGGCCTGGTCTACGGCCTGGTCTTCTACGAGCACCTCAACGCCGAATCGATCCGGATCATCAACTGCTTCGACGGGATCGTGTGCTGGTCGAGCAGCGGCTTCCCGCACCGCAACCGGATCGGCTACGCGAGCATCGAGGGCTGCCAGCGCTGCATCGTCTTCGCAGGCGCCTACAACAAGCTGGACATCACCACCGCGGACATCGAGTGGGGCGGCGGCGCGATCATCGACGACGTGGGCGTCACCCCGAGCATCGGCCGTATCGGACTGGGCTCGAACGGGTCGGACGGTGCGAGCCTGAGCGCCGCATTGTCCTCAGGTGTGAACGCGGTGACCGTCGCGAACGGGGCACTGGCCTTGGAGATCGTAAACCTGGACCAGAAGCGCGGCGCGGTCACCGCCCCCTCGCTGCCAGCCAGCACGGTCGCGCTGACCAACCCCTTCTGGCGCGACGCCGAAGTCACCATCGCCGGCGGAACCGTCACGCAGATCTCTGTCGACGGCGCGAACCAGCTGATCACCTCCGGGACGGTCACGGTCCCGACGGGGAAGAAGATCGCGCTGACCTACTCGGTCGCGCCCTCCTGGGCTTGGAAGCTGCTATGACCGAGCCGCTGCCGACCTTCCTGCCGGGCACCACCGCGAGCCTTCAGGCGCTGCTGAGCGGCGACGCCTCGGTCATCACCGTGGCGATCGTCGACTCGGCCGGGGACGTGCTGCTCGCACCGACCCCGTACGGCATCTCGCATGCCGGACCGGGCCTGTACCTGTACGCGTGGGCGGTCCCCTCGACACAGCCCGCGGACACCCTCTCGGCGCGGTGGCAGGCCACCGTGGGCGGCCAGCCGCAGCAGTCCACCGAGTTCTTCGCGGTGTCCTCGGCCGGCGGCCTTGGCGCGTGGTGCTCGGTCGCGGACGTGCTCAACTACACCGGCAAGGACGTCGACGAGATCGACGTGACGGTCGCGCAGCAGTGGATAGAGGGGCTGATCCACCGGGTGTGGCGACCCACCGACGCGTCGCGGCGCGATTACTACTGGCTGACGCGGGCCACCGCGTGGCAGGCGCTGTACGTGCACGCGCACCCCGAGTTGCTGACGTCGATGGATGTGGCCTCGATCAGTCAGGACGGGTTGTCGATCACTTTCAAGGGGTCGACGCAGGCCGTGCAGATCTACTCGCCGGTGGCGCTGCGGTTCCTCTCGTCGCTGTTCCGCGGCAGCAATACCAGCATCCGGTTCAACAGCGCGTTCCAGAAGAACCGGCTCACCAAGGTCGGCGTCACGGCCGGCTCCTCAGTGCCCTGGAACAACCTATGATCGCGACCCCGACCACGACCGTGGACGTGCTGCGCGGCACCACGACCAACACCTACGGCGACACCGTGGACGCCGACACCCCCGTACCGGGCCTGACCGGGCTCCCGGCGTCGATCATCGAGCAGCGGCAGAAGGTCCACGCCCCCAAGGACTCGCCCAGCCAGGACCGGATCGTGCGCGTCTTCAAGGGGCGCATGGCCAACGGCCTGGATGTGCGCAAGGGAGACCGGCTGCGCGACGCGGCCGGCGCGGTCTACATCGTCGACAACCTGTATCAGCAGGCCAACCCGTTCTGGGCGCAGGACCTGACCTTCGACCTGTCCCTGACCGTCTGAGAGGAGTGAATCGCGAATGGCTACCAAGTCGAACCGGTCGAAGCTCTCGGCCGCGGCCAACGCCAAGCGCAATACCAAGGCCGGCCGCAAGGCGATGCCGTCCTCCGACTTCGGGCTGCCCGCGCAGAAGAAGTACCGCATCGACGACGCGGCGCACGCGCGCGACGCCCTGGGCCGCGTCGCGCAGAACGGCACCCCGGCGCAGCAGGCGCAGGTGCGCGACGCGGTGAGGCGCAAGTATCCGTCGATCGGCAAGACCAACCGCAAGAGCATCTGACCGACCGCACCCGAAAGCCACCCGCACCCGCGACCACACCCGGAAAGGAGGGGACGTTGACCGCCACGCTGTACGCAACGACCGAGCTGGTCACCGTCGCCTACCTCGGCGTGGTCCTCTCGGCGCCGTCGATCGTCGGCCTTCAGCTGCCCGGCGACCAGTCCACGTGGGCGGCGAGCGGGTTCGTTCAGGTCGTCGCGCCGCATGCGGGGGAGCCGAACCAGTACGAGCCCATCGAAGCGCCCGTCGTCGCGGTGCGCTGCTGGGCGGTCGCCCCGGGCGGGCGGCGGCCGCCGTGGAACCAGGCCGCGCAGCTGGCCGAGAAGATCCGGCGGCTCGCGTTCAACGAGTACGCCGGCCCGGTCACCGTCACGCTCCCCGCGGGCTATGAGCAGGCGATCGTCGACACCGGCAGTGTCCTGTCGCATCCCGCGCGGATCGGCGGCGACGACTCCGCGTATGCGTGCTACGGCCTGGATGTGCGGCTGAGCTGGCGGGGGGTGGGGCTCGGATGATGGACATCGACACGATCATCACGAACGTCGTCGACCTCGCCGCCGCGCAGACAAGCGGCGGCAACCCGCTGTTCGTCGACGTGCTCGACTACGAGTGCCGCGCGATGCCGCCGGACGGCATCATCGCGTCGGTCTACTTCAACCGTCTCGCGGGCGCGCCGGCCGACTCTGGGCTGTCCAAGACCACCGGCATCCTCGTGCTCAACATGCGCCTCTACGTCTCCACCGTGCGCCAGCCCTACGGCGCAGTGGAGCGCTCGATCGTGGCCGCGGCCCAGCAGATGGTCGGCGCGCTGAGCGCGGACTTCACCCTCAGCGGCAGCGTGCGCAACGTGGACCTGCTCGGCGCGACCGGTGTCCTGCTCACCGCGGAGGGCGGCTACATCCCCGGGCAGGACGGCAAGCTCATGCGCGTCGTCACGATCACCGTTCCCGCGATCGTCAACGACGTATGGGACCAGACGCCATGAACGACTTCATCGTCCTGGCCACGGGCCCCATGTTCGACCAGCGGGCAGACCGCATGGTCGACCACATGTGCACCGAGATGCAGCAGGCCGTGGCGAACCTCGCGCTCGACCGGTGGCAGCTGAACGCCGAGCAGACGTTCAAAGAGCCCACCGGCCGCTACCAGGAGCACATGCAGGTCGCCAAGCGCGACGGCGCGGACGTGGTCACCGACGGCTGGCCCGGCTCCGGGTTGCAATACGGGCCCTGGCTCGAGGGCCTCGGGTCGCGCAACCGCACGACCCGCTTCAAGGGCTACTGGAACCTCAAGCGGGCGTTCGAGTTCGCCCAGCAGCGATGGCTCACGGTCGCCCAGCCCGTGGTGGACAAGTGGGTGGGAAGGATCAACAGTGACTAAGGCCTCGGGACTCGGCGATGTCTTCCTGGTGGGCGGCTACGACCTGTCCAACGACGTCGCGAGCTTGGAATCGATCTCGCAGCCGCTCGGGGTGATCGATGTCACGGGGATCGACGTGAGTGCGCACGAGCGCATTCCCGCGCTCGGCGACGGCTCCATGTCGTTCACCACCCACTTCAACCCGGCGCTCGCACAGCAGCACAAGGTCCTGTCCGTGCTGCCGCGCACCGACGTGCACATGATGTACGGCAACCAGCGCGCCGTCGGCAACCCGTGCGCCGCGCAGATCGGCAAGCAGCTCGATTACGCTCCCACCCGCGCCGCGGACGGCTCCCTGAAGACTTCAGTCGGCGCGCAGGCCAACGGATTCGGCCTGGAATGGGGCGTGCAGCTGACCCCCGGGCCCGCGGCGCTTGGATCCGCGCTGACCGGCAACGCGTCCACGTTCGAGGGCGGCACCGCGAACTGGGCCGCAGTCACGAACTGTGCGGTCACACAGTCCTCCGCGCAGTCCCACAGCGGCACGAAATCCCTGGCTCTGACCTCCACCGCCGCCGGTGACATGGTCGCCGAGTCGTGCGCCGCGGCGAACATCCTCACCCAGGGTTTCCCCGTCACCCCGGGGCAGGGCGTCAACGTGCAGGCGTGGATCCGCACCGCGGTCTCCGCGCGCACCGTGTCGGTGGGCTGCCACTGGTTCACCTCCGGCGGCGTGTCGGTGTCCACGACCTACGCGACCGGGACCGTGGACGCGTCGGGGTCGTGGACGATCGACCCGGGCACCGTGACGGCGCCGGCCACGGCCGCGTTCTACTCGGTGTCGGTGAAGGTCGCCGCGACCGGCGCCGGCGCCGAGGTGCACTACATCGACGACCTGGTGGCGTTCCCGATGCCGGGCTCGTACGACACCGGCGCGAGCGCGTCGTTCGGCGCGCAGGCGTACCTCCAGGTGACCGCGTTCACCGGGACGGATATGACGGTCGCGGTGTACGACTCCGCGGACAACGTCACGTTCGCGCCGGTCGCCTCCCTGGCGTTCGCGCAGACCACCGCGGCGCACACCACGCAGCGCATCGCGATCGGCAACACCGCGACGGTGCGCCGCTACGTCGCCGTCGTGGTGACCACGGCGGCCGGGTTCACCGCGGCGAGCTTCGCCGTGTCGCTGACGAAGAACGTGACGGCGGTGAGCTTCTGATGCTCTTCCCTCAGGTCACCAGATGGCAGCCGGCCGGGCCGGCGTGGGCGTACAAGACGTACCGGATCCTGTCGCCGCCCTCGCATCGGCGCAAGGCCACCTGCGAGGAGGTGGAGTGCGAGCGGTGGCGGCGCGGATGGAAGACATGCCTGGACGTGTCCGATCCGAAGCAGGCCGAGGCGGCGAACTGGATCCGGCTGCACTCCGGTCGCCGCCCCACGGTGCAGCAGGTGGGCACCGCGGTCACGTTCACGTTCTCGCCCGGCGAGGAGTGCTTCGCCGGGCACACGGTCCCGTTCAAGCCGCACCTGTTCCTGGTGCACGGCGGGGACTGGCGCGGTAACCCGCGCGCCGTTCCGGTGGTGCGCCACTCCGGCGCGCAGGCGTGGGCCGACGACTTCGGCGAGAACCAGCAGTTGATCAGAGATCGCATAGGAAGGGGCTGAACCATGTCGAAAGTCAGCGGTCTGGGCGCGACGGTGACGGTGGACAACGCCGCCGGCACGCCTCAAGACGTCACCATAGACGTCAGCGACTACCAGTTCTCCACCCCCTACGGGGTGCAGGACACCACCGGTGTGAACGTGTCGAACCATGAGCGGCTGATGCTGCTCGAGGACTTCTCCGTCACCTTCAACGGGACCATGGACCCGGCGGCGAACAAGAGCCACGCAGTGTTCTCCGGGGACAAGCGCGTCTCACGCACCGTGGCGATCATCAACGAGACCACGGCGAACTCCACGATGACCGCGGAGACCCTGTTCACCGACTACCAGCTCAAGCGCTCCGCGACTGGTGAGCTGACCTGGTCGGCGCCCGGGGTCCTGGCCAACGGCGTCGCACCCGCCTGGTCGTAACCGACGCCGCCGCCCGCGTAGCGAGAGAGAACGAGATGACTGCCGGCCTGTTCACCCCTGAGCCCACCCACTACGACCTCGTGTTCACCGCTCCCGAGTTCCAGGGCATGCGGGTGGAGATGCGGCGCATGTCCCTGGGCGAGTCGCTCGCCCTGGACGAGATGCGGCTGTCCACCTCCAGCGGAGCCGAGGGGAATGTCAAGCGGGTGCGGCGCGTCGCCGAGACCGTCGCCGCGAAGATCGTGTCCTGGAATCTGGCCGACGAGCTCGGCCAGCCGCTGCCCGTCAGTGTCGACGCGCTGCTCGGCCAGGAGGAGTCGGTCATGAACGCGATCGTGTCCTCCTACATCACCGCCGTGCGGGGGGTGGACGCCCCTTTGGACAGCGCATCGCCCACTGGCGCGCCGCCCCCGCCGATGTCGATTCCGATGGACGCCCTGTAGTCGAGCCGCCCGAGCTTGCGCACACCAGGCTGCTGCTCGGGTTGCTGAACCGCTTCCCCGGCTACACCCTCGGCACGCTGCTGGCCGAGGACGCGGGGCTGTTGCGGCTGTTGGAGATCGAAAGGCTCGGCGCGCGGGAGGGAGGTGACCTCGCATGGTGAACAAGATCGAGATCGTTGTCACCGGTAAGAACTTGACCAAGCCGGAGTTCGACGCCGCCGTTCGTGACGCACGGGCCGCCGGACAGCAGGTGGGCGACCAATTCTCCAAGGGCGTCGAGAACAAGATCGAGGATGCGATACCGGCCGCGGCCAGGGACTCGTGGGACCGCACCGGCGAGGACGCCAAGAGCGCGGGCGAGCAGGCCGGGTTCGATTTCACCGACGCCTTTGGCGGCAGGGTGCGCCAGGATCTGCCGCCGACGGTCGACAAACCGCTCGAAGACCTACCGCCCAAGGCCAGGGAGAAGGGCAAGCAGACCGGCGATCAGTTCAGCCAGGGCATGAGCCCCTTGCTGGTCGGCGCTTTCACCGCCGCAGCCACGATCGGGCCGGCCGCGATCCTCGCCGGCGTGGCAACCGCTACGGTGGGCGCCGCGGCGCTGATCGCGAAGTCGAACGATCAAGTGGCGGCCGACTATCAGAACCTGGGCACTGTAGTGTCCTCGACCCTGACGAACGCGGTCTCCCCTGTGGTCGGCCACATCGACGCGGCGGTTAACATCCTTAGCGAAGGGATCACGCAGCTCAGCCCCGAGCTTGACAAACTGTTCGCGGTGGCCGGTCCTGATGCCGAGCAGCTGGCCGGCGGCCTGGTGAAGCTGGCGCAGGGCGTGCTGCCGGGGATCACGCAGGGGATGTCGGCGATCGCGCCGGAGATGCACGCCATTGCCGGGGACGTGGGCAAGATCGGCCAGGGGCTCGGCGGTTTCATTGGCGGCCTGGGGGTGGGCGCCTCGGGCGCGACGACCGGGTTCAACGCCCTAGCCAAGTCGCTGTCGGAGATCCTGCCGGATCTGGGTCAGATCATCGGCGATTTGAGCAACGGGCTGGGTCCGGCGCTCGCGGACGTGCTGCCTGTGGTGGACGGGGTGGCGAAGGGGATCACCGTTCTGATGGGGGTGCTGAACCCGGGTGAGATCCAAGCGGCGGGTGTCGCGCTCGCCGGCCTGTTCGCCGCATTCAAGATCGGCGGCTTGGCGGGCGCTCTCCAGGAGGGGGTGACGTTCACCAGCTTCCTGAAGGGCTCTGGCGTCGCCGCGGCCGAGTCGGAAGGGAAGATCAAATCCTTTGCGGTCAAGGGGATCGGGGGCCTGTCTGCGGCGCTGGACGTCGCGACCGGACCCCTCGGGCTGATCATCGCTGGGGCGGGGCTGCTCGGCAACGAGCTGGGCAAGCTGTCCGGGGTCGGCGACCACACGACGGCGAACGTGGACGCACTGACCTCCGCCATGGCGGACGCGGCCAACGGGTCTGCGCAGACCCAGGGGCAGATCGACGAGCTCGCGAACGCGTTCACCTTCATGGCCACGGGTCCGCTGCACGCCACCAACGGGCTGAAGTCGATGGACGACGCCCTGGTCAAGTTGCAGCAGACGAGCCCGGCGCAGGCCGCGCAGGAGTTCGCGCTGCTCTCGAAGAGCATGCAGGCCAACGGCGTCTCCGCGGCGCAGGTGGCCAAGGACTTCCCCCAGTACACGCAGGCCGTTCAGGACGCCCAGCTCCAGTCGCACCTACTCGGCACTCAGACCGACCAGCTGAGCCAGTCGCTGGCCACTGCCGCCCAGTCGGCTCACGATGCCGCACAGAAGACTGCGGAGCAGGCCCTGGCCGCGCTGGGCGCGACTGACGGGCAGAACAAGCTCACCTTGAAGCTCGACGACACGATCACCGCCTATGAGACGGCTACGGGCGAAGCGTCGGCGTACAAGACGGCGCTGGACGCGATGTACGGCAAATACCAGGACTACTCGCAGGCCCAGGCCACCTTCACCACGGACGTCGCGAACGCCACGGGGCAGATCACTAAGGGCAAGGACGCGATCGACCTGACCACGAAGTCCGGTGCGGCGAACTTCACCCTGCTCGGTCAGTTGGCGACGCAGAACGAGAACGTCGCCGAGGCGCTGCTCAAGCAGACCGGCAACCAGCAGGCCGCGAACAAGTCGCTCCAGGACGGCGCCGTGAAGATCGACGCCTTGGCGAAGTCGGCCGGGTTCACCGACGGGCAGATCGCGCAGCTGAACAAGGACTTGTACGGGACCGCGTCGATCAAGGACATCAAAGTCACGGTCTCCGCGAATACGGACGCCGCCTACTCAGGTGTCAACCAGCTGCTGAACTTCGTGAACAGTTCGGGTGCGACGATCCATGTCTACGAGAACGCCAACGGGGTCTACAACACCGGGATGACCGGGCATGCCAAGGCCTCCGGCGGTGTGGTGGGTGCGTTCTCCGGGTTGGTGCGCGGCGGGCGGACCCTGGTCGGCGAGTACGGGCCGGAGGTGGTCGATCTGCCGATGGGGTCGACGGTGCATTCGAACCCGGACACTCAGCGGATGCTCGGCGCTGGTTCGGGCGGGGCATCGGGCGCCGGTGGGGCGTTCGAGTTGACGGTGAGTCCGGGCTCTGACGGCGCGGTCGCCACCATGATCATGACCCTGGTGCGTACCGGTCAGCTCCAGATCCGACAGAAAGCGATCGTGCCATGACCGCGTTCCTCACGTTGCCGCAGAACGGGGTCGTCTCCGGCCAGTCCGGGCACGAGAACGACCACAACCGGATCTACTCGGGCCTGCTCGCGCTGTGGACTGCGGTCCAGCAGTCGATGTACAACGTGTGCTCGCCGACGTTCGGCGCGGACCCGACCGGGGTGAACGACTCGAGCACCGCGATCCAGAACGCGATCAACGCGGCGCAGGCCGCGGGCGGCGGGATCGTGTGCATTCCCGCCGGAACGTTCAAGGTCTCGCCCGGGGTGCTCAAGTTCAACAACGGCAGCACCGGCTACAACAACGTGCGCGTCGTCGGCGCGGGCGCCCAGTCCACGATCCTGCAGAAGAGCGCCAACGGCGTGTTGATCAGCATGTCGGGTCCGGCGACCGACACGACCGGGGCGACGCACGCGAAATACTGCTCGCTCGAGTCGCTGCACATTTCCGGCGCCGGCTTCACGGGGCTGCTGCTTCAGCTCTACTACGCCGACGACCTGCTGTTCCGTGACCTGGACCTGGTCAACAACGCGGACGTCATGGTCGACACGGCGGAGCTGTGGGACTCCCGGTTCTACAACTGCACGTTCGAGTCCGGCGGTAGCGCGACCGCGAACGCCAGCACGCCGAACGTGCTGCTGCGCTGCTCCGCCGCCGCGTCCGGGTTCGGCGCCAGCACCGACTCGGTCAACAACGTGTACTTCCACGGCTGCCGGTGGGAGGGCTTCCATACCGGCGCCGTGTGGATCCAGCAGGGCGTGAGCGCGACGGGCTTCCCGTTCTCGATCCACTTCGCGAACTGCAAGATGGAGTCCGTCGTCATCAACGGCGGCCCGCACCTGTTGACCGACTCCACCTGCGAAGCGATCTTCGTCGACGGCCTGTACTGCTTCTCCGGCGGTTTCAACCCGCCGTACGCCACTGCGCAGGACGTGATCACGTGGGGGGCGCAGGACGGCGCGATCGAGAACGTGTACATCTCGACCAACGCCGTGCAGACCATCGCCAACGGCGTCACCATGAACTCGACCAAATCCGGCCAGAACACGTTCCTGAAGAATGTCACCGCGATCTACAACGCGTCCGGGATGCCCACCGGCAGCCACATCGCCTACGGCACCGGAACCGGCGGATTCCGGCTGATCAACTGCTACTCGAACCAGACCGCGCCGACCACGCTCAACCCGATGGACACCCTCGTCTCGCCGCTCTCGACGAACAACGCCATCGGCGCGCTGGTGTCCGGCGACACCGCCAAACGGTGGGTGGTCAACTTTGCGGGCAACATGTCCTGGGGGCCCGGCAACGCCGGCGCCGACGTCGTCCTGGGCCGCTCCGCCGCCGGTGTGCTCGCCCTGACCTCCGGGATCTTCCAGGCGCAGAATGGAATCGACACCCACAACAACGCGGCCGTGCTCACCCCGGCGTTCGCGAACGGCACGGCGGCGCAGCTGTCGGACCTGACCCGCGACTACATGGTGTATCTCACCGTCGGCACGGCGGGCACCGCGTTCACCGTCGCGATCGGGCCGACGAGCACCCCCGCGAACACGCTCGTGCCCTCCGGCACGGCCACCAGCGGGCAGGTCGTCTCGTTCCGGCTGCCCGCGGGCTGGTTCGTGAAGTGGTCGGCGACCACGGCGACGCTGGCCGGGCAGAAGGCGATCGGCTGCTGATGGGCGGCTACAGCGACGTCTACAGCGACCTCTACGGGCCCGGGTTCCCGCAGACGCCGCTCGACACGCGCACGGAGCTGCTGCTCGGCGGCACCTGGACCGATGTGAGCACGGACGTGTACGAGCGCGGCGCGGTCACCATCACCACGGGCCACCCCGACGAATCCAGCACCGCCATGCCCTCGAGCTGCACGCTCCAGCTCAACAACCGGCTGGGCCGCTACAGCCCACGCAACCCGCTCGGCCCGAACTACGGGCTGATCGGCGAGAACACGCCGATGCGGCTGTCGCTGCCCAACGCCGGCGGCAGGTATCTGCGGTTCGAGGACGACTCGACCAGCTACGCCTCCTGCCCCGACAACGCCCGTCTCGACATCACCGGAGATCTGGAGCTCCAGGTCGAGATGGAGCTGAGCGACACCACCCGGTGCGTCATCGTCTCGAAATATCAGAGCGCAGGCGGCCATTCATGGAGCCTGGTCCTCAACGACGACGGAACCGCACGGTTCTTCTGGACCCCGACCGGCGGCATAGGCACTGTCGTCAACTCGACCATGCCGCTACCGCTCGGGCGCGTCGCGCTCAAGACGACCCTCGCGACCGCGACTGGCACCGTCACCTTCTACACCGCCCCCACGATCAGCGGCCCGTGGACCCAGCTGGGCAACCCCGTCGTCACCGGCGCCACCTCCATCTTCTCCTCCGCCGCCCCACTGGTGGTTGGCGCGGACGCCGACCTGGCCGACACCGGCGGCTTCAATCAGACGCCCCGCACCGGTGCGCTCGGCAAGCTCTACGCGGTCAATCTCCTGAATGGTATCGGCGGCACCACCGTGGCCAGTCCGGTGTTCAGCGCTCAGGCCGCGGGCACGACGATGTGGTCGGATGCGCAGGGCAACCTCTGGACCGTGGCGGGTACGGCGGAGATCAGCGACCGGGACTATAGGCATTACGGCGAGGTGCCGGCGTGGCCGCCGAAATGGGACGTCACAGGCCGCGACGTCTACACCCCGATCGCGTCGGCCGGCCTGCTGCGGCGCCTCGGCCAGGGCGGCAGCAACGGCGCACCCCTGAACAGCGCGATCTACCGGGCGTATGTGCGCCTGACCGGTGCGCTCGCGCCCGTCGCGTACTGGCCGTGCGAGGACGGGTCGGCGTCCACGTCGCTGGCCTCGGCGATCGGGGGCGCGCCGATGACGGTCGTGGGCGCGCCGCAGCTCGCGTCAGACACCTCGTTCCTGTGCTCCGACAGCCTGCCCGTGCTCAATGGCTCGACCTGGAGCGGGATCGTGCCCGGTGCCGTGACGACCGCGAACTCCTTCCGGTTCCTGCTCAAGGTCCCCTCGTCGTCGCCTCCGGCGGATCAGGCGGTCATCGCGCGGCTGTACACCGGCGGGACGGTCGCCCTGACTGAGTTGAGGTTCACCACGGGCGGCGGCCTGCGGCTGCTCGGCTACAACTTCAGCGGGACGCAGATCTTCGACACGGGGGCGTTCGCGTTCGGGATCCTCGATCAGACGTTGCGAGTGTCCGTGACCCTGCAACCGAGCGGCGGGAACGTTGCGTATGCGATGGGCACCCTGGCGCCCGGCGCAGGCGCGGCGCTGGTAACCGGCGGATCGGTGGCCGGCAGCATCGGGCTGGCGACCCGCGTGGTGATCGCGCCGAACGAGGACATCGCCCAGGCGGTCGTCGGGCACGTGTCGGTTCAAGCGAACTACGACGACCTGTTCGACCTGGCCGCGGCGCTCAACGCCTGGCAGCAGGAGGCGGCCGGGATACGTTTCGCGCGATTGTGCACCGAAGAGGGCATCGCCTCGCGCGTCTACGGCTATCCGGCCGACTCGGTGGCGATGGGTCCGCAGCGGCCGCTGAAATTCACCGACCTTTTGCAGGAGTGCGAGGGCGCCGACAAGGGCCTGATCTTCGAGCCGCGGCAGGCCCTGGCGCTGGGGTACCGTACCCGGGCGTCGATGTTCAACCAGGCGGCAGCGCTGACGCTGGACTACTCGGCGGCGCAGTTCTCGCCGCCGATGGACCCGACCGACGATGACCAGTACCGCACCAACGACGTCACCGCGCAGCGCACCAACGGCGGCTCGTCGTACCGGGCCGTGGTGACCGACGGGCGCCTGTCGATCCAAGCACCCCCGAACGGCGTCGGCCGCTACCCGAGCACGGATAACGCCAACCTGTTCAGCGACGCGCAGCTCGGCGACGACGCGTCCTGGTTGGCGTGGCTCGGCACCGTCGACGACGTGCGCTACCCCAGCCTGACGGTGGACCTGGCGCGCAGCGAGAACGCGTCGATCGGCGCCGCCGCCGCGGCGGTGAAGATCGGCGACCGGATCGTCGGGACGAACACCCCGCCGCAGCTGCCGCCGGACGGCATCAGCCAGATCGTGCGCGGCTACACCGAGGTCGCCTACCAGTTCACGCACCAACTGATCCCGGTGTGCGTCCCGGAGTCGCCGTACCGGGTCGGCGTGTACGACGACCCGGTACTGGGCCGGTACGACACGGACGGCTCGACGCTGTACCTGCCGGTGTCCAGCAGCGCGGTGAGCATCCAGGTGGCGACCACGAACCCGAGGTCTCCGCTGTGGACCACCGACCCGTCGGACTGCCCGTTCGACATCCGGGTGGGCGGGGAGCGGATGACGGTGACCGCGGTCACCGGGTCCTCGTCGCCGCAGACGATGACGGTCACCCGGTCGGTCAACGGGGTCGTGAAGTCTCAGGCACAGGGGGCCGATGTGCGCCTGTTCCAGCCGACGATCTACAGCATGTGAGGGGGCGCTGTGACGAGCAGTCCGAACGCGGGCCAGCGGCTCAAGGCCGCCAACGCGGCATTCCCGAAGTTATTCTCGGCCGCGGCCAGCGCGCCGGTGACGGTGAGCACCGCGACGGCGACCGATATCTCGGACGCGTCGATCACGATCACGACGGCGAACGCGGGCGCGCAGGTCCTGGTGATCGGAGTATTCGACATCCAGGTCGTGACCACCTCCGGTGTCGCGGTCGCGCTCGGGTCCTGCGCGGTGAACGGGTCGGCGCAGCTGGGCAACGCCACACACGACCTGACGACGGTCGGCAATCGCGGCACCGTGACGCAGGCATGGGTGATCACATCGGGTGCGGCGGGTTCGTACACGATCAAGTTGCAGGCGCAGCTGTCGGGTGCGTCGGGGTCGGCGACGTTCAACGGGACGCACACCACCATCACCGCGACCGTCTACGACTGGTAAGGGGGATCATGCACACGCTCGCGATGTTCTTCGGCTGGCCGGACGGGTCGGTGTGGGGGAATCTCGTGTCCAACCCGCTGTGGGGTATCCCCGCGTTCGCGGTCTCGCATGTGCTGGCGCGCCGGCACCGCATCAAGAGCACCGCCGCGCAGACCGAGGAACTCAAGGCGCACATTGACGAGAGGCTCGGAGGCGAGACCCGGTGACCCTCAAGATCTGCGACCTGTCGTGGACGAAACCGCTGCCGTCGCTGCTCGTCGCCGCCGGGATCAAGGCGGCCTGCCTGTACGTGAGCCAGGACGTCACCGGCAAGAACATGAACGCCCCCTATGTCCGGTCGCTGGCCGGCGCGGGGCTGTGGACGGTGACGAACTTCGAGTACGCCGCGAGCCAGATGCTCGGCGGCTACGCGCAGGGCGTCACCGATGCGCGGCTCGGCCTGGCGCAGGCGCGTGCGTGCGGGATGCCCGCAGGCAGACCGATCTACTACTCGGCCGACTTCGACGCCACCGCGGCGCAGATGACGGACTCGGTCATCCCCTACCTGCAGGGCGCCCGCTCCGTCACCGGCCCCGGCACGGTCGGCTTCTACGGGGGCTATCCGCAGGTGCTCGCGGTGCTCGGATTCTGGGCGCAGCACTACCCGGGTGAGCGGGTCTTCATCTGGCAGAGCCCCGCGTGGTCCGGCGGCCGCTGGTCGGCCTCGGCGGACATCCGCCAGCAGGTCGCGCAGGAGACGATCGGGGGCGGCCCGATCGACATCGACTACGCGTACACGGCCGATTTCGGCCAATGGATGCCGGGCGTCGTGCCCGTCACCGATCCCCCGAAACCCCCACAGGAGGCTGAGATGATCCTCGTCACCGGCATGGCGACCCCCGACCCTAACGCCGTCTGGGCGCTGCTGGGAAGTCTCTACTGGCACGTCGCCGACGGCGAGAGCGTGAGCGGCTACAAGGCTGCCGGCGCCCTGGAGGCGACCATCACGCCGGCCGAGCACCAGAACATCCTGGCGGCCGTGGCGAAGGCGCAGACGCCGCTCACCCTGACCGGGTCGGTGCCGCTGACCCTGTCCGCGACCGGTGACGTGACGGTCGGCGCGGCGTGAACGGCTGGTCCTGGTATTGGCTGGTGTGGTTGGTCGCGGGTTTCGGGGTACCCGAGGGGATCGCGCTCGCCACCAACGTCCGCAACACGCTCAGTTTCCAGGTGTGGGATCTGGAGGGGTCCGGGGCGACGTTCATGCGGTTCGTCGTCGCCGCGTTCTGCCTGTGGCTGTTCCTGCACATGGTGTTCCGGCTGTTTCGATGACCGGGGGTGAGGGTGGGTGATCACAGCCCGGTCAGGCGCGCCGAGTACGGCGAGTACAAGACCGCGACGAATCACCGGCTCGAGCAGTTGGAGCGCTGGCGAGAAGCCCACGAGAGGGCGCACGACGATGATGACGACGATGATCGGGATGATCGCCGATGGTCGTGGCAGCAGATAGCGGCGTGGGCGGCGGTGGCCGCGGTCCTGGCCGCGGCGTGGCTGTCGTCCGCCGGCGCGCGGTAGCGACGCCGCGCGGCTACGGGTTGGCCTGGTCTGCGCTCGGCGCCGGCGCTGTAGCGCTGATCGGGTTTCAGCTGCTGCGCCAGCCGGAGGGGTCCGGTGGTGCGCCGCCCGCGCGTCCGTTCGCCGCCCCGTCGGCGAGCTCTCCCGCGGTGCGCACCTCGCTGCCCCCTTCGGTGCGCACTGCGCCGGCGGTGCCTCGCACACAGGGGGCGGCGTCGGCGCCCGTGGGGCGGTCTTCGTCGGCCGGGACCGCGGCGCCGGGTCGCAGCGGGCAGCCCTCGCCGCATCCGTCGCCCGTCGGACCGGGGGTGGTCGCGGCCAATGCGGCGCTGGTGGTGCCGCTGCGGGGCAGCACGCCGATCGCGGTACGCGTCGCGGTTATCGCCCCGGCCGCGCCACCATTCCCGACGGTGGGTATCGGGCTGCTGCCTTAGTGCCGCGCGCGGTAGCCCGGCGGAACGGCGTCTTCGGGCGTAGTCGGCCCCGGGTCGCGGGGTTTGGGTTCCGCGAACAGCTCCTGTAGCTGGGCGGCGGTACGCACCCGCGGGTCGCGCGGCAGCGGGTCGGGCTCGCGCGGGCCGGGGGGGTAGCGGCGCCGGGCCTGTGCGTCGCTGCGGATCGCGATCCGGAACAGGATGCCTCCGACGGCGAGGCATGCGGTGAGCATGACCGCTGCGGCTGATCCGTCCATTTCCCCTCCCCGGGTGACAATCTGTCACGGTAGCGCGCCGGGCCGCGTTGCGCACGTGGATCAGTGTTTTGAGTGACCCCCGTGCACTCGAACGTCACGACTCTGTCACTCTGCGGAACCGTTTCGGGTTTGCCCGTAGTCTCGCCTCGTGCTGCGTGCGCCAATTCCCCGACGTGATGGGCGCGACCGTATCCTCGCGGCGCGCCTGGTCCTGGCCGAGCCATCTGTGTGGCCGCCGGCACCCGGTCAGTGTCCGTTGTGCGGGCTGTCGCAGCCGGCGCCCCCGGCCGCGTCGCGTTACCGGGGTGTCCCGGCGCATGTGACGTGTATGGCGCGGGCGTTCCCGCCGGCGCCGCCGCTGACCGATCTGGGTGTGCGGCCGGACGGGGTCGTGCCGCGCGGGTGGGTGTATGTGGCGCACATCGACGCGATCGTGGACGGGGCGGCGCACGCCTCGGCGCTCGGGCGTTACCGGATCGGGGACATCAGGCCGGGCACCGTGCTGCTGGTGGCGCACCAGTTCGGGACGGTGGTGGAGGCGGTCGTGTTCAAGGGTGACCCGGTGGCGCCGGGTGGCTCGTTCCAGATCCCGTTGACGGATCCGTGGGAGCTGGGGCCGGGCGGGTGGGGTGGTGTGCACGTGCGGCGGGTGGGCGGCCGCTAGCCCTCGCCGATGGGGATCTCGTAGCGGGGCCGGTACGGCGAACGCCCCGGCCGGAGGGATCCGGGCCGGGGCGACGCTTCGCCTGCGTGGGCCATATCGTAGCGGGCGCCCGGTACCCTCGGCGCCATGGGCTACGACTACCACGTGCGCACCGCTCCCCGTGACGAGCTGGTCGCCGAGCTGCGGCAGCTCGGTGACGACCGGGGCAGCCAGGGCAAGCTCGAGCGGCGCGACGAGGCATATCAGGCGGCCGCGCGGCTCGAGGCGGGCGGTGACGCGGTCGATTTCAACCGGGTGCTGTACGCGGTCGACGAAGACCGCGGCCGCTGGTCGGCGTTCGTCGGCACGAGGGACGAGGTCGAGCGGGAGCTGCGAGAGGGCGCCGTGGGATTCCTGCACCTGGGCAGCCCGGACACCGCCGCGCAGGCACAGTACGCGCTCGAGCGGGTGGAACGGGGTGAGGAGATGGTGCGGGTGGGAAGTCTGGTGTACGCCGTTCGTGTCTGAGGGTTGCGCTCTTGTGGCGGGATGCTACGGTGACGACACGTCACATCCCGCTCGCCTGCGGTGATCACAATTTCAGATGACCTACGCGGACCACGCCACTTCGGTGTGGGGAAGGTCGCGTAACCGCACTCTTTCCGGCCTTGTTGCCGGGCGGTTCGCCTTCCCGAATCGTCCGCCGGGCCGGTCGCCGTATGCGGGCCCTTATCTAGGGACCAACATATGACCCGCGCGGACAGCAGCATGCTGCTGGGAAGGTCGCGCGACACCACCACGGTCGGTGCCGCCGCTTCCCTTTTCGACTCCATCGACCACCGTCCTCGCGTCCCCGTGCGCCTGGTCGCATGGGGCGTCACCGACGCCGACGTAGAGCATGCGATCGATCGTGCCGAGGTCGGACCGGGGCGGTACGCCTGGGAATTCGTGGAGACCGAGCGCCTCGGGGACCTGCCGTGCCCGCTCGCCCCGGACGACCCACGGGCGCTCGCGCAGGAGGCCGGGTACCACTGGGCGTACGTGGCGTACCGGGCCGAGCCGGTCGATGGTTGAGATCTACCGGCGCGTCCGCGGTTACGCCTGGAACGTCGACTACATCACCTGCGAGCACGCCAGGCGCCTGATCAGCGAAGCCGACAAGGCCGGTGAGAGCGACTCGGCCGCGCGGCCCGAGTACGTCGACGGCGTCATCTCGTTCGTGGCCGGACGGCTGTGTGGCGTCGGCGGGATGCGGGTGTGGCTGCGGCCGGTCGCGCGTGAGCTGGTGCCGCCGGATGTGATTGAGCGGCTCGAGGCCGAGGCCGCCGGTAACGCTCCCGGCGCCGCGGGCGCCTGTTGATGGGGTGTGAGATGGGGATCGTCGAAGCTCTCGCCGCGGCGCTGGCGGTCGTCGCGACCGTGGCCGGGCTGTGCTGGCTGCGTATCAGGTGTATGCCGGAGCCGGTGTACGACCTGCCGCGGTGGTGGTACATGGCGTGGATCGTGTGGCTGCCACGGCTGACGGGTCAGTCACGGCACCGTTGACCAGTGATGATCACCTCGGGTGATGGTTCGAAAGTGCTATGTAACTGTCTCTTTCGTCTCGCGTCATCGCGCGGTAACGTCAAGAGGCTCGGGCGCTGATAAGCGTGCTAGAGGGGGCGTATATGC
>Ga0207664_10000842_pt1 | contig 20809 bp, 16 predicted proteins | sample LARL83metaG_FD_184349 | JGI IMG/M metagenome (GOLD analysis project Ga0207664, IMG submission 184349) | Corn, switchgrass and miscanthus rhizosphere microbial communities from Kellogg Biological Station, Michigan, USA - LAR L8-3 metaG... | ecosystem: Host-associated > Plants > Roots >... | reverse complement strand
GTCCTCGAAACGCTGAAACTTACTACATAGTCAGTAATATCCGACCAGTCGATAGACGAGGCCAGAGCCCCTGCGTCTAGCTGACCGAAAGTAGGGTCGTCTAGAACTAGGAGCCCTGAACCTCCAGTGGGGCTGTCAGGATTGAATCCCACAGCCACCTGCATATCCGGCAGGGGGATAAACTCAGTCACGTTAAGACCTCCAGCCCTTACCGCTCCGTTTCTCGTATTCGCGAATTGCGCCGACTACCTCACGACCGATATCGGCCGGTCGAGCTAGCGGGCCGGGACTAACATTGATGATGTATGTAACGTTTCCGCCTCCGAGCTGATGATTAGGAATCACCCTTTCGCCACCGCCGAACTTAACCAGCTCGGGTCCACGTTCTCCGACTACTGCCCAACCCGGAAGGGCTGACATAGTGCCGTTGGCGTACCAGTGGTTTCTCTGCTCGTTAACATCGGCGTTAAGTGGGTTGCCCCACCTGGATGCCAGATAGCCGACCATCCATCGAAGCTGCGTATAGCCGTTAGTGCGCCAGTCAGCTCCCGCCGACGCCATCTTGTCGCCTGGCAATGCCTGCGGAATACCGTATGCGCCCGATGACGGGTTAGTCGCGTGGACATTCCAGCCCGACTCTCGGCGGACAATATCCGCAAAGTACGGCCAGTAGGCAGGACCCCATTTAGCTTCTACCAGCTTCTTCGCATAGTCCTGAAGTGGGCCGGTAGCAGTTACGCCCATACCGCCGCCAGCAGCTTGCTGCCCTGTTACGAAATGCTTAACCGCATTAACAATGTAGTGGACTGCATCTCCAGCCAGGGTGCCCGGAATCTTAAGCAGGGTTTGACCCAGCATTCCGCCAGCACCGCCAGCTCCGTGAGCTACCAGGCCCAGCAGATCGGTTACAGCACCGCCGAGGTTTCCCCCAGCGATAGCAATAGCCGTCTTAGCAAACCTGCCAAGACCGCTGAAAATCTGCTGTACGGTTTCGATGATACTGCCGATACCGGCAGTACCTCCGCTAATCTTTCCTGAGACAATTCCGCGAGGACCGCCAAGTGATGCAATCAGGTTAGATGCTGACACACCCCAAGCAGTTGCGACTGCGCCAGGATCACCGTTTTTGTTCTGCTGACCTTGTGCCGCAGCCATGGTTTCGCCGGTGCCGGGTGGTGCCGCCCAACCGACCTCAATACCTGATGGACCGCCCCAAGCATGGCCAATGAGCTGCCCAGCTTGAACGGACTGCCCAACCTGTACGGCAGGCATGATGTCTTCGGCGTAGTACCAGTATCCGGAACCGTAAGGGGGGTTCAGGCGCAGACCGATGAATGTGCCGCCTGGCCAGCCAGAATTGTTGGTATTGGTGATGGACCCGGACCCAATAGCGTACAGCGGGAAAAACCCGCCGTAGTCCACACCCATGTCTACTCGCTCGGGTCGAGCACCAGAACCGATCGGGTTAACGAGTCCGCCCGAGGCGTACCCAGGTACACCTATTTGGCCTAGCAACGGGGCCAGAAACCGAGAGTGAGCCTCAGACAACACTGTTTCGTTTTTGGATACCCGGATCAGCACGTCATCGGCGGTACCGTGAGTGCCCACATTGATTTTACCGCCCGCTGCCATCCCTGACAGTGTGCTAACTGCGCCTGCTAGCGGGTTGCCCAGGTGGACAAAGTTGGTAACCGCATCGATACCACGGAACAGGGGAGAGAGCACATTGTGAGCTACCCACTTAACCGGACTCGATACAGCGTCCTTGATACCGTTCCAAATGGAGCCAGCAGACCTTACAACATTTGTCCAGCCACTTCGCAGCCATCCGAAGAAGTCATTCCAGATCGTCTTGCCGGTCGATACAACATTATCCCAGATGCTTACGATTGCATTCTTAGTATCGGTCCAGCTAGTAATAGCGAAGCTCTTTACAGCATTCCAAAGCGAAATGAAATATGACCTCAGCGAATCAAATATCGTAATAGCAATATTCTTGATCGCAGTCCAGATGGCATTCAGATTATCCTTAGTCAGATTCCAAATCTGAGTGCCCATGTTCTTCATGTCGTTAAGGGCTGTGCGCCAGTGCCCGGTAAGCAAGTTGATGAACACGGAGAAAATGCCGACGATAATATCCCAGATACCCTTAACCGTGTTTTCGATGAGAGTCCAGGTCACCTTAGCTATGTTGTAAAGCATCGACCAGAAAATCTGCCAGGAGGCTACGAGAATTCCGATAGAAGCCTTAAACAGAAGTGATATTGCTGCCCAGCCGACCTTGACAATATCCTGTACTTCCAGCCACATAATCTTGGCGGTGCCTTCGATAGTGGCCCAGCCTACATTCCAGACAGTCTTAATCAGGTCAATGCCGCCTATGAAAATACCTCTCACAACGGCCCAACCCGCAGTCATAAGGCCGCGAATAGTGTCCCAAGAATTCGTAAAGGTGTCAGTAATCGAACTCCAGCCGACCTTAATGACGCCTGCAATCGGAGTCCAGTACTCAAGGACAGTATCTTTAACGCTCGTCCAGGTTTCATGCCAGAGCTGCTTAACGGCATCGCCGTTCTCAGCCCACCATTTATCAAAGTTGGAACTTACCCAGGTAGTTATATCCCGATAAATTCCAATGATGAAGTTGTAACCGTCTACGAAAGGAGCCTTAATATCAGCCCAATACTTGACGATCCCGGCTACAGCCAGCCCTATGGGGCCGAGCATGATTGCCGTCAGCAGTTCCCAATGACTACCAAGCCAATTTAGTGCGGTACTAACCGCACCTGTAACAGCACCAAAGGTTGCGTCCCAAGCCGACTCAATGCCGTGACCAATGTCAATAAAAAACTTGCGGGTATCGTCCAGGCCAATTGATACATCGTGGGGGAGTCCGAAAAGCAGCCAATTACTTACTCGGGTTAGCGAGCCTAGGGCACTCATCACATATCCCGGCAGCTCAGCCAGGAATGTTACTACCGCGACCATGCCCTTGATCATGTCCGGGTGGTCAGTAAATGCTGAGGCCATCCCAGTTATACCGTTAGCAAGTGCGTTAGCGATTACAGGTGCCTGCGGGGTAAAAGCCTTCAGGAATGTGTCAAATGCCTGGGCCACCGTCTTAATAGCGGTGGCTACAGCAGGTGACCCGAACGAACTGGCTATAGCCACACCAAGGTCGCCCACGGGGCCAGCCATTGACTTAAAAGCATCTCCCAGTGGTTTGAGCACCTTAGGAAGAACCTGTTCCCCAGCTCCTATTATCTTCATCAACGCACCCTGGAAGGGCGTAGAAATTGCCTCCCAGCCGCTAACGATGTTATCCCCGAGGTCCTTAATAGCCCCCGCCAGTTGGGGGGCTGAAGTGGTGGCGTCATCTTGTAGCTTGTTCAGCGCGGCTTGCGCCGTTATGACGGAGCCCTGGGCACTAGCCAAACTGGCGTGAGCATTAGCCAGCTTGGTTGTCGATGAAACGCCGCTAGTCTGCAACTTAACCAGGTTGGCCTGTGCGCTAGCCAGCGTGGCCTTAGCCGACGCCAACTGAGAGGCTGTAGCCTTACCGCTTGTCTCCAACTGGTTAAGGCGGTCCTGAGCAGATACCACCCGGAGTTGTGCTGCTGACAACTGGAGTGCCGATGCACCTCCACCGGACTGCAATTGGTTCAAGTTAGCCTGCGCGGCAGCGGCCCGCTGCTCAGCAGCCGTCAGCTTGTCCTGAGCAGCGGCTAGTGCTGCCTTATTGGCTGGGGTATTCGCAGAATTCTGGCTCCCCATGATTGCCCCGGCAATGCCCGCACCCGCGAGGCCCGCACCCAGGCTACCTGTCAATGCTCCGCCGGCAAGGGTGCCGAGGAATGGGGCCAAGCCCGCGATACCGCCAAGAACCCATGGGTTGGTAAGAGCACCTGAAGACAGCGGATTAGCAATCATCAGCAGCGGATTGGTACCACCGCCCGAAGCAGCATCGTTAATCATGCCACCGGAGCTAGAACCACCACCAAACCCGCCCAAGCCAGGAATCTTAGAAATAAGGCTGGAAATGCTGAAGGTGGACTTAGTACGGTCGATTTCCTTAAGAGTGGCAAGAAGCCTGAGAGCCCGTAGCTCTGCTGAGTCCAAACCACGATCAGAGATAGTAGGGCGAGCAACGTAGTCATTAAGCTTACGCAACTCGATCTGGAATGCCTTTATCTTGACCATGCCAGGGGCGTCGTCAGCGGTAAGCTTAGACTTGGCAACCAGGCGGTTTAGGTCGGCAATCTCCGCCCGAACCTTGTCAAACTTTGCCTGCGCATCACCATCGTCAGCCTTAATGGGGACATCCACCGGCCGTTCAAGGTCACGCTTCTTACCCGAAATCCTGTCCATAATACCGATAACCGAGTTGGCACCGGACATTACAAACCGCAGGGATACATTCGCTTGGGTGGCCATTAAATTACCTCTTTCGGGCGGGCTTGATAATTACTGCAATTTCCTTTTCCACTCTTCTTCCGCCCATTCCGCAGCCTTCTGCTCTACGTCCGGTCGCTTGATTTCCCATGCTAGGGACATATAAGGGTGATATGGTTGCGGATACCAGTGGTCAGTATTTCCGAACAGAGGATGTCGAAGGCCGCCCTGAAAGGGCCTGGCCATAGGTGCCTCAACACTATTAGTTTCAACCCCTACGCCCACTGAATCTGAAACAACGTGGGTTGCGGCAGCAGTGCGCTTGGAAAAGCTCAGCGCTATGCGCTGAGCCTCCCGACAAACAATTGCTGCGCCCTCTTCTAGCTTCTGCCTGAGATAACTGTCCAGCGCCATTACTAACCTCGCTTTGCTCTGGCCGCTTCCTGACGTACGGCATCGACTTGACTAGCCATGCTGAAAAAGTAATCTGCCGGAAGCTCCCAGATATCGAGGGCATTGACGCCGTACAGCTCCCAGATATCAGCGGCATAACTGAGGACTTGCGCCTCTAGACCACCTCGGCGGTCAGGCCATTCTCGATCTCGTCTTCGTCTTTTGGGTCTTCCCCGTCAAGCTCCTGGTACTTTAGAAGCTCATCAAGCTCCTTCTGCTCTTGCTCAGTCGGTTCCATCTTGAAATGCTTGAAATCAAGATCGATCTTCTCGAACGGAACCTTGATCTTGTCGCGTAGATGCAAGATGTAAATCAGGGCTGCGAGCGCCTCGGGGTCGCCTTCGTCTCCTGCCTCAGCAAAAGCCCTCTGACTCATCCCGGTTAGTTTCTTGATCATCCGAAGCTCGCTAAGCTTTGCTCCGTCAAAAATCCACTCATGATCAACGTGGCAGTTTTCGCAGTTCTCGATCGTAATTAGGGGCATTGTCCCATCTTTCGTTAAAGTTGCTACAACTTGATTACAGAACAGTCGAATCCGTGCTGACAATGTGAACCTGAATTGGCGGGTTCTGGCCATCGTCAGGGTCGTACACCGTGAATTCGCCCTGGACCTGTACCAGATCGGGGCCGGAGACGACCACCGGGGCCTTGGTAATCTTCACAGTCGGAAGGATGATGCTTAGCTGATACTTGGTGGTGCCCTCGATAATCGACCCGAAGGAGTCGATCTGAAGCGCCGTAGAAGTACCCGCATCAAACTGGTTAATGAAGTTTGTCGAGTCGTAGTCAGCCTTGAACGTCCCCGTAATTTCCTGAAAGTTGTTCTCAAGCTGCTCTTTCTTGACTCCACCGCTTCCCAGGCCGTACCGCTGGTTAGACAGGTTGTTCTTACCTGCGAGCGACAGCGAGGTTACAACTGCGGTAACCGGCGAGCTACCCGCAATAGTGGTCTTACCGCTGGTCGTGGTGGGAGTCCCGCCAATAGCAAAGTTAGTAACCGAAGAAAAGTCCCACTGGATGTTTGAAGCCGGGTAGCTCGCCACTGCCAGGGCCGTAGCGGTGTCCTCATCCCAGGCGTCAATCGTAAAGTCGCACAGGGTCTTAGCGTTGTCCTGAAAAGTCAGGGTCCAGTCGAGGCACTTACAGCCTCGGTACGTAAACGGCTTTACAATCCCCGTAGCCGGTTCCGGCTTACCGACCTGAGTCGTGAAGGACTTGCCCCAGAGAGCACCGGGAGTGTGGTACTGCTCATAGGCAAGAGTGCCGCCAGTTACCACACTTGCAGTTCCAGCCGAACCAATGAAGTGCTGCCAGTACCAGCCGAAGCCCTTATACATCACAGGCACTTCAACCTTGCCAGTAGCCGACCGGCGAGCAATACCGGCTTGGTTAACACTCTTGAACTTCCTACCTGACTGGAGCCCAGTACCTTCGAGGTAGGTCGGATCAAAGGTGAGATCGGACATGTTGAAAGTAGTGAACTTGGTAACCGGAGCTGCCGAAGTCCCTACCGTAGTTTCGTTCTTAAACCCTATCTGGGCATCAAGACCTGAACCAGTTGCCATTAGTTATCAACACCCTCATTAGAAAAATTGTCTACTTCCGGCTTGTCGTCCTTCTGGTCGTCCTTTGCCGGAGCGCCGTCCTGCCAGTGTTCTTCCGGCCAGGCAACTGAGTCAGCCAGGTCATCATCCACGGCAATAGACTCGCCGTGTTCGACAAACCCGAAATCAACGCCCCCAACTACAACCCTTGCCGGGCTATGCGGGCCGATATAGGTCTTAAGCATCCGTGATCCTCGCCTTTGCTGTAATAATGAATTGCATTTGAACTATCGCGCCGCCTTGCACGTTCAATGACCTGACAGCCACGACCTGCTCAATCAGTGCGTTATATGAATTAGAAGTTGGGTGAGTCGGAAGATTGGTTTTAACGTCATTCAAAACCGCAGTAGCATTAGCGCGAGCACCAGCGATAGACTTTGCAATTCCGACTGCTACACAATCAATAAAGACCGTCTCGTCCCGTGCCACTGCGCCCAAACCGGCCCAGGCTTGCTCCATGTGAGCTGAGGACGTAAAAGCTTCCCGGTTATCTAGATTTTCTGCGCCTATAACTAGGTACTGAGTTACTATCCTGGTTTCTGGCAGCTTGGATGGAACACCGTCGTAAACCTTGTAATTAACGGCTGCCCCGATCGTGCTAACGATTCCAGTGATTAGTTCGTCAATAGTTGTAGCTAGCATAAGACGCCCTCCCTTGAGGGCTCTGCGATGTATTTGTAATCCATCGTTAGCGGAACCCTGGCCTTTGCTCGGCTTGCAACATAGCCATAGCGTGAGGTGGAATCTGGTAGCTGACTAGCATTTGTTCCCATCGGGCCGTATCCTGAGGACTAGGCTCCAGGGAATCCATGCCGAATTGCCTCTGTGTTGCCCAGAGGTCATAAATGATTTCCTTCGCGGCCAACTGCACCTTCGCAGGAATCACAGCTCGCCCGGCTTGGTAAGTTGCCTTCCAAGGTCCGAGATAGAATGGCATTTGTGACAAAAGTTGAAGTGTGCCACTATTTGGAAACACGATCATTTCATTGCTCGTCCAAGTGGGACCGCCGTTCCAGAGCGATGTGACCGAAGTAACTGCCGTATCGCTTGGCAGTGGTGAGTGAGGCAGCTTTATAACCCTGGCCGAACTGCCCGTAATCCTCTGGTCGGTAAAGGTGCGAACTACGCAAATCCCGATCTGATCCTCGATCAGCTCAGTAGCCGCTGCCATAATCTGACGGAGGATATCCTCCCGGCCTCCGGTGCTGTCATAGCTGATGTATGTTTTAGCATCATCCAGGCTGATAACAGACCGGAAATCATTGACCGGGAGATAATCCGTCTTAACCGTATCGGGAGTAGCGGTAACCCATTGGAAGACATACAGTCCCTCCTGGGTTACCGTGTAGTCCACGTGATAATTTCCTACGCTATCCTTCACTGCCGTTGGGGTTTGCGTAGTGCCATCAGGAAGGGTGACATTCAGGGTAACCGAGGCAGGGTCAACGGGGTTGCCGTCAACATCTGTTACCGCAACCGACGTTTCGTAGGATGCGCCTGTCTCTATTGCTGCCATTAAGATTCCCTTCCCGAGGCTTCTACATTTACGGCGATCTGACCAGTAGTTTCTATATTTCCTGCCTTCCGGCCTGTAACAGCCGTAGAGCCCCCCAGATGTGTCCTGACCGCCGAGATACCGAATGTGTTAAACATCGTCGGCAATGGGATATCCGCCGTCGCACGGATAACGGGCGACAATACGGAAGCCCCCGTAGAATCGACAGGCACGGGGATATGAACCTGAGCGCTGATCGCGCTCGGTTGAACTGCCGCACTCACGCCAGTAGACGGAGACGGGATGGCGGTCGAGGCCGTCACCACGCTAGGCGTGATGTTGGCTTGGCGTATAGCAACCACAGACGGCGCTAGGATCGACGCAGAGGCCATAACAGCCGAAGGCTGGACATCTACGCTGCCAAGGAATTGGGGCACTCCCAGGCTTGTTGAGCCCTGAATAACCGCAGGATTAGCCGTGGAGCTTACGCTCGCGCTAGCACTCTGGACGGTTGCCCGAGCTGCTATCGTGCCGGGGGTCACGGTCGCATCCGAACTGATCGTTACCGTAGGCCCGAGGACGAACGAGAAGACCCTGAGCACACCTGGGCTGACCGTAGAGGACGACCCGCCAACGACTGACGGAGGTAGTACCTCTGTGGTTGCCGTCACCGGGCTGGCTGTAACAGTCGTACCTGCCTGGGCTCCGACGCTCGGGATACTCGCCACACCGTTAACTGCATTGGGGGCAACCGTTGTGCTGGACCCTGCCGTTATTGATGGACCCGGTATGGTTGCCGAACCTGTGAGCAGGTTCGGGTGAACTGAGGTCGAGTTGGACGTGAGTACGGACGGGGTGGGAATTTGGGTAGTTGCTGCTACCGCACCCGGACCCGCTGCCGTACCTGTTCCGATGCTCGCACCGGGTACAGAGCTTGTAGCACTGACCGTAGTTGGATTGATCGCCGTACCCGTATCGGCCGTAAGCGGCTGTATCGTCGCCTGAGCTGCGATCACGCTCGGAAGGACCGCTACGTTCCCCTGTGTCTGGACTGCGGGAGTAGGCAGGGTTGCCCTCGCCGCTACAGCACCCGCCAGGACGTTGGTATTAATCAACAAGTTTGGCGTTGGGATGGTTACCCTACCCGGCACTACCGAAGTAGTGACAGCCACGCTAGAACTAAACGAAATACTGTAAATATTCGTCGTAGCGTTGATTACAGCAGGGGTTACCGCAGCCCCACTGGCCGTCGATACGCTAGGAGCCAGTATTGATGCCGTAGCTGATACCACAGCAGGGGTGATGTTCGCATTGTTCTCAGGAACGAGCGCGGCCATAGCCGCCGACATCCAGTCCGCATGCCAAGCATGGGTATCAGCAGTGAATGACGGATCAAACGTATGCTTAACACCAAGGTTAGTAAGCGTCGTATCATACGCCACCATGTCGCCCTGGAAAGCTACGTAACCTCCAAGCCAAATCCGGTTAACCGTGGTGAGGTTAGATCCAGCCATCCATTTAGTCAGGTTAGCCGAGGACAATAGATAGTTAGCATCAAAGTTGTCCTGAGTACCATAACTAGACGAAGGGGAGCCACCCACCGGGTTACCGGGCCGGTCTGGGTCAGTACCGTCAATTCCGGTCATTCCGACCGGAGAGTCCCAAGTGGCCACACCGTCATAAAGATCCAGACGATGGAAGAAAAGCCCTTGGTTACCTAGGCCCGTTCTCGAGAAACCGATCAGGTAAGTCTTCTCAGTTCCCGTAGTGGCGTAATTCGCCTTAACCCATGCTACGAGCTGTAGCATGTAGGTTTCTTGGAGGACGATACCATTAGATGGGTTATCCGCCAGCCAGAAACCTCCGGTGCTCGGTTCGATAACCGTTAGGTTGTAGGCATTGTGCAATCCGGCCGTTCTAGCCGTGTCCAGACCATTTCCGTAGGTTGTGCTATCCGTGCCCGCCTCAACTGGCAGGGTGATAAGGAAGCCATGATCATAGTCCGGGTTAGGACTAGTCGGCTCCAGCACACGAATTGATTCCGAGTCAGTCAGGTTAAGGCCGCTCGATATATTCCACGTGATGACACCGTTAGAATCGGTAGTAGAGCCACTAGGAGAGAATGGAGCACTTACGCTGTCAATTGACAGGCTTGCCGTAGCAGTCTGCGAGCTGGAGTCAGTCACCTCCACCGTGAAGGTAGAAGTGCCCGTTGCGGTCGGCGTGCCGTGCAAGGTACCGTCACTATCCAGCGTCAACCCAGCCGGGAGGTTCCCCGAGCTAATAGCCCACGTGTACGGAGCTGTACCGCCAGAAGCGATAAGCCAGCGCTTAACCTCCACATTCTGAGCGGCATTCGCGATACTCGTAGTAGCTACCGCTGGACCCGTGGTGCTGACTGTGGGGGTGGCTAGGGCCGAAGTAGCGGTTACCGCTACCGGAGTGATATTGGCGTTTCCAGTCGTGTTAACTACTGGTGCCTGTATCGTCGCCGTGGCCGCCAGTGATGACGGTGCAATGTTGGCGTTTCCGCTCGTGACAACAGCCGGGGCCGGTATTGCAGCCGTAGCCGCTATAACAGTCGGGCTCACATTGGCACTGGAAGTAACCGTGACCGTGACAACCGGGATCGTAGCCTTAGCCGCGATTACGGACGTTGTAATGGTAGGTGCCGACGCTGCAAGGATTACCGCACCAGTCGCCCACCGGGTTGACGAACTTACCGCCGTATCCCACGTGTAGCTAGCACCGGGAGCAGAGTAAACCTGATAGCTTGCGCCACCATACGCCTCCGTTAGAGTCGTCCATCCGGCTGGCGAGGTCCACCCTCCGTTGTCGGAGGTCTGCATCATGCCGCCAAGGACAATACCGGAAGCGCTTGCCGCGTTACCGGTAACACCCGACGATATAGCTGTACCGCTCAAGCCGTTATTAAGAGCCGGGTTGGGCGAGCCCGTATCAAGAGCAGGGGCTGCGCCGAGATTCTTAACTTCTGCTATGTAATAGTGAGCGTTGGCATCCCCCGCACCATTAGTTACACTGGTAGTGACCGACGTGCCAGAAGACTGGACATCGGGCAAAAGCCATATAGCGAAGTAGATGTCCCGCGATGCCGTAACATCAGTCGCCTGGGATTCCAGTATCATCGTCGCACCTGGAACCGGCGCACCATTGTACGTCGGTGCCGCAGAACTAATAGTCAAGCCGCTGGTGTTGTATTCACAAATCCATACAATGACGGAGTTGCCAACAGCCACAGCACTATCGAAATTCAGGGTATTGGGTGAGCCCAAACCTGCTGAATCCTTGGTCTGTACGACAGTGACTAGGTTTGGCGGTGGATATACGACAGGCAGTGGAATAGCTGCCGTCGCCGCTATCACACTAGGTGCGGCAGACGCACTGCTGTCAGCCTCTATCGTGACACCCGGAATTGCCGTTGTGGCCGCTATCGGGCTTGGTGCTATTACATCCCCGGTAACGATCGCCGGGGTAGAAATCGATCCCCTAGCTGTTACTACTGGTGGAGCAAGAGTAGAACCCGTAGATTCCGTTGTCAGCGGAATAGTCGCCTCACCCGAAATTGTGGCTGGAGCCAGCGTAGAGCCTGTATGTAGAACTGGGCTCAGGATGTTACTAGTCGCGCCAATAACCGTAGGAGCTACAGAAGCATTAGATACTGCTGTAACAGTCGGCGCAGGAATGCTAGAAGTTGCTGCCACTACCGCAGGGGTAACGTTTGCGGGTGTCGAAGTTGGGGCCTGGAAAACCAGCGCCCAGTCTGGGTCACCCTGACTGTTGGTTCCCTTGGTGGTGGAATTATACGTACCGCTGGTACCGGCATCGGTAGCAGTCCCATTAATAGGGTCAATCCATGATGCGGTCCATCCGGACCTCAACAACGCAGTGTTTACGGTAATGGTCGTGTGATTGGGAAGGTAACAGACTGCAAGATCACCCTCGGGGGTGATACTGGCTGTAACGTAGGAGTTGGTAAAGGCTGGCTCATACGGCGTAGCAGAACCACCGGAAACCAGCCCAGACGCACGAGTACCCCGCCCAGATGTTACAAACGAGGACGATAGGTCAGGCAGCAGCCGGTTCCACCCCACCCATGAATTGTGCGTGGTAATGATCTTTTTCAGGCTATTAACAAACGACCACTGGGTTGCGGCTGATCCGGGAGCGCTGGAAGACCAAAGCCGCTGATTGCTTTCTGTGACAATTCCACGCGCACCGGATGAAAGACTCCACCATATCTCTTGTCGCCATGCCCGGTCAGCGGTAGAACTATAAGTGCTGCCGCCCGCGTAGTAATATCCGTTACCCCACACTACCGGCAAAAGGGTAGTCGCCGCCTGGTTAGCAACCTCACCATAGGCGTACTCGACACACCAGTAACTACAGTTGTACGTGTAAACGTAGTTATAGGTGGAGTGCGTTGTTCCCCACGTGGACTTTAGGTTATTGTCAGTCTCGTACCGGCTGGTGTATTCACCCTCCCACTGTGCCGAGATCGGGTGTGAATCACCCGCCGATGACAGCCCGGTCAGGAATGCGTCGTAAAAGGAGTCGTACGTAGTCGGGTACGTGTCGTCCCCGAAGTTCCAAGAGAAACCCGGCTGATTCTTATACCTGGTGCCGAGCGCTGTACCGAACTGCTGCCATTGGGTGGTTGTCCAGCCTGAGAAGCACTGGCCTGTACCCGCGTTATAGGTTATGTCGATATTGATAAACGACGCCATGCCGTTGTTCAGCGCACTGTTGAGCAGGTAGTCAATCCGGGTCCAGAAGGTATTATTCAGGCCGGAAGACGGGTCTTGCCCGGTGTTAAACGGCGGGACATTATCCCAGGTATTCCCGTTGTCGAAGGCACCGCCGTTAGCGAGGTTGGAAATCGGGTAGACCAGGATCATGTTGACACCCTGGCCTGCTCGCGTCGTTATGAAGTTGTCAATATCCTGTTGCCAGGTTCCACCGGTAGTTCCGTTGTATTTGCCCGCGTTAGACGGCAAACCCCACGGCTGAGCACACACCCATAGTTGGGGTGTTCCGGTGTTATCGATGAAATAGCCAGCCTGCGAGCTGGTAGAGGACGTTACCCCTGTGATGTACGGAACCCCGGCACCTACCAAGGGAGGTGCGGGAATAGTAGTAGTAGCTGCAACAACACTAGGGCTCACCGAAACGCTAGTGTTTCCCGTTACAGCGGGAACTGGAAAGCTAGTCGTAGATGTAATCGCGCTGGGGGTTACCGCCGCTGACGTGGTAGACGCAGCCAACTGGAACGCCACCATAGCGGTTTCAGTGTCCGACCCCGGTCCGGTCCACCCGTCCGATTCCGCGCCGCCTGTGCTTTTCTTGTAAGCGACATTAACGGTAACGAATGCGTTACCACCGCAGTTAGCCGGGTCCAGTGTCCAGCCGCTAGGGTTGTTCAGCGTCGGCGTACTGGTGGCAGACTGGTTATCCGCTTCTACTGTAACCAGGTACTCATTAACTGCCGTGCTGGAATACGACGGGTTCGCGGTTGTGCTGCCGCTCGCAGTGCCAGCCGTCCCGTCAAGGGACGTTTTGATTCCGGACACTTCCTGAACAAGAACTGCCCAGTAAGACGAGGCGGAACTAGTAACGGAGATCGTAGGCTTAGTGCCCACATCACCCGCTGGCGTAGCCAGCGCCCATACCGTCAGTTCGGTAGAACTACCCGCAGAAGAGAAGGGCAGCTTGGTAAAGCTGTTCCCATTGCCGTCACTGACCGCGCTAGCAGAGCCGTGCCAGATGTTGACATAGGCCAGCAGAACAGTTCCACTGGAAAGATTTTTAGTAGCAAACGTGACGGAAGGAGTCCCGCTAGCCGCTGCATTACTGGCCGACTGGACAACGCTCCAGCCACCTGGATCTACCGTAGTAATGGTCGGGGTAGGAATGGAAGTAGTTGATGCTATTACGGCGGGCGTAGCGATAGTCGCAGGTGGAGTATAATCTACGGTTATCTGGCACCAGTCAATAGACTCACCAGCAGAAGTAGTTGAGTTAGCCCGAGCACATACGACTTGAACAGCTAGATTCGGGATATCCGTATCAAGAACACCGCTGGATACCACAAAACTATCTGTACGCTCAGTAGTCGTTAGCGGGGTAAAGGACTGGGCTGTACCAACTGCCGTAGAGCCGATAAATAGCTGACCGGTAACCGACGAAATGGTCGTGCCAGTGGTTGATTCTTTGTGAGCTACCTGGACGGTAACAGAGTTAATTGTAGAACCAGCAGGAACCGACAACCCAAATGAGCCGCCAGTCCAAGTGCCAATTTCTGATCGCTGGGTAGAAGACCATGAAGCAAAGGTACCGGTGGTCGAACCTACGGCATTGGTTAGGTTAGTCCAAGCGGTGCTTTTGCTGCCGGTACCGGAAGAACCGCCCGTGCCGACATAAGCTGAAACAGTTGCCATCGCCTACCGCCTCACTTAGGAGGCGATAGCGATGACGCTACCGCGATGTAATCCGCGAGCTTCGCGAATCCGCCTAGCGGATTGCACACGGGAGCGGGTAGAAGATGAAACCAACTGCGAACAGCGCGGATAATGCGACTGCCCGTTGCCACGGCAGCGGTTGCACGCACGCATGTAGCAAAGACTGTTGCGTTGATCATGATTCAATCCTTATTAGTAGCTGTACTCAGGTATTAGCCCGAGTACGTTGGGTTAGCATTAACTGAGAAACTGGTAACCTGGAAGTCGAGGGCCGGGTAATCCGTCCCACCCGTCGAGCAGATTTCAACTCCGTAGTTAATGCCATTCAGCTTCGGCGTATAAGCCGAGATGCCCGGAGCACCTGCCGTGCCACCAACAAAGCCCTTAGCCACCAGCCAGTCAAGAAGTCCGTTACCGCCACCAATCAGGTTAATAACCCCGGAATCGGTGTTATTAAAGTGCGAGGTGTCGGAAACCTGAACGAAGTTGAACGGGCCGCGCGGAACGCTAATGCCCGAGCTGGAATCGGTGACAGCCTCATAGTTATAGCTGAACCCGAACTTCATCGGGGTGTTGTTAGGACCGCAGTTGATAGTGACCAACTGGCCGTAGGCCACGTTCATCCCACCCGCATTGATATTAACCGGGTTGGTCAACGGAACCGGGCTGCTGCTAGACGTAGGCCAACCAGCCCACGGGAAGCGCGGACCAGCCGTGTGAGTCCAGATCATGACTTCAGTATTAAAGCCATTCAGCCAGAGGTCATAACAAAATTCCCAAGCCTGAGCACCCTCATTAGGCCAGTTAATACCGTTGTAAACTGGAGCAATGTGAGAATAGCTAGTCGTCAACGACGTGAAAGAGCTAAGAGCCGGTTCGTCATTGCTAGTCCAGCCCCCAGTATCGAAATACTGATAGGCTTCTGGACCAGTGTAAACCGCACCGGTATTAGCAGGCGACTGCTGAGGACCAGTTTCCTGGCAAGTAGTCTTCCAGTTACCCGGATCGTAATAACGGGTCGTCTGCTGCTGAATAACCTGCCCGGACTGACCATTATTGGTCCAGCCGGACTCCTGAATGTCAGACGCAAAACCAACAGTACCAACACCAGTATTACTCTGATTCGAGGCGTAGTAAGGGCTAGGGCCGCTTATCTGCTGATCAGTGGTAATCGTCTGGAGGGTTTCGTTAGTAATCTGGATGCTGCAAGTCTGCGTAGCCGTGTTGAGGGCCGAGTCAGTGCAAGTAACCGTGAAGGTGTTAGCACCCGCGCCCGAGCTAGGAGTGGGACCGCTCAGAACACCACCAGACGACAGCGAGAATCCCGAGGGAAGACCCGAGGCCGACCAGGTGTAAGGCGCAGTACCGCCCGTGGCGTAGAGCGTAATGCCCGGATACGCCTGACCGTAGTTCACGCCCGGAAGAACCGAGGGCGACAGGATGGTCAGCGAACCGCTCGATGCAGCGGAGACAGTAATGCTGAGCGTTTTCGTAGCCGTGTTACTTGCTGCGTCCGTGACCTCGACCGTGATACTCGAAGTACCTGCTGCCGTAGGCGTGCCGCTGATGACACCGCCGCTAGTCATGGACAGACCGGCCGGGAGCGTACCGCTAGTGATAGACCAGGTGTAAGGCGAGGTTCCGCCACTGGCCGCCAGGGTCGCGCCCGCGTACGCGGTGCCCACGGTGCCCGAGGGAAGCGAGCTGGTAGCAACGGCTAGCGAGGTGCCGCCACCACTGCCAGTAACGGTGAACCCCTTAGTAGCTGAAGCCGACTGCCCCGTCACGGAGTCAGTGAGCGTTGCGGAAAGCGTGTAGCTAACCGGAGCGGAACCAGCCGACGCCGGAACAACCTCGTAAGCGATGGTCTGCCAGGTGGTTGCCGTAGGAACGCTGGCCGTAAGGGTTTGCGGACTAAGAGAAGTAGTGAGCGTCGGACCACTGCTAGTACCCACCCATTCCGAAAGGAAGCTGGCATCAGGGGTACCGTTATTGTAGTCGTAATCGCCGGAACCCTTAGTAACATCCTGATATGTGCCGTCAGCCGCCGCGACCAGAACTAGGGCGCTGCCGATATTCTGAGGCGTGATGCTGACACTAACCGACGCTTCCGAAGAAGTCGCATTATTGACAACAAGAGCACCGATAGGATTAGTTGTGTTAGCGTTAGTCCAGATTTCAACAGCAACAGCCATGTATGAAAGATACTGACCTCCGGTAACGCCCTCCGTAACCGATACCGTCATCGCACCCGGAGCGGTCGCCACATAGGCCCACCAGGTGGAAACACGTCGGGAAACGTCGGAAAGGGAATTGCTGTACGCACTGGCGAACTGATGCCAAGTCAGGTGATTCGTAAGGCTGTCCGTGATCGTGGGCAGCGTAGTATCCCAGTCACCGTGATAAGAGTCGCCCGCGTAAGCGGTAACGATAACAATCGAGCCAGCAGGAGGGCTGAACGAATTTGACTGGTGCCCGTGCGGACTGACGCCAAGGAAGTTGGAATCCCTGACGGCCGGGCTAGCTGAAGACGGAGCTAGTGTAGTTGTAGGCATATATCAAATCCCCTTAAGCAGTAGCAGTGAAAACGGCTACTGAGCCGTTGTCGCTGACCTTGGTCCATGCACGGTTACCTGTGTCCGAAACGGCCATAGATTCAGAGTCAGTAGCGTTGTTAGCGGTCGTGAAAGTGAACTGAATCTGGCCTGACTGCCCGCTAACGCTATCGGTAGCGGTACCGGTAAAGGTCTGGGTGGACGTAGATGACGATACGCCCGCCACGTAATTAATCGTGGCGGTAATGGTGTCGCCAGTGTTATAGCCGTTAGGCTTATCAAAGGTGATCGAAGTAATAGACGGTGGTGAGACGGGAGTTGTCATTTATTCTCCGTTCAATTAGTGAAGAGTCACCGTGAAAATGCCCGATGCATTCCACGTGATTCCGAAGGTACCGTTATTAGTGGTATAACCGGTGCCACCGAAGTAGACCGCGCAGATAACACGGTTGGCCAGGCCGGTCTGAGTGTCATAAATGAGACAGCCATAAGCACCCGTTGCGATCGTGGTGCTTGCCACAGAAACGTTGGTCGCGGTGAACTTAATACCTGTACCAGCAAGAAGCGTCAGAGCGTTTCCCGCCAGGGCCACGCCACCGGCAGGCCAGTTGGTACCGGTAACCTCGCCAGAAGCCCAGGGAGCAACGTTGTACTCCATCGGGTCTGTGTCCTGGCTGGGGGTAGCGGTTACGTCGTACAGTGCTAGCTTCAGAGCATCGGGTGACGTACCGCCAATATTCATAGCGATTGCATTGTTAAGGCCATCACGAATGGTGGCGGATGCAATAAGTGACCCGGTGGCAATGTTGGTGGTCCATGCCATATCAATCAGTCCTCATTTTCATTTCGACCGTCTGTGGTCGTAGCATCACATCCACTCGGTCATCCTTATTATTGTGTTCCGTTACCGTATTACCGGCTTCATCAGTAGTAGCCTTAATACCGTGACCATCTACAGGATCGTGATATTCGATAACCTTGTTTCGGGTCTGCCCGCGAGAAAGATAGCCAATCGACCGGAGCTTATTCCGGTCAATGGGTGTGTGGCCCGCGCCAGCGGGCCACGACTGTCCTTTTAGTTTGCGAGTGTTGCTCACTTAGCATCCCCCGGCTTCTTGTCAGCGGCTTTAGCCGCTGGCTTATCTTCCTTGCTCGAAGCCTCAGCCTTGCTCGGGCGGCCAGGTCGCCTACCGGCAGGCTTGTCGGCCTCTTCGGCCTTGGCTGCCTTGGCAGTAGGCTTGGTGTCTTCGGCAGTTACCTTCTTGTCGGCCGTGCGACCTTCGGGAGCACCTGAGCGATCCTCAGATCCCTTTTCTTCGTCCTCGGGGTCATGACCCAGCATCTTTAGCTGATGGGCCAGCTCCAGCTTCTTGACTGGCTCATCCGTGGCCGCATGCTTGCGCTTAAGTCCTGCGATGTTGTGGGGGTCCATATATAGTTCTCCTAGAGTGGGTAAACGTCAGCAGTGTTGGTCATTGCGGTGTTGGCCGAGTAGGCAATCCGCAGGTAACGGTATTCCAGGCCCGCTGGAACAATCTTTACTACGGTCGTAGGCCCGACAGCCGCAATAGTAAAGGTGCTAGAGCTAAACGTGGTCGGAGCACTAATATCGGCAATCGGAAGGTTATTATAGGTTGTGCCATCCGTAGAACCCTGAATTGCATAGGTACAAGTAGGAGTAGTACCACCACTGGCGGTGATCCTGACCAGAACCATTTCTCGAGAGTTATCTCGGCCGTCGAATCCGAAATCGTAGACCGTCGAATTACCGTTACCGGTCTGAGCCGTCGAAACGGCGGTACCGGCCGGATAGCCGGTAAGAGAAGGCGTGACGCCCATCTCAGCAAGTGCGAAGGTAACTTCGTTAATCAGGGGTGCGATCTGAGCCTGAACGGCTGCACTCTTGATCATGTACTGGGTGTACCGACGCTTGGCCTCATCCAGTGTTGGCATAAGGATTCCAATCCTCTCTGTTTCGCCCAGTCGGGCGGATATGTGTGGTGATGATTAACCCGTCCATGGATGTGAGGGGCAAAACTAATGCATTTACTCAGAATCGAGAGCGTGATTCGAGTGTCCAGATAATTCCAGCACCCGGCCCCATCACAAACCGGGCAGCGTGCCAGCCAGGTAGGGTCAGGGCAGAAGAATTCAGAGGCGTCGATCTGTTGCTGCGTTGCTAGGGAATACTTGGTGCAGCCCAGCCCGTAAATTGTGTTTTTCTGGTACGGGACAGGATAGTTCCAATACTCAAAGATGCACCACGGCTCGTCACAACAGGAGAAGGCTGGTATAACATCTGAGGTGATTTCCTTATCACCCTCGATTACAACCAGATCGTCTTTAGCCCATCGGGAAGCAAGAGCGAGATTGTAATCAAATATGCTCCCTGACGTGTCTATGAACTCTGCCTCGGGAGCATACTTCTCTAGCGCATTTAGAACTACAAGTTTCGGAGGAGAGCTGTAACAGAAAAGAATTCGCATAAGATAATCAACAACCGCCGTAGGGACTTCAATTACTCTGACCGTCCTGAGTCACACGGAAGGGCAGGCTCGAAAGAGCCTGCCAAACCGAATGAGTCAGAAAATCGATTAGAAACCGGATGGTGCAACCAGGCCCGTACCCGAAACCATCTGGGTAGCATTGGTATACCGCTGGAACGTCCAAGCAAAGTAACCATAGACGACCAGGAGGATTCCCAGGCTCGCAGCCTTCGGCTGCTCAGCGCGGATGTAAACCGGAGCGTTAGGCTCCTCCCAAAGGTGGCACTCCACATTCGGAACCACGAACATAACGTCCTGAGTAGTGGAGTTATAGGTGGTAGGAATGTTCGCGTCCATCACAACGCCCAGGCCGCCAGGGAAAACACCCTGAATACCCTGGTTGTAGAAATTCTCATTGTCTACACCAAGCGACCGGTTAGGCACGCCCTGAGAAGCAATGGCAGGCCACTGCGTAGTCAGAAGCGACTGGAGGTAGTACCAACGACGCGGGTGCATAAGCAGGTGCGTCGGGTGGGCCATACCAAGAGTTGCGGACTCGCTCTGCGACATTGCACCCATAACCGCCGAGAAGAGGGACTGAAGGTCAGTCGCGCCCAGCGTGTTACTGTGCGATACGGTGGTAAGACCGGTAGTAGCATCGTTAACGAGCTGGGTATCCAGGTTGGTTGCATACTGCCGGAAAAGGTCCTGCATTACGATATCCTCGATACCAGTACCACGCTCAATAGCCTGACGCGAAACGGTCTGCTGACCAGCAGCAACGTTCACGTTAATGGTGAGCAGAGCGTCGTTAAGAGACTGCGCCGGAACACCAGTAGTAGGCAGCTCAGTGGTTACAGGGCCTACCTGCGACGGGGTGGTAATCCGGGCAATGTTCACGCTCATACCCTGCGAAGGCAGCGGGTGCTTGTTACAAACGTCTGCGAACGGGCGCAGGTTTGCAATATGCGGTGCCACCATGTCAACGAGGTACTGCGGAACAACCAGACCGGAGAAGGCACCGGTACCCACATCACCGGCTGCACGCAGCTCATAACCAGTACCCGCGCGCTCTACGGACTCTTCCCGCATGTGACGGCCCAGCCGGTCGGCTGAACGCACATCGTTAGTAGCGAACTGACGCATAATGTCAGTAAGGAACATCTTACCGGTCGGGTCATTACCCTGGTTGTAAGTCCGCTCCTCGCGACCCACCGACACACTAGCCCGGTGCTCACTACGCTCGGGAAGGTTCGCAGGCTTGGTAGCCGACTGCATACGCTGATCGAAATCAGCCTCAGCCGCCGCGACCTTCTTGGCGTCGGCCAGCTTACGCTGAATCGACTCC
>Ga0207664_10000841_pt1 | contig 20828 bp, 19 predicted proteins | sample LARL83metaG_FD_184349 | JGI IMG/M metagenome (GOLD analysis project Ga0207664, IMG submission 184349) | Corn, switchgrass and miscanthus rhizosphere microbial communities from Kellogg Biological Station, Michigan, USA - LAR L8-3 metaG... | ecosystem: Host-associated > Plants > Roots >... | reverse complement strand
GCGTGGGCCTGGCACGTTTCCACGAAGGCCTCGGCATCGTGCAGCGCGACCGCAATGCGGCGTATTTCGCGCAGCCCGATGGCGCGCGCCTGCTGCTGTGTTCGGAGATCGGCTCGGAAGGCCGCAACTTCCAGTTTGCGCACCGGCTGATCCTGTGGGACCTGCCGCTGGATCCGGACCTGCTCGAGCAGCGCATCGGCAGGTTGGACCGCATCGGCCAGAAGCACGACATCAGCATCCATATCCTGGTGGTCGCCGACAGCGCGCAGCACGTGCTCGCGCGCTGGTACGACGAGGGCGTCAATGCCTTTCGCATGAGTCCCGCCGATGGCCGCGAACTGCTGCGCCGTTACGGCGAGCCGTTGACGCGGCTGGCCGACGAGCATGCGCGAGGCGACGACAACCGCGACCAGGAGCTGGACGCCCTGCTGGCCGATACCCACGCCAGCCATCAGCAGATGGCCGAGCTGATACGCGGCGGCCGCGACCACCTGCTCGAGCTTGCCGCCAGCCGCGACCTCCACGCCGACGAACTGCAACAGGCGTTCTCGCGCGAGGATCACGACCCGGGCCGCGACGCGTTCGTGCAGCGCCTGCTGGAAGCGTTCGGCATCCACGCCGAGGATCTCGGCGGCAAGGTGCTGCTGCTCGATCCGCAGTATCTGTCCACCGATGCCCTGCCCGGCTTTGCCGAAGGCCCGCAGTCGGTGACGTTCGCGCGCGACACTGCACTGGCGCGCGAGGAACTGCCGCTGCTGCGCCTCGACCACCCGCTGGTGGCCGGTGCGCTCGACCTGGCCCTGTCCGGCGAGCAGGGCAATGCCGCCTTCATGGTGGACGACGTGCTGCCGCCACGAACCGCGCTGCTGCAGGCCGTGTACGTGCTCGAATGCGTAGCCGATCGAAGGCTGGACGCCGAGCGTTTTCTGCCGAGCCTGCCGATCGTGGTCACGGTCGATACGCGGCTGGTCGAGCGCGCCGATTTCGCCCCCAGCGACATCGCCCTGCGCAAGGCTGGCGATCGCAACATCGAGGTGGCGCGCTACCGCAAGTTTCTGGGCAAGCTGGTGCCGCCGATGCTTGCACGCGCGGAGACCCTGGCGGGCGTCCGCGGGCAGGCCAGCGTCGACGAAGCCATCGCCCTGGCGACCGGCACGCTGGACGATGAGCTCTCGCGCCTGCTCGCGCTGCGCGCGGTGAACCCGTCGGTCAGCGATCGGGAAATCGCCGCCGTGACCGATGAACGCAACCAGTTGCTGGCCGCACTGCCGTCGTCCCGGCTGCGGCTGGACGCGGTGCGTTTCGTGGTCAGCGCCGATTTCCTCGCGTTGCGCTGATCGTCAGCGCAACAGGCGGCTTTTCGGCTTCAGCGGCAACCGGCCCCGCCAGTACTGGATCAGCACAAAACCGCCCAGCATGCCGCCGAGATGGGCGAAATGGGCGACGCCGGCCTGCGTGCCGACGACTCCCTGCACCAGTTCGACCACCGCGTAGCCGGTCACGAACAGCCACGCCGGCATCGGCACGGGCAGGAAGACCAGCATCATCTTTTCCTGCGGATACAGCATGCCGAACGCCAGCAGCACGCCGAAGATCGCGCCCGACGCGCCCAGGGTCGGATACACGTCGCGGGTGAAGTGCACCACGATCAGCTGGGCCACGCCCGCCACGATGGCGCATATCAAGTAGTAAATCAGGAAGTTACGCGAGCCGAACGTCCGCTCGATGGTCCCGCCAAACATGTACAGGCCGAACATGTTGAACAGGATGTGGGTGAACCCGCCATGCAGGAAGGCATACGTCACCAGTTGCCAGATGCGGAAACCTGCGTTGACGAGGTTGCCGTCCGGTGTCGCGCCACTGATGTCCGGCCCCAGCGGCCACAGCGCGAAGTGTTGCGTCAGCGCAAGGCTGGTCTGGTCGTGCAAAAGCCATTGAAGGATGAAGATGACGAAATTGGCGATCAACAGGTTGCGCGTGACGGGAGGCAGATCGGTGGGCATCGGAAAGTTCCAGAAACCAGGGACAGCATGACGAGCGCCGCTGACGCCGCCCGATGAGTGCACGGATACGCTGACCCGCAACGTGAAAGATCGTTCACCGCAGCCTGCGGTCCGTGTGACCGGGCGTCAACCAGCCGCCACGCAAAAGCCGCCTTGCGGCGGCTTCCTGGACAGTCCCGGTGCGGTCCGGTTGGCTCAGCCCTTGCCGGCCACCTGCGCCATGGCCTCGGGCCGCTTGGCGCCGGCAAAACGCTTGGCCCAGTAACCGCTGTCGAGGCTGGAAATCTCCACCGACTTGCCGGTGTTCGGCGAATGGATGAAGCGGCCGTTGGAAATGTAGATGCCTACATGCGAGATGCGGCGCTTGCCATGGGTGCGGAAAAACACCAGATCGCCCGGCTTCATGTCGGCGCGCTTGACCTTGAGTCCGGCTAGGAACTGCGAGGCGGAGTTGTTCGGCAGCTGCATGCCTACGGCGTGCGCGAACACGTAGCGCACGAAGCCGCTGCAATCGAACCCGGTGGACGGATCGCTGCCACCGCGCACGTACCGGATATCGCGCAGCTTCATGGCCATCGCGATCAGCGCCTTGCGCAGATCGGTGACGCTCTGCGCGCTGTCCATGGCCGGCGACAGGTCATCGCCGTCAGCCTGATCGGAGTTGCTGCTGCCGACCACGCTCGCCGCCGCCAGTTCGGCACCCGCCGGCTGCGACCAGGCATTGGCCGGCGCAGGCGCTTGGGGCAGCAACGACGTGGGCTGGAAAAGCGGCTGCGCCTGACGCGGCTGCAGAGCGAGATAGGAGGCGAGCGGCGGAGCGATCGTGGCAGCGCCGGCACCAAGCAGGCCAAAGCCCGGCAAGGCCGCCGTCACACTGGTTTCGGAAGAGCGGCTTGCCGGCGTGGCGCTGGCGAGCTGCCGTGGATGCGCGGATTTATGCCTGGCAACAGCCAGCTTGCCGTGCCGCGCGCGCTTCGATGCATGGTGCGCGGTCTTGGCGTGGACCGGTTTGTGGTGCCGCGCGTGAGCCGAGGGGGCCGCCTTGCCGTGGGTCTTGCTGGTGGTGGTTGCCTGCAGCGGCGCCATCACGAGCAGGGCTGCAGCAAGCATGGAACAGACAGTCAATCGCTTGATGGGCATGCGCGGGAAAATCCCTTGAAATACACAGGATTGGCCGCCTGCAGGAGCTGACGACGTGACGAAGGAGTGAACTTAACAAGAAGAAGGCGTATGTATGTTGGATTGAGGTTAACTGAACCCTGTCGTTTCAGAAAACGGGGACGGGGTTCACGCTCCAAGCCAAGCCACTGATTCAAATGGCGAATTTCGAATCGCAGTCCACTCGATGCTTGGACAACGAGGTCCGGCGCGGGTTCACGGCAACGAGGTCGCCGGAGCAGGCCGTTGTCCGAAAAGGGCCGTGCCGATACGCACTTCGGTGGCGCCTTCGGCGATGGCGAGCGGAAAATCCCCGCTCATGCCCATGGAAAGCCTAGGCAGATCATGCCCTTGTGCTGTCGCCCGATCGCGCAGCTCGCGAAGTTCACGGAAGCAGTCGCGCACCTGCGACGGATCGCTGGACTGGATCGCCAGGGTCATCAGGCCGCGCACACGCAGCCGGGGGTAGTCGCGCAGGGCATTCAGGAAGCCGGGCAGCTGTTCAGGTGGCAGACCGTATTTGGTCGGCTCGGGCGAGGTCTTCACCTGCACCAGCACGTCGATCGTGCGCCGTTCCGACTCCAGCTTGCGATCGAGCGCTTCGGCCAGCTCCAGCCGGTCCAGCGATTGCACCTCGCTGGCCAGCCGCGCCACGTCCTTCGCCTTGTTGGTCTGGAGATGGCCGATCACGACCCAGTCGATGCCGCAATCGGCCAGCACGGCGGACTTTTCGCGGATCTCCTGCACCTTGTTTTCGCCGAAGCGGTGCTGGCCCAGCGCCACCGCCGCCCGGATCAGCTCCGGGCCGAAGGTCTTGCTGACGGGCAGGATGGCGACCTCCGCCGGGTCGCGTCCCGCCTCGCGGCAGGCGTCGTCGACAAGCTGGCGGACCCGCGCCCAGTTATGTTCCAGCCAGGCGGTGTCGATGTTCATGCCCGACGGCCTGTTCATGCCCGACGGCCTGTTCAGGCCTTGCCGGCATGCTGGTGATGGCGCGCAACCACTTCGGCGACGACCATGCTGACCTTCTTGCCGGTGGGAATGTGCAGGAATTCGTTCGGCCCGTGCGCGTTGGAATGCGGGCCGAGCACGCCGGTGATCAGAAACTGGGCTTTCGGAAATTTCTCGCCCAGCATGCCCATGAACGGGATGCTGCCGCCCTCGCCCATGTACGCCGCGGGCGCGCCGAAGTGGTTCTGCGAAGCGTCGGCGACCGCCTGCTCCAGCCACGGCGACAGCTGCGGCGCGTTCCAGCCGCTGCCGTCCTTCTCGAGGGTGAAGGTGACCTTGGCGCCGTAGGGCGGATCCTTTTCCAGCAACTGCTTCAGGAATTCGCCGGCCCTGGCCCCGTTCAGCGTCGGCGGCACGCGCAGGCTGAGCTTCACCGAGGTCAGTGGCCGCAGCACGTTGCCGGCGCTTTCCAGCGGCGGGATGCCGCCAATGCCGGTGACCGCCAGTTGCGGGCGCCAGGTGCGATTGAGCACCAGCTCTGCCAGATCGTGCGTGACCGGCTGCATGCCGTCGACCCATGGAAACTTGTCGTAGATGTCCTCGCCCAGTACTTCGGCGGAAAGCTTGGCCTGCTCGATCCGCTGCGGCGGAATCTCCACGTACAGTTCCTTCGGTTTGATCTGCCCGGTGGCGGGGTCCTCCAGCCGCGACAGCAACTCGCGCAGAATGCGAAAACTCGATGGCACGACGCCGGATGCATCGCCGGAATGCACGCCTTCTTCCAGCACCTGCACGGTGAGGTTGCCGCCGGTCATGCCGCGCAGCGAAGTGGTGAGCCACAGCTGGTCGTAGTTGCCGCAGCCCGAATCCAGGCAAACCACCAGCGACGGGCTGCCGATGCGCGCGGCCAGGTGATCGACGTAGAACGGCAGGTCGTAGCTGCCTGATTCCTCGCAGGCCTCGATCATGACCACGCAGCGCGCATGCGGAATGCCCTGCTCGTGCAGCGCCAGCAGCGCGGCCAGCGAACCGAAGATCGCGTAACCATCGTCGGCACCGCCGCGGCCGTAGAGCTTGTCGCCCTTGATCACCGGCGTCCACGGACCGAGCCCTTCGGCCCAGCCGGTCATTTCCGGTTGCTTGTCCAGGTGCCCGTACAGCATCACGGTGTCGTTGCCTTCACCCGGCACTTCGATGTAGATCAGCGGGGTGCGCCCTTCCAGCCGCACCACTTCCAGCGTGGCGCCGGGCAGCTGGCTCAGCTTCGAGCGCGCCCAGGTTTCCATCAGCTTGACCGCGGCATCCATGTGGCCGTGCTCGACCCACTTCGCGTCGAACATCGGCGACTTGTTGGGGATGCGGATGTACTCAACCAGCCGCGGCACGATTTCGTCGTCCCACAAGCCATTGACGTAGCGGGAAAGGCGTGCGGTATCCATCAAGCAAACTCCATCGACAGTCAGACCGGCATTGTAGCAGCGCGCCTGGCCGGCCCCGAACGTCGGCAGGCACCCACAGCCCTCGACGAGGATGACGCACGCCGCCATTGCGGCACGCCCGGCTGCGTGCTTCGCGGTCATCGCGCAGAGTGCTTCTGCGGTATCGCCATCGCTCTTTCGGCTCGCTCGTCGCCGCAATCCACCACGTTCCATTCCCGATCGTTCAAGGAGGAAGACCATGTTCAACAAGATCGCCGCACTGGCCTTTGCGCTGACCCTCGCCGCGCCGGGGCTGCTGTTCGCCGCCACGCCGGTCAACATCAACCAGGCCGATGCCGCCACCATTGCGAAGTCGCTCGACGGCATCGGGCAATCCAGGGCGCAGGCCATCGTCGACTGGCGTACTGCCCACGGCCCGTTCAAGAAGGCCGATGACCTGCATCATGTCAAGGGCATCGGCAAGGCCACGATCGAGCGCAATCGCGACGCGATCCTGCTCGACGGCGACGCAGCCACGGCTGTCGCCAAGGCCGACGTGCCCGCCAAGGCCGCACACAAGAAGCGGAAAGCCGCCACCGTGGAAGCCGCCGCCGAGGAATGATCCGGCTGGCGGAGCCGACGGCGCGGCCATGGCCGGCTGCGCCGTCTGGGTTACACTCGCGCGCCTTTCCCGTCGCCGCACCGCCCATGATCCTGCCGCGTTACCACATTGCCGCCTCGGCCATCCGCGGTGCCGGCCAAGGCCTTTTCCTCGACGAAGCGGTTGCCGCCGGGCGCATCATCACCGCGCCGGATGGCATCGAACGGACCTATCGGCACGCCGACATTGCCGCCTCGCCCGAACTCAGCGCCTTGTTTCACGCCAGCGCGCGCTGGTTCGAGGACCGCTACACGCTGTCGCCCGACTGGCCCGACGAGTGCTACATCAATCACAGCTTCACGCCGAACGGCCTGTGGCACCTGGGCTTCGTGTTCGCCCTGTCCGATCTGCCCGCGGGCAGCGAGATCACCGTGGACTACCGCCACCTGCTGCCGCCCGGCCAGGCGGAGGATTTTGTCGATTCGCTCACAGGTGAGACAATCTGCGGCTTGTCCTGGCAGGAAAGTCTGGCCAGCAGCACCCGCGCACTGGCCGAACTGCTGGGCGCCATTGAACGCTGAACGTGATGTTTGATATTCCTACTCTCGAAACGGCGCGCCTGCGCCTGACTGCGCTGACCGAAAGGCACTTCAACGACTACGCCGCGATGCTGGCCGACCCGGACAGTACGCGCTGGATCGGCGACGGCCAGCCGCTGGACCGCACCAATGCGTGGCGTTCGCTCGCGATGCTGCTTGGGCATTGGCAGCTGCGTGGCTGCGGCATGTGGGCGCTGGAACTGAAGTCCACCGGCGAGTTCATCGGCCGCGCCGGCCTGATGTATCCCGAAGGCTGGCCGGACCTGGAAATGGGCTGGATGCTGAAGCCCGGCCACCGCCATCACGGCTATGCCACGGAAGCGGGCAATGCCGTGCTCGATTTCGCATGGAACCACTTGCGGGCGCAGCGGGTGATCAGCCTGGTGCGCGTGGGCAACGAGGCATCCGACCGCGTCGCCGAACGGCTCGGCGGCGAGCACATCGAAGACATGGATTTCTATGGCAGCCACAGCCACGTGTTCGCCTACTACCCACCGCATCGCGAACACCGGCGCGCCTACGCCTGACTGCTGGCCACGGCCGCCGGCCTGCGCCGGCGGCCGTTGATCGTCACAGGGCCGGCGAGCGTCCACCGCTGCGGCGCGAAAGTGGCAGCGAGCGTGCCACCTCGGCCAGCGCGTACAGCCGGGCCACGCGAACCCAGCCGACGACCAGCACCACCAGCTGTGCCAGCAGCACGGCCAGCACCAGGCCGACCATGTCCACCGCCGGCGTATTCAGTCGGCCCACACCCAGCGCCGACGCGATGGCATAGCCGACCAGGCTGATCAGCAGGTAGCAGAACAAGGTGCTGAACGGCCGGCGCAGCACCTGCATGAAGCCGCGGCCGAACGCGCGCGTGGCCGAACGCAAGGTACCGTCCGCAATGAACGCGGCGCGCCCCGATTCCACGATCGCCTGCGCCAGCACGAACAACAGCAGCGACGCATACAGCGCCAGATGCGATGCGCGGTCGGCCTGCGATTCCAGCACGGCTTTCTGATCGACACCGTCAGCCACCTTGAACGCCAGGCCGATCAGCACGGCCATTACCGCGTACGGCAGGATCGACCACAGCATCAGGCGGAACATGCGGCCGTACTCCACCACGCCGCACTGAAGCAGATGGCTAAACCCCAAGACTCGGCCGGAGCGTCCGCTGCCGATCGCCATGCCGTTGAGGAAAGGCGAAAGCAGCAAGGTCAGCAACAGCCCCAGCAGGCCCACACCGTTCAACCAGCCGGTACTGTCGCCCAGCGCCATCATGGTGTCGCCGAACATCAGCGGGCTGAATTGCCGGGCCCATGCCTGTGCGTGCACGGAATGGTCGAGCAAGCCGCTCAGCGCGCGCCACAACGGCAAGCTCACCACGGCCGTCGGCAACAGCAGCAGCAAGGTCCACAACACGAGCAGCCGCCATTGCATGGCAGCGAGGGGCGCACGCATGGCGGCACCGAGATCCACGCGACGCGAAGCTTGTTTGTTCATCATCACAGCGACCCCACCAGAGCGTAGAAAACCTGCAACAAGGAAGCGGCATCGGCACTCCACCGCCGCGACGCCGCGCCATCAGCCTTGGTGCTCAGGCTGTCGTTGAGCTTGTTCGCGTCCAGATAGACCTTCTGCTGCGGATCGAGCGTGGCCGACACCACCTTGGCGGGCTTGGTGAACACGAAACGGGCCCAGCGCCGGTTGTCGTTCCACGACACGTCCTCGCTGCTGCCGTCGGCGAACGTTACCCGCAGCACCTGCGGTACCGGCGCGCCATCGCGGCGCACGGTCACCGTGCTGCGCCAGGGGAACGGCCCGCCGCTACCGGGCTTGGCTTTCGGATGGGTTTTCTTCCAGGCCTCGCGTTGCTGGTCGATCTGCTTGTCCAGTTCGCTGGCCAGCAGCTCGACGCGCTTGCCGTCCTTCAGCGAGCTGCCTGTCTTCGGCAGCACCTCATCGGTGTCGATGCTGCTGACGCGGTCGTCGATCTGCCGGGTGCCATAGACGTATTGGTCGAAGATGTCATTGACTGCCTTGGCGTTGCCGGACACGTCGATCAGGGTTGCTCGCAAATCGGCGGACGACGGATGGCGGAAGCGCCAGCGGCGGTAGTACTCGTGCATCGCGCGCTCCAGCACCGGCGTGCCCAGGCGCTCCTCCAGATCGTGCATGGCGGTCGACGTGCGCGAATAGACGGTGCTGTAGCTGCTGCTGGAAAGGCGATCCCACGCATTTTCGCCCAGCGGATCGGGCGGGTTCCGCAGCCCGGCAGTGGTGCGGTCCAGCTCGAAACCGGACAGGGAAGGCGCAATGCCCAGCCGCTTCATCCAGCTCGAGGCCAGGGTCAACGGCTCGCCGCGCTCGCGCAGCATGCGGTTGTCCCAGTACTGGTTCATGCCCTCGTCAAGCATGGGTTCCTCGAACTCGTTCGACGCCAGGATCCCGTAGAAGTAGCCGTGGCCGAATTCGTGGATGGTGACGAAGTCGGAGGCGTATTCGCTGATGGTGCCCGGTTCGACCTTGGTGTAGCCCTCGGTGGTGAAGAAGGTCGGGTATTCCATGCCGCCCGCTTCGCTTGCGTTGTACGGCGGCACCACCGCGGTGAGCGTCCGGTATGGATACGCTCCCAGCGTCTTGGAGAAATAGCTCAACGAATCCGTGCTGGCCTTCAGCTGGCTCGGCGCGCTGCCGGCGTATTCCGGCGGGTACAGCACCTTGACCGCCACCTTCGGGCTGCCCGGCCCCTGCCATTCGCCGTCCATCGTCTTGTAGCCCTTGGCGGCCACCCAGGCGAAGTCGTGCACGTCGCCCTGCACGAAGCGGTAGGTGGTCTTTCCGTTGGCCTTCTGCGGCTCGCCCTGCTGCTCGCCGACCGCGCCGACGGTGTAATCGCTGGGCACGGTCAGGCGTACGTCGTATTGGCCGAAATCGGCATAGAACTCGCTGTTGAAATGGAACTCGTGCACGTTCCAGCGCGGCGCGGTGGCGCCGCGTTCACCGGCCAGCTCCAGCACGCCGATCTTGGGGAACCACTGCCCGACCAGGTTGAAATCGCCGAACCAGCCGGTGCGCTCGACCACGCGCGGCAGCTGGCTCAGGAAGTCGATGTCCAGCGTCAACGTGGCGCCTGCAGCCACCGGTTCGGCCAGGTCGATGCGCACCACCGTCTGGTCGGTGGCCGGGCCGCCGTCGGGCTGCACGAACTGCCACTTCAGCGCGGCATCGCCCTGCTTCACCTGGCGCAGGTCGATCCAGCCCCATTCGCCTTTCTCCAGGGCCGCGGCGCCGCGCGAACGGCCGTGCGCAGTCAGCACGTCGCGTTCGGTGAACCAGGTGCTGCCCTCGTTCTGGAAGGCGTTGAGATAAAGATGGAAATACACGTGCGCGACCGGGCGATCGCTGCGGTTGCGCCAGGTCATTCGCTCCTTGCCGCTCACCGAGTGTTTTGCCGCGTCCAGCTCGGCATCGATCTGATAGCTCACCACGCGGTCGGACAGCGTCGCCTCCTGGCCGGTGCGCTCACCGCCCCATGCATTGACAGCGCTGGGCACCGACTGGGCAGCCGCATCGGCAGCGGCGAACGGAATCTCCGCAAGCGCCGGCGCACTCGAGCTGGCTGGCGCCGGATCGGCCGTGGCAGGCGCAACAGCCTGCGTCATCGCGGCTCCCGACCAGGCCGCGACCGACAACGTCACGGCACACAGATATCCCCATTTCCGTACTGCTGACCCCATGTTCGCTGCTCCCCCGGGCAATTCCACAGAGTGCACGCAACCGGTGACCTGCGGCATAGGCCATAGGTCATGCAACAGAGGGGATTTCGGCGCAGCCGGCTCGGCCGGCAAACAAGCAGGCGCCGCCTAGCGGTCGTCCTGCGTCCAGATCGCCCCGCCCTCTTCGCGCACGGGGAAACTGGCGATCGGCTCGTACGCCGGCGGCTTCGTCACCGCGCCGTTGCGCAGATCGAAACGTGCGCCATGGCGTGGGCACTCGACCTCGAAACCGAACACCTCGCCGCCGGCCAGCTCACCGCCGTCGTGCGTGCAGGTGTCCTCGACCGCGTACAGCGTGCCCTCGATGTTGTACACCGCGATCGGCGTATCGCCGTCCCACACCACCTTGTATTCGCCCGGCAGCAGCTCGCTGCGCGTGCCGACCCTGACCCAGCCGTTCACGCGGCGGCTCCGGCGAACTCCTTCAGCAAGACCTCGAAACGCAGATCGTCGCGCCGGGGAATGCCGAAACGTTCGTCGCCATAGGGAAACGGCTGGTGCTCGCCGGTGCGCCGATAACCGCGGCGCCCATACCAGGCGATCAATTCCTCGCGCTGCACGATCACCGTCATGCGCATGGCGCGGCAATCCCATTCCTCGCGCGCGATGCGCTCGGCTTCGGCCAGTACGCGTTTGCCCAGGCCACTGCCCTGCTCGGCCGGGTCGACCGCGAACATGCCGAAATAACCCACCTCGCCCTGCCGCTCGACATGGCAGCTGGCCTTGAGCCGGCCATCGCATTCGGCCAGGAGCACGCGGCTGCCGGGGCGGTCGATCAAGGCGCCGACATCGGCCGCGTCGGTGCGGCGTCCGTCGAGCAGATGCGATTCGGTGGTCCAGCCACGCAGGCCGGATTCGCCGCGATAGGCGGATTCGACCAGCGCGACGATGGCGGGAATGTCGGCCGCTTCGGCCGCGCGGAATACAGGACTTTCGTTGCTCATGCGTGAATCATAATCGCCGCTGTGCCCGCTCACCATGACCTGGCGCAGCGCTCGTCGCTCAAGATTGCTACCGCTGCTTGCGGCTTTCCTCGTAGACCTTCAGGTGGGCGTAGACAATCGGCAGCAACCGCGTGGACCGCTGCGGATCGGCGCGCGCAAGCATGTCGCCGACCACATGGTCGGCCTCGATGGCATAGCCTTGCTGCAGATCGCGCAGCATCGAGGCGGTCAGGCTGGAGCCGGCTTCGGTCAGCACGTGGCGCGCACGTTGCAGGGTCGGCTCACTGGGCGCATGACCGTGATGCTCGGCCACGGCCCGGCATTCTTCCAGCAAGGCGAGCGCAGCATCGCTGCCGCCCGGAGCGGCGGCGATGCTGCCGACCGATCCGCGCAGCAGGCAGGTGATCCCTGCCAGCGAGGCGAGGAATACCCATTTGTCCCACATGTCCTGCAGGATCGTGCCGCTGGGCCGCGCGTCGAAACCGCAGTCCGCCAGCGTCGCAGTGATCTGCCGCATGCGCTCGGTAGCGGCACCGTCGCGCTCGCCAAAGGTGAGGCTGTGCGACTGGTTGAGATGCCGAACGGCGCCGTGCTCGTCCAGCGTCGCGGCGATCACGCATTGCCCGCCGAGAACGCGGTCCGCGCCGAACCGCGCGTCCAGCAGATCCAGCTGGCGCATGCCGTTGAGCAGCGGCAGGATCGCCGTGCGCGGCCCGACCGCCGGTGCCATGTCCGCCATCGCCTGTTCGAGCCCGTACGCCTTGCAGCTCAGCAGGATCAGGTCGTACGGATCGTGCAGCCCGCTCGCCAGCACGGTCGGCGGTGAAGCCATGCTGGCGTCGCCGGTGAGGCTATGTATCGACAGACCGTACTGCGCCAGTTGCGCCGCGCGGTTCCCGCGCACCAGGAACGTCACGTCGCGCCCGTGCTGCAGCACGCGACCGCCAAAATAGCCACCGGTGGCGCCGGCGCCAACGATCAGAATGCGCATTGCTCAGACTCCCGTGATGGTGTGGTCCGACGCTTCGCGCATGCGCGCGATCAAGGCGTCCTTCTCGCTCCACAGCGCATTGATCCTGAGCTGGAAGCGTTCGCGGAACGAGGCGTCCTGCTCATAATCGCCGCGCAGTTCGCCGCCTATCGGCAGCTCGCGCAGGTGCACCCGGATATCGCGGATGCGTCCGGCAATCAGGTCCATCAGGGTGCACGGGCCGTTGGGGTAGACGATGGTCACGTCGAGGATCGCATGCAGCGCATCGCCCATCGCATCGAGGACGAACGCCAGCCCGCCGGCCTTCGGCCGCAGCAGGTAGCGATACGGCGACGACTGCGCGTCGTGCTTGGCCGCAGTGAAGCGGGTGCCCTCGGCGAAGTTCATCACCGACACGGGCATGTGCCGAAATTTTTCGCAGGCGCGGCGGGTAGCCTGCATGTCCTTGCCCTGCAGCTCGGGATGCTTCGCCAGCGTTTCGCGCGAATAGCGTTTCATGAACGGAAAATCCAGCGCCCACCACGCCGGCCCGAGTAGCGGCACCCAGATCAGTTGCTGCTTGAGGAAAAAACGCAGGAACGGAATGCGCCGGTTGAACACTTTCTGCAGCACCGGAATGTCCACCCAGCTCTGGTGGTTGCACAGCACGAGATAGTTGCCGTCGTAGCGCAAGCCGGTCAGCCCTTCGACCTGCCAGCGAATGCGCGTGAACACGTCGAACAGATGGTTGTTGACGCCGATCCAGCTTTCCGCGATGGCCACCAGGATGCGCGAGCAGCCCAGCCGTATCGCGCGGATCGGCACGATCGCCTTGACCAGGGTGAACGCGAACAGCACCACCACGTGCAGCACGATGTTGATGGCCAGCGACAGCAGCGCAAGCGGGACGCGGATCACACCGGGGAGCTTGGCGAACATGGGTCGGCCGTGTGCGGGAAGACCGCAAGGATAATGCCCCGCCCGCCGCGACGGAACCTTGACTCCGCGGCTTCGCCTACATCAGCAGCTTGCGCACCTTGAGCAGCGCGACGATGAACGCGTCGATTTCCTCGCGCGTGTTGTAGAACGCCAGCGAGGCGCGCAGCGTGGCGGGCACGCCGTAGCACTGCATCAACGGATGCGCGCAATGATGGCCGGAACGCACGGCGACACCCTGCAGATCGAGCAAGGTGGCCATGTCGCCGGCCTGCGCGCCCTCGAGCAGGAACGAAATGACCGGCTCCTTCTCGGCGGCCTCGCCGATGATGCGCAGGCCGGGTATCTCGCGCAGGCGCTCGGTGGCGTAGACGAGCAGGTTCTGCTCCCACGCGTGGATCGCGGCGAAGCCCACCGAATCGTAATAGTCGATCGCGGCGCTCAGCCCGACGAAGCCGGCGATGTTCGGCGTGCCGGCCTCGAACTTGTGCGGTGGCGCGGCGAAGGTGGTCCCGCTGAAACTCACTTCGCGGATCATTTCGCCACCGCCGAAGAACGGCGGCATCGCCTCCAGGTGTTCACGCTTCGCCCACAGCGCGCCGGTGCCGGTGGGGCCGAGCATCTTGTGGCCGGTGAACGCGTAGAAATCGCAACCGAGCGCCTGCACGTCGACCGGCCGGTGCGGCACCGCCTGCGAGCCGTCGACCAGCAGCGGGATACCGCGCTTCCTGCACTCGCGTGCGATCTCGCGCACCGGGTTCACCGTGCCGAGCACATTGGAGACGTGCGCGACACAGGCAAGCTTCACCTCCGGCGTCAGCATCTCGATGTATCTCTCGATGATCAGCTCGCCGCGCTCATCGATCGGCGCCGCCTTCACCGAAGCTCCGCTGCGCGCTGCGACCAGCTGCCACGGCACGATGTTGGCGTGGTGCTCCATCACCGTGGTGAGCACGCTGTCGCCGGGCTTCAGTTGCGGCAACCCGTGGCTGTACGCGACCAGGTTGATCGCCTGGGTGGTGCCTGAGGTGAGGATCAGCTCGTTGCGCGACGGCGCGTTGATGAAACGCGCCAGCTTGTCGCGCGCGCCCTCGTAGGCGGCGGTGGCTTCCTCGCCAAGCTGATGCACCGCACGCGCCACGTTCGCGTTGTGCCGGCGGTAGTGCGTGTCCATGGCTTCGATCACCGACGCCGGCTTCTGGCTGGTGTTGGCGTTGTCCAGATACACCAGCGGCTTGCCGTGCACGCTGCGCGCGAGCAGCGGAAAATCCGCGCGGATGCGCTGGACGTCGAAGACGGTAGGCGTGCTGGCTTGTGCATTCATCTCGACGGTTCCGTAGATGGCTCCCTCCCCTGCTTCGCGGGGAGGGTTGGGGAGGGGTTCGCTCTTGATCTCAAGGTCAAAGGCCTCACCCCTCCCAGCCCCCTGCGAGCAGGGAGAGGAAAAAAAAGATCAGGCGGGCAACTGCGCGATCAGCAAGCTCGACAGGTGCTCGCGCAGCGCCGTGTCCGGCAGATCGTCCAGCACCGCACGGCAGAACGCGGCGGTCAGCAGCGCGCGGGCCTCAGCCAGCGGAATGCCGCGCGAACGCAGGTAGAACAGCGAGCGCTCGTCGAGCTGTCCGACGGTGGCGCCGTGCGCGGCCTTCACCTCGTCGGCGTAAATCTCGAGTTCCGGCTTGGTGTCGATCTCCGCACCGGGCGACAGCAACAGGTTCTTGTTGCTGAGGCTGGCATCGCTGCCATCGGCGCCGGGAGCCACCACGATCGCGCCGCGGAACACGCCGCGCCCGCGCTCGCTGGCGACGCCGCGCCAGAGCGAGGTGGACGTTGTGCCCAGCGCCTGATGCCGTATCGCCAATTGCGTGTCGACGTGTTGGCGGCCATGCGGCATGAACACGCCGCGGGTGTGCAGCTGCGCAGCGTCACCCACCAGTTCGGCATGCAGGTCGTGCCGCACCAGCGCGCCGCCAAGTTCCAGCACGTGCATGGTCGCTTGCGCACGCGCATGCAGGCGCATGCTGCTGCGCCGGATCAGGTTCATGCCGGTAGAGGCTGCCTGCAGCGTGACGTGATGCAGCTGCGCGCCCTCGCGCAATGCGATGTCGCTGACCACCGTGGCCAGTTGCGAGGGTTCGCCGCTGCCCAGGTGCTGTTCCACCAGGCTCAGCTGCGCGCCCTCGCCCAGTTCGATCACGTTGCGCGCATGCCAGGCGAGCTCGGCTTCGGCGCCGACGAACACCAGGTGCACCGGGCGCTGGATCTTCGCGTGCGCGGCTACGCGCAGCACCACGCCGTCGCCGGCGCTGGCGGCATTGATCTGCGCAAACGCGTCGCCGACGTCGCGGTAGTGTCGCGACAACGCAAAGCGCAGCGGCTCGGCGTCCGTCTGCAGGGCCCGCGACAGCGGCTGCACCGAAAGCCCGGCAGGCAGTTCGCCAAGCGCGGACAGGTCGGCGCGGAATTCACCGTTGACGAAAACCAGCCGCACGCCATCCACACCGGGAAGCAGCAGCGTCGAAGCGTCGACCGCCCGCGTCTGCGCTGCAGCGTCGCCGCTGGCAAAGCTGCGCTGGCCAAGCCCGCGCAGGACGGTGTACTTCCACGCTTCCACCCGCGTGTCGGGCAGACCACCGGCGGCGAAGGCCGCGCGGTTTTCCTGTCGCGCCGCGTCCAGCCAGGCAATTCCGCTGACCGGCAGCGGCGCGTCCAGCAGCGACGCGACCAACGGCAGGGATGCCGGCTGGCTCATGCTTGCGCTCCCGCCGGCTGGCTTGCGCCGATGCCGGCATAGCCGTGCGCTTCCAGTTTCAGCGCCAGCGACCGGTCGCCGCTCTCGACGATGCGACCGTCGGCCAGCACATGCACGAAATCCGGCACCACATAGTCGAGCAGGCGCTGGTAGTGGGTGATCATCAGGAACGCGCGCCCTGGCGAGCGCAGTGCGTTGACGCCTTGCGCCACCTGCTTCAGCGCATCGATGTCCAGGCCGGAATCGGTCTCGTCGAGGATCGCCAGCTGGGGTTCCAGCACGGCCATCTGGAAGATCTCGTTGCGCTTCTTCTCGCCGCCGGAGAAACCCTCGTTGACGGCGCGATGCAGCAGCTCGTCGGAGATCTGCATCACCTTCAGCTTCTCGCGCACCAGCTTGAGGAACTGCATGGAATCGAGCTCACTCTCGCCGCGTGCCTTGAGCTGCGCGTTGAACGCCGCACGCAGGAAATAAGTGTTGTTGACGCCGGGAATCTCCACCGGATACTGGAACGCCAGGAACACGCCGGCGGCGGCGCGCGCTTCCGGAGACAGCGCCAGCAGATCGATGCCGTTATAGGTCACGCTGCCGGCGGTCACCTCGTAACCGTCGCGGCCAGAGAGCACGTTGCCCAGCGTCGACTTGCCGGCGCCGTTCGGCCCCATGATTGCGTGCACCTCGCCCGCGTTCACCTCGAGGCTGAGCCCCTTGAGGATTTCCCTGCCTTCGACGCGGGCGTGGAGATTTTCGATTTTCAGCATTTCTGTTCCTGATTTTTAGCCCCTCTCCCGTTGGGGGAGGGGTTGGGGTGAGGGTTCGGGGCGGGTCGCGATATCACGCTCCGCCCGACCCTCATCCCCCTCATCCGCCCTTCGGGCACCTTCATTCGGCACATCCATGTGCCTCACCTTCGGCGGCTCGCGCCGTGCAAATCGGCCATCCTGCCGATTTGTCTCCCGGAGGGAGAAGGTAATTCTTCAGCCCACCGCGCCTTCCAGACTCACCTCGAGCAGCTTCTTCGCCTCCACCGCGAACTCCATCGGCAGCTCGCGGAAGACCTGCTTGCAGAAGCCGTCGACGATCATCGACACGGCGTCTTCTTCGCTGATGCCGCGTGAGCGGCAGTAGAACATCTGGTCGTCGGAGATCTTCGAGGTGGTCGCTTCGTGCTCGACGATCGCGGTGGGGTTCTTCACTTCCATGTACGGGAAGGTGTGCGCACCGCACTTCTTGCCGATCAGCAGGCTGTCGCATTGGGTGTAGTTGCGCGCGCCCTCGGCGCCCTTCTCCATCCTCACCAGGCCGCGGTAGCTGTTGGAGCTGCGCCCCGCGCTGATGCCCTTGGAGACGATCTTCGACTTGGTGTGCTTGCCGAGGTGGATCATCTTGGTGCCGGTGTCGGCCTGCTGGTAATGATGGGTCAGCGCCACCGAGTAGAACTCGCCCACCGAGCGGTCGCCGCGCAGCACCACGGAAGGGTATTTCCAGGTGATCGCCGAGCCGGTTTCCACCTGGGTCCAGCTGATCTTGGCATCGTCGCCGCGGCAGTCGCCGCGCTTGGTCACGAAGTTGTAGATGCCGCCCACGCCGTTCTCGTCGCCGGGATACCAGTTCTGCACGGTGGAGTACTTGATCTGCGCCTTCTCCAGCGCGACCAGCTCGACCACCGCCGCATGCAGCTGGTTCTCGTCGCGCTTCGGCGCGGTGCAGCCCTCGAGGTAGGACACATGAGCGCCTTCCTCGGCCACGATCAGGGTGCGCTCGAACTGGCCGGTGTTCTGCGCGTTGATGCGGAAATAGGTGCTCAGCTCCATCGGGCAGCGCACGCCCTTGGGGATGAACACGAAGCTGCCATCGGAGAACACCGCCGAGTTCAGCGCGGCGAAGAAGTTGTCGCCGGTGGGCACCACGCTGCCCAGGTATTTCCGCACGATTTCCGGGTATTCGCGGATCGCCTCGCTCATCGAGCAGAACAGCACGCCGGCCTCGGCCAGCTGCTTGCGGAACGTGGTGCCGACCGACACCGAGTCGAACACCGCATCCACCGCCACGCCGGCCAGTGCGGCGCGCTCGTGCAGCGGAATGCCGAGTTTTTCGTAGGTTTCCAGCAAGGCCGGGTCGACTTCGGCCAGCGACTTCGGTCCGGCTTTCGGCGCGGCGTAGTAGCTGATCGCCTGGTAGTCGATAGGGTCGATGTTGAGCTTGGCCCAATCCGGCTTCGGCATTGTCAGCCAGTGGCGGTAGGCATCGAGCCGCCATTCGGTCATCCACGCCGGTTCCTGCTTGATCGCGGAAATCTGGCGGACGGTTTCCTCGTTCAGGCCGGGCGGCAACCCGGTCATCTCGATCTCGGTGACGAACCCCGCTGCGTAGCCGCGGCCGAGGACCTCGGCCACGTCCGCGTTGTCGCGAAGCGTGGTGGCGCTGCTGCTTTCGTTGGTCATGCGTGCATTCATTCGGTGGTGGCCTCGCCGGTTTTCACGGTGACCGCGATCTTTCGGCCGGACGGCGCCAACGGCTTCAGCATCTCGGCCAGGCTGACCGCGCGCAGCGCGTTGTCCAGCACGCTGTTGACCCGCTGCCAGCTGCCGCGCACGCCGCATTGCGATTCGCGATCGCACTGACCTTCGACCAGGCTGCATTCGGTCATGCCGATCGGGCCCTCGAGCGCCTCGACGATCTCCGCCAACGAAATCTCGCTGGCGGGCCTGGCGAGACGGTAGCCGCCGTTGACGCCGCGAAACGATTCGACCAGTCCGGCATGGCCGAGCGCCTTCAGCAGCTTGCTGACCGTCGGCAGTTCCAGGTGCGCCTCGTCAGCGATCTGCACCGTGCTGAGTACGTCGGCCGGATGCGCGGCGATGCAGGTCATCACCACGGTGGCGTAATCGGTCAGTCGACTGACACGGAGCATGGGCGCTCGGGCCTGCAATCAAATCGGGACTAAAATGGTACTGATTAGAGGCCCGCCGGTCAATTGGCGCGACGCACCATCGGCGGGCAAGCGCACCCTTCCGTTGCCCGCTAGTCGTGCATGCGGCGGATTGCCGGCTCACGCGCCGCCTTATGCGACGCCAACCCGAGCCGCTTTCCGCACTGGCATGCATCGTGCTGCAGCGCCATAAGACTGTTCGGGAGCGCGCCGCATGAAATGGATCACCGCGATCATCAAGCCGTTCACCCTGGATGACGTGCGCGAGGCCTTGGCCGAGGCAGGCATCCAGGGCATGACGGTCACCGAAGTGAAGGGTTTCGGTCGCCAGCATGGGCACACCGAGCTGTATCGCGGTGCCGAGTACGTGGTCGATTTCCTGCCCAAGCTGAAGATCGAACTGGCGGTGAGCGACGATCGCCTCGACCCCGCGCTGGAAGCGATCAGCGCCGGCGCACGCACCGGCAAGATCGGCGACGGCAAGATCTTCGTGAGCGAGCTCGAACAGGTGATCCGCATCCGCACGCAGGAGGTCGACGCCGATGCGCTCTGACGCCATGCTTCGCCGCTGCGCATTCACCGTGCTGCTCGGCGCACCTTTCGCCGTATTCGCGCAGACACCGGCGACGCTGGACAGCGGCGATACCGCCTGGATGCTCACCGCCACCATGCTGGTGCTGTTGATGACGATTCCCGGCCTGGCCTTGTTCTACGGCGGCATGGTGCGCGCCAAGAATCTGCTGTCGGTGCTGATGCAATGCTTCGCGATCACCGCGCTGATCAGCGTGCTGTGGATGCTGTACGGCTACAGCGTCGCGTTCAGCACCCGGGGCATGCAGGCCGGCGTGACCAACCTGCATTCGTTTGTCGGCGGCCTCGATCGCGCGATGTTCGCGGGCATGACACCCGCAAGCCTGTACAGCCATGTGCCGGAAAGCGTGTTCGCGATGTTCCAGCTGACGTTCGCCATCATCACGCCGGCACTGATCGTCGGCGCCGTGGCCGAGCGGATGAAGTTCTCCGCGCTGCTGGTATTCACCGCGGGCTGGTTCACCGTGGTCTACCTGCCGATGGCGCACATGGTGTGGGGCGGCGCCGGTTCTTTCCTGGGCGATCTGGGCGTGCTCGATTTCGCCGGCGGCACCGTGGTTCACATCAACGCCGGCATCGCGGGGCTTGTGGCCTGCCTGGTGCTGGGACGGCGGCGCGGTTATCCGCATGTGCCGATGCCGCCGCACAACCTCGGCTACACGCTGATCGGCGCCAGCATGTTGTGGCTGGGCTGGTTCGGATTCAACGCCGGCTCGGCGGTGGCCGCGAACGGCAGCGCCGGCATGGCGATGCTGGTGACCCAGATCGCCACGGCCGCAGCGGCACTGGGCTGGATGGCCACCGAATGGATCGTGCACCGCCGCGCCAGCGTGCTCGGCATCGCCTCCGGCGCCGTGGCCGGCCTGGTCGCGATTACGCCCGCGGCAGGCACCATCGGGCCCGGCGGCGCCCTGCTGCTGGGTGCGCTGGCCGGCGTGATCTGCTTCTTCTGCGCGACCCGGCTGAAGCGTCGGCTGGGCTATGACGACAGCCTCGACGTGTTCGGCGTGCACGCCGTCGCCGGCATCGTCGGCGCACTGCTGACCGGCCCGTTCGCGGCGCACGCGCTCGGTGGTTTCGGCGATGTCGCGCATCCGCTGGGACAGCTGTGGATCCAGGCAAAGGGGGTGGCCTTCACGGTCGTCTGGAGCGCCGGCCTGACCTGGTGCATCCTCAAACTGATCGACGTCACGCTGGGGCTGCGCGTGG
>Ga0207664_10000838_pt1 | contig 20868 bp, 23 predicted proteins | sample LARL83metaG_FD_184349 | JGI IMG/M metagenome (GOLD analysis project Ga0207664, IMG submission 184349) | Corn, switchgrass and miscanthus rhizosphere microbial communities from Kellogg Biological Station, Michigan, USA - LAR L8-3 metaG... | ecosystem: Host-associated > Plants > Roots >... | reverse complement strand
TCGGCATCGCCGGGTGGTCGGTGTGGGAAGGAACCCGATCGTGGCATGGCGCGGAATGCTGCTGATCTTGCTAACGGATTTGCTAACAGCAGCCATGGACGACCCTGGACGCGGCTGGATTCGACGGCGGCCTACTACCCCTCGCGAGCAGGCTTAACCGACAACTCTGGACGAGCCTGGACGGTTGGAATCTTGCTACGGATCAGAAGGCGGGCTTGACTGCTGCTACGGATTGAACTGATTCTTGCCGTCGGGGTAGTGCTGGAGGTAGTCCTGGTCTTCGGACTCGGCCTCCCAGAAGGTCCCGGCCTTGCTGATCTTGGTCACGACCTTGCTGGACCAGATGCCTGCGGCGTCGGCGTCAGTGATCGTGTCTTCGGCGACCTGGCGCTGCTCGTCGCTCGTACAGAAGATCTCGGACCGGTAGGCGGAGCCGACACGCTCTTCGCCGAGGTCGGACCGGTGCATCTGGAAGAAGAACTCCAGGATGTCCCGGTAGGAGGTCCGCCTGGGATCGAAGATGACCTTGACCGCCTCGGCGTGACCCGGATGGTTGTCGGCGGTCGGGTGGTCGTTCTGTCCGCCCGTGTAGCCGACGCGGGTGGAGATGACCCCGTCGCGGTGGCGCAGCAGTTGCTGCGCTGGCCAGAAACAGCCCCCGGCGAGGATGGCGGTCTCGGCGTTCTCGCTCATCGCGGTCCTTCCCCCCGAAGTTGAGTTGAAGATTACCCCCCGGAAGGCCTGCTGGCCGCGGCCAGAGGTCCCGACCACCGCTAGCGAGGGCTCCTGGTAATCGCATAGGTGCCGCATGTGCCAGTGCGCTTGCTGGGCCGTAGCCCGCCATAAGACCAGCCAACGCCCGCTCGGTTAAACCCGCGCGGCGTCGCGGTCGCGCCTGGATAGGGCTGGCAGGTCAGATCCCGGCCAGCACCGTGTTCCAGTGCTGGAGGGTCCGGATCATGCTCTTCGCCCACCGGGTAACCGGCTTGCCGGGCTGCTGGGTTGCGGTCATGTTCAATCATCCTTCTGCCTGGGTAGCCGTCCGGGATAGACCGGCTGCGACCAGCGTGCCGGACCGCGCCGCAAACGTCTGTCGCCTGGCCGACGGAACGGGCGTCAATTGGCCGACATAACGGCATGAACCCGGCGGCAGCCTAGTCGCGACGACAACACGCGACAGTCTTCAAGCAGGCTCTCGGTCGACGCCAGACGGCTTCGGCTGCTGCCAATACTGCTGCCAACGCCATAGCCAGCTGCCGACGGCAGAAGACAGACCTGGAATATCGGCCCAGAAGACAGTCATCGCTGGACAGTCCTGGACAGCTTGCCTCAGCCCACGGATAAGAAGGTCGCTCTGGGCTGAGCAGCCGGGCGGATACCGGTCTGTGAGCCGGGCAGGCCGCCAGCTTGGTGGCCTCAGTTGGGTGGGAAGAAGATTTCCCGCACTTCGCGGGCCGCGTAGAAGACCAGCACGTAACCGGCGGCGGGATCGGCCCACCACCAGCCCAGGGCGGTGTTCAGCACCAGGCCTAGAAGCACCGCAGTCGCCAGGATCCCGTCGATCAGCGTGACCCGGCCCTCGGTCCTCAGCACCGGGTTATCCAGCGCCCCGCCGGTGCGCGCCTTACCGGCCGCCAGGGCAAACATCACCGCCGCAGTGAGCGCGGTCCAGATGATCCCGGCCGCAGAATGCCGCGGGTGATAGCCAGCGGCTAGCACCACCGTGGACTGCACCAGCAGGTAGACCGCCAGCGCGGCGAACGCGTATCCGATTAGCCGCAGGCCGCGCCTCTGGCGTGCCTGGCCGACACCCGACAGTTCCCAGATGACCACCGTGGACGCGCCGATCTCGATCAGCGAATCGAGGCCGAACCCGGCCAGCGCCACCGACCGGGCCGCGATCGCCGCGACCGTCAGCACCGCCAGCCCGGCCACATTCCAGGCCAGCGTCACGTACTCCAGGGCAAAGCCCCGGCGCAGCAGCGCTTTGCGTGCCGGATCATCCGCCGCTGTCACGGCAGCATCCTCCCGCACAAACTCAGCGTGAGAGCCTGAGCAGGTGCTGAAGCTGCTGGCCTTCGTGCTCCCGCTGGGCCTGGACTCCTTCGCCGTTGCGGCCGCGATCGGCGCCGCCCAGAAGACCACCGCCTGGCAGCGGCTGCGCATCTCGCTGGTGTTTGTAGTCTTCGAGGGCGGGATGCCCCTGATCGGGCTGGCCCTGGGCAGCGCGCTGGCCCGCGGCATCGGGCAGGTCGCCGACTACCTGGCCGCCGCCGCCGTGATCGGCATTGGTGCCTGGATGCTGCTGGCCGGCGACAAGGACGAGGAGGAGAAGGCTGGCCGCCTGGCCAGCAGCCGGGGGCTGGCGCTGGTCGCGCTGGGTATCAGCATCAGCCTGGACGAGCTGGCCATCGGGTTCAGTATCGGACTGACCCACCTGCCCACCGCCGCGGTGATCGTGGCCATCGCGCTGCAGGCCCTGGTGGCCGCGCAGCTCGGCCTCGCAATAGGGGCCCGCATTGGCGAGCGCTGGCGCGAGCGCGCTGAGCAGGTCGCCGGGATCGCCCTGATCCTCCTCGGCGGCTACCTCATCACCGAGCAGCTCGTTCGGTAGTTCGTGATGATCGCCACCTGTGCGGATCCGGCCGTGCCCGTGGCGTCCGATCGACCGGCATACCAGCGGTGCTCACGGTCATTCACGGTCCGGCGACCTGGGTGTTCGGGCTGCTTCCTCACCGTCTGCCTTACCGGTCGTGTTCGGTGACTGGGACGTGGCCCAGGGCCGCGCCGGAGGGCACGGGCGGCTCGCGCTGGACGCTGGCCTGGTAGTCGGCCAGCAGCTTGTTGAAGTGGGTAGCGGTCCACGAATGCAGGTAGGGCAGGTTCAGCGGTTCGCGTTCCTGGGGGTCGGCGATCAGGTTGATGATCCGCGGTGAGGACAGCTTGCCGACCGGGTCGGTTGAGTACGTCTGGGTGACGAGGGCGAGCTTGAAGTTGCGCCACTTGATCCCATACATCTGCGGGCCCATCCAGTAGATGTAGCCGTCTCGCTGCGAGGGGTCGTGGCCGCCGAGCCAGGGCAGCTGGTTGACCCCGTCGATCACCCGGTCGGCTGGCACACCTGCCCCGGCAGCATGCAACAGGGTGGTGAACCAGTGGGTAACGTGCATGATCTCGTCACTGACCTGCCTGGCCGCGATGTGCCCGGGCCAGCGCGCGATACACGGGGTGCGCAGGTTGCCTTCCCCGCCAGCAAAGTAGGAGCCTTCCCAGTAGCCGGGCGTGCCGCGCCACAGCTGCACCTCCTCAGGGCCGTTGTCCCCGGCGAACACCACCACGGTGTCATCGGCCAGGCCGAGCTCATCGAGCAGATCCAGCAGCGTCCCGAAATCGGTGTCAAGTTCGAGCAGGCTGTCGGCCCAGTCGCCCTGGCCTGTCTGGCCCTTGAACTCCTCGCGCGGGATCACCGGCATGTGCATCAGCGAATGGTTGAAGTACACGAAAAACGGCACGTCCTGCGCGGCCTTGCCGCGGATGAACACCGAGGCGCGGCGCAGGTACTCCAGGTCACAGTCCCTGCGGACCTCCAGGGTTAGCTGGTCCAGCTCGGTAACGTCACGCTCGCCCCTGTTGATCTGCACCATCCGCGACACCGGATCCCGGCCCGGGACATACCAAGGGTCATCCACCCACAGCGCCTCGTCGTAGGTGCGCGGCGGCCCATACCACTCCTCGAACCCCTTGTCGGTGGGCCAGCGCCCGGGCCCCTCGCCGACGTGTCACTTGCCATACACCGCGCACCCGTACCCGGCCGCGGACAGCAAGTCGCCCAGGGTCTGCTCCCAGGCCACCAGCCCCCAGCCGCCCGGCGCGCCCAGGTCCTTGAGCAGAGTGGCGGTGGTATGGCGCAAGGTCGTGCGGCCGGATCGGGCGCAGGCCCGACGATGTGGTGATGCGCTGGGAAGACCGGGCCAGGTTCCGTGGTTCGACCGGGCGGCCGGTGCGAGTGGTGAAGACTAGGTCGCGGGCAGTCCATTCATGCGAGTTCATGCCTATCACACGCAGGCTGGCCCGCCAGGTGAGCGCGCCACAGGCGATGCCGAGCAACTCCAGGTCGCCACCATCACCCGCGGCCTGGCCGTCGAGGAAGGCGGCTATCACTGAAGCGGCGAGCTGCGACTACGGGACAACGAGGTCCTGATGGGGACTAGGGGATAACAAGGTCCTGATGGGCTGGTACGCCGCCAACGACGGCTCGATCCGCTCCAAGGGCACGATGTACTTCGTGATGCACCCCGCACGGGCTGAACATGTCCGGCCGGTGGACCGGCCTGGGCGCGAGCACCCCTACGAAGTGGCGAACGTATCCGCACGACCGATCATCGACGGCAACCCGGACTACCTCGCCTGGATCACTAAAGCAACCGGAACCCCGAGCGCGGCCTGAACGCACCAGCGGCAGCGACCGTCCGACAGTGGCAGCTCGCGAGTTGCCACACTCGGTAGGCCAAGGAAGCGTGGCACTGTCGGCAGGCCAGGTGGCCGCCGGTGGCTCTGTGCCGCACCGTCGCCGTTGACGAGGCGACGAGGGGTCCAACATACTGTGCCCCACCTCTTCCGAAGGGCCGGTGGATGGGGGCTGCGGGTGACATGTGTGAACTGCGGGGCGGAAACTGCTGAGGCAGCTCAGTCCTGCGTCCGGTGCGGTGCCCCGGCCGTTGGGCAGCCGCCGGTAGCAGCCCCACCTGGCGTAGCCGGGCCAGGCGATTCCGCCCCTATCGCAGCGGGTAGGGATACAGGATCACAGCCTGCGCGGGCCCGCCGCCGCTACTTCCGGATGTTCCTCGTCTGCTGCCTGATCCTCTCCTGTGTGATCCTCAACGACGTTTTGCTCTCCCTCTACGCCCCTTCGGTCTGGAACAACACCTCGCACTCGGCGCTGGACAACTGGATCGGTGGGACCATCGCTGTGGTCGGCCTCGTCAGCCTTTGCGGGGCGGTCATCTTCCTGGTCGTCTTCGTGAAAATCGAGCGTTCTCCAGAACTCGCGAGTGGGCACACGCTGGATCGCGCCGGGTCAACTCACATCTTCCGCACCTACCGTGGTATCCGCATGGTTAGCGTGATCGCTCTTGCGGTCATGCTTGTCATCTTCTGTGGCGTGACAATAGCTCACGCATCGCAAGGTGGCTTTAATGTCTGGGTTAAGATCGCATTTATCGTCGGTTTCGTCGTCCCGTCAGCATGGTTCGGGGTCCGGTGGTTCCGCGCGGGAGTGGAAATTAGTTCCGGCAGGATGACTGTCCGCAATCTCTGGCGCACCCGCGTGATCGCTATTGATGAAATCCACAGGATCGACCTGGCAACGAGGAGAGGCGATCACGCATCACCCCTGCATTGGGTACCGCGGATCGACCTAACCAATGGTGATAGCCTCTGGATAGAGGGTTTCAGCTGCGGCATGGCGCCCGGCCCGCCAGATCCTGAGGGGCTGGCGGCCCTCGGCGAACTCCGGACACTCATCGGGCTTCAGACGATCGCGTAGTAATAGCGAAGCAACTCACCACGTTGGCCTTTCCGCCCGGCCACCTGATCAGGCTGATCGTCCGCTGATCGTGGTGACCCTGCACCACGTTGGCCGGACAGCAATCAGCAATGCGAGTTAGCAACGCCATAACACAGAACCGGATGGTAACGGATGGAGGTTCCGAGACCGTTACGGACGGCAGCGAACCCGCTACTCGTTGCGCCGGTGCGGCTTGAACCCCAGTTGATTGGACTACTTGCAGAACGGGATTTCATCAAGCTACCGTAGCTTACAGCTAACGCAGGCCAAGGCGGCAGATCGGACACCCAATGGATCTAAGTTCTGAAATGAGCGACTTCATCACGACGGGACGCTGCCCCAAGTGGTCTCGCTCAATAACCATCCCAATCTTGGAGCTCCCTCCAGGACTAAACACGGGACCCGAAGAGGGCGATGCGATTCACACGTATCCCCCTGGACTGAAGAAGTTTTCGATGGCTTCGATTCCGAAAGCTTTCGGTTGCATACTGCTGAAAGACTACCAGCATCTAAACCTGAGCCAGCTTGGTGGAGTAGCATAGCCCACAGCGTTTCTGACACTCTTCTCAATATAGGTGATATCAACGCTAGGGTACCGACTGGGGGAATGGATGGCCACACGACATCAATCGTTTCCTCCTCCTAGGGTCAGCCGAGACGCAGAACTTGCGCGTGAGGATGCGGAACTTCTATTCCACGTTGAGGTGGATCTGACGACGTCTGCCGAGGGTCCGCTGATGAGACACAAATTGTGCAAGCAAGTCTGGCTCGTCGGCAGATGGAAGTAATCTAATCTGCTACGTGCGCTGACCGCGGCGCGCCGCTCTGTCCGCAATAAGCAAGATTGCGAACATGGAAGTCGCGAGCCTGATCCTCGGCATCGTCGGCACTGCCACGGGCATTGGAGCCCTCGCCTAGCAAGTGATCACTGAATGCGCTGCGGGCCGATAGTCGCACTCATACCATAGCGCCGCTACATCGAGCACCTGGCGGCGTTCACGTAGCAAGTGGCGGCATCCTGTGGGATTCACTGGCTCATGGGCTGCCTCCCATCCGGCTGATCAGCTCGTCACGGGGCATGCCCTGCCGCTCGAGCCATTCCAGCAGCTGCTCGCGATCAACCGGATCGGGTAGAACCCGCGACGCCTCGTCAGCTCCCTGCGAGTACCCCCAGCTACGCAGCGTGTCAACCACATCCTGTTTCCGGATTTGCATGGCTACCACCAAGCCCTTGCCTCAGCCTGACGCCGCCGTGGCGCCCGGTGTCAGCTGACCGGTAGCCCTTCGGAGCACATTGCTCCCTGGGGACTACCCGCGTTTGAGCCTAACCGGTCGGGCGCGGGATACACGCGGGATGATCTTGGGTGACATAGTGGGCGCAGTCGCTGAGAGCCCAGGTGGCAACGTTGCCGGATAGGGAGTCACGTACGGTCTTGAAAACCGCCAGGGCGGCCCTCCAGGGTTCAGAGTCCAAAGCTCCGGACCATTCGGTTGGGCTGATCTTGCTAACGGATTTGCTAACAGCAGCTATGGACAACCCTGGATGCTGCTGGACTCGGCGGCAGTCCGCGACGCCGCGCGAGCAGGCTCAACGGACATCCATGGACTGATCTGGACGGCCGCAATCTTGCTACGGATCAAACGGCCGAGGATGGCTAGCAGAGGGCAACAGGGCTAGCCTTGACCTGCGTCGCGGTCGCTGGAGGCACCAATGATGACAGGGCCCGGAGACGAGAAGGCAGCAGGCGGGTCGGTCCGAGGCCACCTCCGGGCCTCGGACGCCGACCGCGAGCAGGTGATCGCTGCCCTCAGGGCTGCGTTCATCCAGGGACGGCTGACCAGGGACGAATTCGACCTGCGGCTGGGCCGGGCGCTCGGGGCGCGGACCTACGCGGAACTGGCTGCGCTCACCGCCGACATTCCCGCCGGGCCGACCAGCCCGGTCGCCCGCAACGCGCCGCAGGCCTGCACCAGGCTCCGGCGCCGCCGCCGGGCAGCAGGCATCGCGGCCGCCGCGGCCTTCATCGCTCTCATCGCCGCTCTAATCCCCACGCTCACCGCGACGTTCGGCAGGTCAGGACCCGCCGGGCACGAGAGCCACGCGACCGTCTACGTCGCCTACTACATCATCCATGGCGTCAAGGGCAGCGGCGCGGTCATCCCCATCAACACGGCCACCAACCAGGCCGGGAAGCCGATCAGGGTCAACACTGGCCAGATCACGATCAACCCGGACGGGAAGACCGCCTACGCCGTCAACGAGGCCGCGGGCACGGTCATACCGATCCGCACGGCCGCCAACACCCCCGGCCAGCCGATCCACGTTGCCCGACGACCCCCTTCCTTCGGCCCCCATTCCATCGGCCCTGACTTCGTCGCGATCACCCCGGACGGCAGGACCGGCTACGTCGCCGACCCGGGCATGAACACGGTCATACCGATCAGCATGGCCACCGGTACCGCCGGGAAGCCAATCCACCTCCCCCAAGGTGGTTACGGCCCGGACTGGATCGCGATCACACCGGACGGGAAGACCGCCTACGTTGCCAACGACAGTCAGCCGGGCACGATCACCCCGATCAGCACGGCCACCAACCAGGCCGGGAAGCCGATCCGCGTCGGGGGGGCCTTCCCGTCCCAGATCGCGATCACACCGGACGGGAAGACCGCCTACGTCCTCGGCCGTAGCACTAGCGGACACACCAAGGGCAAGGTGACGCCGGTCCACACGGCCACCAACACCCCCGGTAAGCCGATCTACCTCCCCTGGCTGCGCGGCAAAGGCTCGACCGGGATCGCCATCGCCATCACGCCGGACGGGAAGACCGCCTATGTCAGCACCGACTACCCGCGCACGGTCGTCCCGATCCGCACGGCGACCAACACGGCGGGGAAACCCATCACCATCAACAGCCCGGACCCCCTCGACGGCGGCGAGATCGCGATCACACCGGACGGGAAGACCGCCTACGTCCTGTCGGGCGGGAATTCGGTCATCCCGATCCGCACGGCCACCAGCCGGGCCGGCCAGCCGATCCGGCTCGGATCCAGCTGTCGTGGCGCACTGCTTGCCGTCCCCGAGTTCAGGATGGTGATCACACCGGACGGGAAGACCGCCTACGTCGCCTGCGAGGGCGCGGTCGTCCCGATCCGCACGGCCACCAATACGGTCGGCAAGCCGATTCACATCCCCCTCGGGTACGCCATGGGGATCGCGATCACGCCATGACCGCCCGGCAGCCAGGTCACGGCGGAGCAGGTGGTCATTGACAGCAGAACTGACAGCGATGCCGCCGCGTAGCGACAGCATGAGGCTCATCGTGACAGGCGACCGCAGCAAGGTCGAAGCCTCGGACCTGGGTCTGTCCTTGAACTGACAAGGAAGAGGTTCCTGGTTCAAGTCCAGGCAGGCCCACTCTGCAAAAGACCAGGCCAGTGGACGCATCCGGCATTCAGAGCCTGACACTAGTCATCCGTCCCGGCTGGTCGTGCCCGCCACGTGCCCGATCGCTCTCCGCCAGTGTGAAGCTGGCGGATCCGGCTTTGGCCTCATGCCCTTGCACCTGACGCGGCGTGAGGTCATAGCGTGCAGCACATGAGCGCATTCGAGACGGAAAGCGGGCCGGGGCAAGCGTGGAAGGTGGGCACGCTGGCGAAGGCCACGGGCCTCACCGTCCGCGCGCTGCATCATTACGATCACATCGGCCTGCTGAGCCCATGTCGGCGCACTGCCGCCGGGCACCGGCTCTATACCGCTGACGATGTGGCACGGCTGTATCGGATCCGGCTGCTGCGCTCGCCCGGCTTCCCGCTGGAGCAGATCGCCGCTGCGCTTCAAGACCCGGAATGGCAGCTAGCTGGCGCGGTAAACCGGCATCTGCTGCACACCCGGCGCCGGGCAGCCATCGCGGCCCGGCTATGCACCCGGCTGGCCAGCATGGCCGCCGAGCTAGAAAAGCACGATCGCCCGTCCTGGGAACAGCTGTTCCCGACCCTGGAGGAGATGACCATGCTCGACAGCACCATCCACAGCACCACCGGCATGCTGGTCTACGACGACCTCGCCGCCGCGCAGGAATACCTCGTGCGCGTCTACGGCCTGGCTGCCGGGCCCCTGCAACGCGACGCCGACGGACGAGCGATTCACGCCGAGGTCCGGGCAGGCGACCAGGTCATCGCGCTCCACCCGGCCGGGAAGGAGTACCAGTCGCCACGCTCGCTTGGCGGCGTGTCCAGCATGACCGTGATAACCGTCGACGACGCTGATGCGCACCACGCCCGCAGCGTCCAAGCCGGTGCGATGATCGTCGAGGAACCAGTAGATCAGCCCTACGGAGTCCGCGAGTACGGCGCACGCGATCCTGAAGGCCAGCTCTGGTACTTCCATTCCCCGCTCGGCTAGCGGCGATCCGATCTGCTAATGCGGTTAGGTCGGCCGTGCTACATCCGTCCAGAACGGGCGGGAAGTCGCGGTCGCCAGCGGTCACTTACGGGCAATCCGAATCGTCCCCTAACTAGGCATGTGCAGGTTGACCCCCTCCCTGAAACGACCTTCCAAGCAGCCGGTCGGGCTTCGAGTCCCTCCAGGCGCGCTCTGACCTGCACAAACAACTCGCTGCCCAGTCACCGGCAGAGCGTTGACGTCAATGTGACACCAATTGGCCCCGGTTACAGAGGGCGCCAGGCATCACGCTCCTCCCCGGCAAATGCGGGCGAGCGGCATGCGCCTGGGCCGCCGCGTGCCGACCACCGATCCACTGTTCGCGTCGTAGCCGACCGCTCCGCAGACCGGGCTCGTCGTGCACGAGATCCCGGACAAGCGGGCCCGCTTGTCACCCCCGGTCAATGTCGTTCTACGACACGTGCGTTGCCCCACGCTACAGAAATGGCCCAACCGGCCGACGAAGATTGACCGGAGCCGAAGCATTCGAGTTGGAGGGCATGGACTCCTGTTACATTGACATCGACGGTTTTTGGCCTAAGGGCGCTGACAGTAAGGGTCCGGAGAGTGTGCCCATCGCCAACTAGTATTATGCCCGCTTCGAAATGTGGCGGAAACTTGGCCCCAAGTCCAATAGTAGCTTGGAAGCGGCGAGCGTTATGCTCTAGCTTATATACAGGAAAAGCAGTTGGATCGCCTACGTTACAATAGAACAAGATGCTGTTGGGGTAAATTGATCCGTCTATCTTGACCGGACCCGGGTTCACCAGCTCGCCGAGATTCCCGGAAGGTACCAGATCTGAGAGATATGAGAACGAGGACGTGCTGGAAGTCTTCGGAATCATCACGGGGGCAGACTCGCCAGCTGGGGAGCCTGCGCTGGCCGAAATGGATGGTGCGGGCAAAGAGGCTGCTTTTGGCGGCGTGCCAGAGTTGGCAAGGATCAATGCTATTACTACCGCCACTGCAGCTACGACGCTTGCGATAATCGTCCAGAAGAGTGTCCGACCTCGCTGCATAGGTCCTCCGACACCATCGTGCCTAAATCTAGGCAACTGAGTATCTCATACGTAGCGCTCCGACCCCTCGGTGATAACAGCGGTGATGACCAGGCGCGCCTTCGACATCCGCCGACCGTGCCGGCCAGGCCATTCCTATGTCCCGAGACACGCCACGGCCAACGCCACGATCACCACCCGGCCGTGATCATCAAGGTATTCCTATGTCTTGAGACAGCCCATTCGCATGTCCTGAAGCTGGACACCTCCGAGCGCGCCCAGGTCACAGGCCCCTAGCCGCTCCGCGGAGGGGCCTTTTCCGTGCCAGTGGGAGCCACGCTGGGAGCCACAGTGGCAGGTTAGGAGCCGAACAGCGTCTGGCTCATGGACATGGCGACGGCGCGGCAGTCTCCTTCCATTTCCCCTTGAGCAGCGACCAGGCGCCGCAGCGAGACAATCAACGTGACGAACACGATGAAGGACGGGTTGATCAGCTGATCGCTGTCGTGTGGATGAACTAGCAGCAGGACAACGAATCCGAGTTGAGCCGCGTGGGCGAGCAGCGTGATGGCCAATACGATCAGGTTTCTTCCAGTATGCAGTCGGCGCTGGAGCCTGATGATCGCGACGATGCCGATCACGGCCATGATCACGGCGGGCTCGCCGATGTTGGCCTTGGGGATGAGCCCGAGCAAGGACACCACGAACGAGTTGACCAGGCCGGTGAGAGCGGTGATCGCCAGCGCTTCGCCGCCGGAATGGCATTCGGCCCGAAGATCGTGTCGTCTCGGACCGAGACGGCCACAAACAACAGGCCGATGAGCGCCGCAGCAGCCGTGGCCATCGCGGCAAGATAGCCGTCGTACCCGCCAGGCACCATGCGTACTATCAATCGTCCCAGTAGCCTCAGGGCTTATGGCCACGGCCGAGGACGACCCCGATCAAGAGCACAAGAGTCAGGCTGAGGCGCCCGCCCCTGCGGCCGAGACTCCAACAGGTCTCCAGCAGGCGGCGTCGGGGATAGCAGAAGCGCAAGCCTGGAAGGGGCAGCAGATCGCAAAGGGCTGGCGCAAGCTCGTGAACGCGCTACGCCGACGGGAGGAGGGAGGGGAGTAGCTTCGTCAGCTAGTTGGCATCAGTGGTCCCAGTGGTCTCGCTGGTTGGCCGTGAATCCGGCGATGACCCCGAAGCGGTTTGTCGGCCCACTCGCTAGCGGCCGCGAACCTGACCACCCCAGACCAGCGCCACCCGATTATTCGCGCCGCATCCTTCGCAGCCAACGCGCCCAATCAGCCAGTGGGTTCTTGTGATCCGGCAACTGATCTCGACATGCCAGCCGCCTGATGCGCGACGGGGCAAGAGCAACCCCCTCGGGGAGTGGTGCCCCGCTCATCCGCCCGCGGCGCGGTGCACGGCCTTCCATGAGGCCTGCCGCTTGACCTGGGTCAGCGCCCGCTGGTCGGTGAGCCGGGAGGCGCCTGTACGCGGCTGCTCTGCCCATGCTCGCTGCACGGCGGCCCAGGCGGCGGCCCGCTTGACGTGGCTCAGCGCCAGCAGTTCGGTGAACCGGCTGTCGGCCGGCGTGTGCCGCGCCGCTGCCGAAACCGCGTCTGTCCCGCCGGGACTGGCGTCTGCTGCTGCGCTGGTGGCCAGCGCCAGCACGGCCGCGGCTACCCCCGCCGCCAGCTTTGGCCGCATCCTCATGCCTGTGCTCCTTCGCTTCCGGCCGCCGGCCCGGGTGGTGTACCCGGGACCGGGCGGGTGTTTCTTCGCCCGGTATCCGCGGCCGTTTCCCGGTTGCTGGTGGCTTGATGACCCGCGAGTCAGGCGGTTCATGTCGGCCTCCCCAGATCGAGTTCTGGCCGCTGCGGTGCCAGTGTGTGCAGGCCTGCGGTACGGCCGCCATTCGGCGTTCTCCGTATGCCTCCGGGTCAAGCGGGGGTAAAGTTGGGATTGTCGGGGGAGAGAGCAGCCATGACATCCCGGTAACGGTCAGTGAACGAGACCTGCTCACCCTGCTGGGGATCGTCGGTGACCAGCGCAGCGACCTTCCGGCGGCGGGGCTGCCGCCATCGCTGCTGGCCGAGCTGAAGGACCAGATCCCCTGCGACCAGCTTGTTTTTACCAGCCTTGACGCCGGCCGGCAGATCGACCTATTCAGCCAGGACATCCCGGATGACGGTGACGAAGTCGATTGCCAGCTGTTCTGGAAGTTCTACTGGGATTCCATCCCGTGCTCCTACCCGGACCGCACCGGCGACCTGCGCAGCGTGACGAAGCCGTCGGACTTCTACTCGGTGCGGCAGTGGCACAGCACCGGCATGTACAGCGAACTTATCCGGCGGTGGGGGCATGAGCACGAAATGCTGCTGTGCCTGCCCGCCGGGCACCTGCGCACCGTCCGCATGATCTTCTGGCGAGGGCCCGGCCCGGACTTCGCCGAACGGGACCGGGCGCTGCTGGCGCTGCTGCGCCCCCACCTGTACCAGGCCTACCTGGACGCCGAACGCCGCCGCCACCCCATCCCCCGGCTCACCCCCCGGCAGCGGGAACTGCTGCGCTTGGTCGCCGCTGGGCATACCAACGCCCAGATCGCCCGGCGCCTCGACGTGACCGAGAAAACCGTGGGTAAGCACCTGGAGAACATCTACACCAGGCTCCAGGTGTCCAGCCGCACCGCTGCCGTCACCCGTGCCTTCGGCGACCAGGGCAGCTAGCTGAGGTGGGCCCGAGGGCAAAGGACATAATCAACGGGCAGCCAAATCACGCGCCACGTCATGCGCACGTCACATCATGCGCTGTGACATCGCGCGACATCACGCGCTGTGATCCGACAATAGATCTGCGACGCATGTCCGCCGGTTGATGCCCGACAGGTTCCAGCGACCCAGGGCCGTCAGGTTGGCCGCTGACAAACGCCCTGGCATACCGATGTGCAGCAATCCCAGTCCAAGCTCTCACTGGTGCGGCGCTGGTCGGCTTCGGCCATAATGACCCGGTGCGGTATCCGGTCGTTGAGCCCTTCGACTCTGGAGTCCTTGAAGCTGGTGGCGGTCACCGGGTCTGGTGGGAGCGTGTCGGGAACCCGGATGGAAAGCCAGCAGTTGTGCTCCACGGCGGTCCAGGTTCGGGTGCGCAGCCGTGGTGGCGCGCTTACTTCGATCCCGGCCGTTACAGCGTGACCCTGTTTGACCAGCGGGGCTGTGGGCGCAGTCGTCCGCTGGCGAGTGAGCCAGGCATAGACCTGTCCACGATCACTACGCAGCACCTGATCGATGACATCGAGGCGTTGCGGAGGCTGCACGGGGTTGACCGCTGGCTCGTTTTCGGCGGCTCCTGGGGTTCGACGCTGGCGTTGGCGTACGCGGTCGAGCATCCCTCCCGGGTGAGCGAGCTCGTGCTGTGGGGGGTGACCACGACCACCCGGCAGGAGGTGGACTGGCTGACGTGGAGCATGGGCGAGATTTACCCGGAAGCGTTCGCTCAGCTGCTGGCGCTGGTGCCCAGCCTAGAGCGCGGCGACAACCTTCCGGCGGCCTACAACCGGTTGCTGATGAGCCACGATGCGCAGCTGCGAGAAAGTGCCGCGCGATCGTGGTGCGGGTGGGAAGAGCGGCTGGCGACCCTGCACGGACCGCCGAAGCCGAGCCCGCGTTACGCCGACGCTAGGTTTCGCCTTGGCTTCGCTCGGCTGGTGACTCACTTCATGGGTGAGCACGGCTTCCTGCCGCCTGATGGCATCAGCGGGCGCAGCGTCCGCATTGCCGATATTCCGGCGGTGTTCGTTCGAGGTCGGCTTGACATTGCATCGCCGCTCGGTGTGGTCTGGCGCCTCGCGCAACAGCTCCCGTTGGCCACCTTGCATGTAGTCGAAGACGAAGACCACGGCGGAGCTGACATCACCGATCAGCTCCTCGTCCAGGCTACGGATCGCTTCGCGCAGTGACCTGGCCTTCCGCCGCGCTCGTCCCGCACGTATGGATCTGCCACGATCACCACGTTGAGGTGTCGCAGATCACCTGGCGGACGGCGTTAAAGTCAGCACGAAGCGGTCGGCTCCGGGTGGGCCGCCGGCCGCTTCATATGAGATTTTAGGCGGATATTGTCGGCTAAGTATTCTTGAACGTGAGGTCGCGCCCCTCGGCCGAGCAAGTGAATTTCGTGGTTCCGATGACCTTGCAGAAGGAATCGTTTGACGTGGGGAAGACGTACATCGTGTATTCCACGGTAGCGCCCGTGCCGTTGATCCTGTACACCACATTTGCCGCGAACTGGACCCCGCCACGAATGTCGAAGCCGTATTTGAGCTCCCAAGCATTCGTGCTGCGGGGGGTCAGCACGTCTCCGTCTGGCGGACGCCCCTCGGAAAAGTCAATGGGGTAGAAGGTAGGGACACACTTGAAGTCGAAACATGCGTAGGTGGGGATAGCCCTGGCACCTACCACGGTGATGGCGGTGTCGCTGTCGTTGCGGATGATGAACCCGCGGCTGGCCGCGCTCGCCGACCCGGCGGTCAGCAGCGCGCCCGCTAGCGTGCCCACGAGCGCGAGCGCTGCTAGGATTCCGCCGCCGAGCACCCATCGCCGTCTGCGCCCGCGCCTCGCGACGCCCCGACGCCCCGATCGCGCCTGCACGAACTGCTCATTGTCACTGCTCATGACTGCCCACCTTCCAGGCTGGAGTTGTCGACCTATGTTGCGGCGCCAGCCTGCGCGGAGTCATCGGCCAGGTGGCCGATCGGGGGGATGATTTGGAGCCCGGATCGGTTGTGCCCGCAAACCGGCTCAACGGGTGCTGAACAGCAGGTCACGGGCGGCCCACTCTTGCGATTCGCGCCGATCACGCGCAGGTCAGCCTGACGGGTAAGCACGTCGCGGGCGATGCCGAGCAGCGGCAGCTCGCAGCGGCCAGCGGCCGTCTTGACCGGGCCGAGTTGGAGCCGCCAGCTGACCCGGAACACTTGCTGCCGGATGTCCGGCAGCCGTTGACGTGCGGCAATGGACTCCGACGTACTGCCTGGACGGGCTCCACTGATCTATGGATCTGTGGGGTTCGAATCCCTCCGAGCGCACCCCCGGTTCCACCCAGCTCAGCCGCCGGGGCGATCATGTGACCGGCCCTTGCTGAGGCGTTCTACGCGCCGGGCCGGGCGCGATGGCGGGTGCCGGGCTGGTGCGGCACTCCCGGGTCAGGAGTAATCCCGGCACCATCCCCCTGGGCCTGCTCGGCGAACTCCGGAACCGGTTAGCGGTTAATGGTGAGGCTGAACCGCCTGGTGGCCTGCTGACCCCGGCTGTCGGAGACCTTCATGGTGAAGGTGAAGATACCGGCCCGGATGGGCGTGCCGGCCAGCTGGTTCTCGTTGTCGCTCGGCGCGTCGGTGGACCTGAGTTTCAGGCCGGGCGGCAGCTTGCCCGAAAACACCGACCAGGTGTAAGGCGCCACTCCACCGCTCAGGAAGAAGTTCTGCGCATAAGACGCGCCGATCGTCCCGGAGGGCAGCGGGCTCGTGTTCGTGATGGTCAGCCGCAGCGGCGAGTTCACCGTGATGCTGTAGGTTCCCTGGGACGGGGGCGCGCTTGGGTTGTTGAATGGGACGTTGTCCACGGTGAACGTGAACGTGCCCTGCTGCGTCGGAGTGCCGCCGATGATCGTCGCTCCCGCCCCGTAGACGGAGGGCATCTGCATGCCCGGCGGGATACTTCCGGACACAATCGTCCACCTGTCCACGCCCCCGCCGCTGTTCAACAAGAACTCCTCAGCGTTCTGCCCCTGGTTCAGGGCGGGCAGCACGCACACCCCGTTGACCATCGTGCCGCCGTTGGTGCCAGGCGAGCACAGCTGGCTATCCCCTTGCACCGCCAGCGCAGGGCTGGCGGCAGCCAGGCCTGCCAGCAACATCCCAGCTACCGCCGCGGCGGCCATCGCCTTCTTCATAGCGCCCTACCTTTCGGCCGCGGCCAGGGCCGACCTCGATGGACCCCGCCGCGGTCCACGCAAGCGACACGGCCCGTACGGCAAAACGGTTCAAAATCGGCCTGGGCGGGCGTCAAGAATCCATGCCCTGGCCTGCTGGTCGTTACCGCCAGCCGTCGGCGGTCGGCTCAGCGCTGGTCGCCGTGGAACACGCCAGACAGTCTTCGGCGCCGGGCAGGCCGCAACCGCACCGCCCGCGCCGGGTTTCAGGAGCGGAGCGGCACAGTCCGGTCGATGGATGCTCCCGGACGGTCTGAGCGCGGCTGATGGATGAGAGGCCACGTGCAGCAATCGATGCAGCAACGTGTATGCCCGGCAATGCCCCTAAGAGGCTCCCGCCGGCCAGCCACCAGCCGCAACGACCTGTCCGATGGCGCAGCGGTCTTTCGGCCAGGTCAGTGTCGTCATGGTCAGGGCGAAGTGATCATCTGCCGGGGTGTGATGCCGTACCGGACGTCCATGAACATCCTGTCGCCGTCATGGACTATGTTGAAGCAGCCGTTCACGTCGTAGGCGTGCAGGGTGCTGCCGACGGACCGGAAGCGCAGCGCAGTCCCAGGATTCTTGGTGGTGTTGTACCAGTTGATCCTGACCATGCCGTTATCCGCGGTGTTGCCGGTTCCGTCTACTACGAAGGTGCAATCGGGCTCCGACACCGCGAAGTGGATCTTATTGATGTTCCCGCTGGCCACGTTACTGGTGGCGTGGTAGAAGTTCGCGTTGATGCGCCAGGCCAGGGGTCCGGTCTGCCCGCATTGGTCGAGGCCGAGCGACGTGATCCTCCCAATCTCCGAGCCGCTCAGCCCGGAGCCGGACTTGAACGAGCCGGTCAGCGTCGACGAGCTGGCGCACACCGCGAAGTTGTTCGCGCTGGTGTCCACCAGTTGGTACCCCCCGCTGGCGGTGAACGACCCGCCCGGGCTCACCGTCCAGGTGGTGGCCGCCAGCGCCGGCGTCGCGCTCAGGCCGACAGGCAGTGCTGCCGCCATCAAAGTCAATGCCGCCGTGCATACGAGCTTGCGCATGTGCCGATCCTCTCTTGTTCCCGGGAGACGCCTCGGCCGGCTCACGCCCGGGTCCAGGTGTCAGCGAGCTCGCCGTGACTGCGCCCAGCAGCCGCAATAAGCGCCGTCGGGTTGAATCTGCTGTAAGGCTCTCGGTGCGCCCTGGGCCGCCATCAACGCGGCATTTCTAGGCGGAAATGCGAAGACGCATGACCCAGCGCCACTTGGCGATGCGACGGTCGCGGACGAATCCGAACTCTTCGAACAGGCTCTCTGGCCCGGTGTGCAGGTAGGCGCCACGCTGCGGGTCACGTCCATCCACCTGCTCGGGGTAGGCCTCGACCAAGCCTCCGCCAGCATGCGCTATCGCGGCCAGTACCGCGGCAACTCGGGCCCGCGCCACGCCGTTGCGGCGGGATCCGGAGCCGGTGAACAAGCAGCCGATCCGCCAGTCAGGCAACTCGGCTAGACCCTTTTCATAGGCCTTGAGGTTCTTGATGGTAGCCACCTCGGCCGGTGGCCCGTACTGACACCAGCCCACGCAGCGACCGTCGCGATAGACGAGCATCTGGTGGATAGTGCCGTTGTTCACGTGAGTGAGTTTGGCCTCGCGGTTGCCCGCCGCGGTGCTGTCCCTGCTGATGCCCTCGGGATGAAAGCCGATGCACCAGCAGCCACCCCAGACACCGTTGTTCGCCTCAACTAGTGCGGCGAAGTCATCCCAGGTATCGGGCGTGAGCAGACGCGTCGTGTACTCGGTCACAACCGATGTCACGTTCCTACTCTCCTCCTAACTCCCGCCCCGGCTGGGCGGCGTACCAAGCCCAAGGCCTAACGATCGGTAGCTGGCGTGCTCAGGTAACGTTCGATGATCCTAACCCGCTGCCGTCTGGCACCGACTTCGTTAATGATCACGATGTCCTCGCGCCACGGCAACTACGGGACAACACCCGTAGCTCCCGTAAGGAACCTGTCATGAGCCGGGTGAGTTCTGCCGGGAAAGCGATCGGGATATGACCGGTGTCGCCGGGAAGGTGAGAAGGTCATCTGCGAGGACAACAACGGCCGCAGTGGGAACCAGCCTGGCCGCGTCGCGGCCACGAGAAGCCGACCTGGAGCCACCCGGGCGAACAACTTCCCCCGGCAGACAGACGGATACGGACAAGCGGGCGGCTAGCATCCCAGGTCGCGAACCAATCCGGACGACGTTGAATGCGATACAGGTAACTACGGCTCAGAAGGCTGGGGTTTCGAATCCCTCCGAGCACGCCCCTTGGAAGTGAGCTCAGGCATCCTCTTCGCCTTGGTTCGCGAGGATGTCTTCCAGCCCGCGTAGCGCAGCGATGCGCAGGTCTAGCTGCTCTAGGTCGTGCAAGAGCCGTTGGTACGTCTGTCCAGTGCCTGACCGGCTCGTCGAGGCGTCCGCTAGCTGGTCTCTAGCCTCCTCGAGCCGACCGACGATGTCGGACCGGGCATCCTCGACTGCCTTGATGTCGTCACTGAGGCGGTCCGGGGCCACGTTGGGGACGAGCAGATGGATGGGCGAGACGCCGAACATCGCGGCCAGGAGCATCAGCTCGTTAAGGCGCAGCGGACGCTTGCCGTTCTCGACGCGGCCGACCGTCGTCTGGTGCCAGTTGTACCCGTAGACCTCCATGCGCCTGGCAACTTCCGACTGGCTCCAGCCACGTTGCTGACGTAGCAAGGCCAGCTGGCGTCCTGCAATTTCTTCCGGTGTCCCGGTACTGCCTGGCGGCGACTCATGCTCCACGCACTTAACCGTATAACTACAGAACGCTGGCGTCGGGTACCCACGTCAGGGCGTTCTGAGGCACCGCTCGGCCGGATTCCAGGCTGACAGTCTGGGCCAAAGCGACGCGTGTTCAGTACGTGTCCCACGGCATCCGGTCCTTGCATTCACCCAGGTCGGGGCGTTTTCCGCCCGGGGTCCAAAATCGCCGCGCCAGTCCACCGGCGAGCCGTCGGTTTCTTCTACACCGGGCCATCCTGGCAGGCCAGCCGACCGGCTAGACCATCAGCCGCCTCGGAACGCGAAGTCACGCGCGAGGGAAGCAACCCCAATCAACGAAACGACCCGGCCCGCCGAGGCAGTAGCTCTGAGCATGTCGCTGGCCGCCCGGCCCGGGAGGAGGGGCCGTGGTGGTGATCGTGTCGCACGTCAACGAGCTAACCGGCGCAACCACAGCTTCCGGCGCTATCGAAGACGGGTCGAGATCCTTCTGGGCTGATTCCTCAGGCCGGAACAAGGCCGACCAGGTTGCCTTCCGAGTCCTTGAACCATGCCGCCTCACCTCCACCCGGCATCCGGGCAACGCCGTTCTCTGTCCGCGTCTCCGGCGTGTCGTACTCCTCGAACGTCACGCCGCGGCCCCTCATCTCGTCAACCGCAGCGCGCACGTCAGTCACATGGATGACCGCCTGCGTGAACTCCCCTGACGGCTTGATCCGGGCGGGATAGACGAACAGCTGGCTGACACCATTGCCAACCGCCAGGCCCACCCGCCCGTCTCTTGCCTGAAGAAAGCCGGACTCGAGTGCCTGAAGTCCCACTTTCTCAACGTAGAACGCCTTGGCCCGGCCCAGGTCCTGCGCCGGAAGCGCCGCCGTAATCCCAGACGTCTTCATGACGGGATGGTATGACGCCCGGCCGGCCGCTACGCTCCCGGTCCGCCAGCTCGTCATGCCCTCCGTTCAGGGGTAGCCGACGGCTGGGCGGCAACGCGCGCTGAGCCGCCCAATTGTTCTGGGCCAGCGTGGGCTCCGTGGTGGTCATGACGCTGGCTGCCCAGACCTAGCATTTATGTGGCCCGAGGGGCGCAGGTGACCGAGGGTCGCTTCGGCGGGGTTACAGACGTCGGCGGG
>Ga0207664_10000837_pt1 | contig 20883 bp, 14 predicted proteins | sample LARL83metaG_FD_184349 | JGI IMG/M metagenome (GOLD analysis project Ga0207664, IMG submission 184349) | Corn, switchgrass and miscanthus rhizosphere microbial communities from Kellogg Biological Station, Michigan, USA - LAR L8-3 metaG... | ecosystem: Host-associated > Plants > Roots >... | reverse complement strand
TGTTGCGCAACGGTTCGAACCTCTTCATCAACTACCAATGGACCAGGAATCGCAACGCCAGCACCGGAACCGGGCTCATGCCGGATGCGGCCGAACGCAGCGGCGATTTTTCGCAGGTCTTGAACCCGCTGGGGCAGCCCGTCCAGCTCATCGATCCATCCACTGGATCGCCCATCCCGGGCAACAAACTTTCAGAGAGCCAGATCAGCGACCAGGCGAAGGCCTTGCTGAAGTTTTATCCGCTACCGAACTTTGCCGGCGGGACGGGCTATAACTACCAGATCCCCATTGTCGGCATCGTGCACCAGGACAGCCTGCAAACGCGCCTGAATAAAGCCATCGGCCGGCGGGACCAGGTCTCCGGAGTATTCGCGTTCCAAAGCACGCGCTCCGACAATCCCAACCTGTTCGGATTCCTCGATACCAGCGATGTGCTGGGGTTCAATGTGAGCGCCAACTGGAGGCATAATTTTTCGCCGCGAGTCTTCACCAACCTTGGATACCAGTTCAACCGCAGTGCTTCGCGCTTTACGCCGTACTTTGCAAATCGCGAAAATGTGTCGCACGACGCTGGCATAGAGGGGAACAATCAAGATCCAGTGAACTGGGGACCGCCTACGCTCACCTTCGCCAGCGGCTTCTCCGGTCTGTCCGATGGGCTGCCGGCCTTTACGCGCAACCAGACCAGCGGGGTCTCGGTGGATAATCTTTGGGCTCGCGCACGTCACAACATCTCGTTTGGCGGCGACTTCCGGCGCCAGCAATTCAACCTTCTGTCGCAGCAAGACCCGCGCGGCCATTTCTCTTTCACCGGTGCAGCGGCAGGGTTCGATTTCGCCGGATTTCTGTTGGGCGTCCCCGACACCAGCTCACTCGCCTTCGGCAATGCCGACAAATATTTCCGAGCGTCCACCTATGACGCGTATATCAACGACGATTGGAGAGTGAATCCAGGGTTCACGGTGAACGCCGGAGTGCGCTGGGAGTATTGGTCGCCCATCACGGAAAAGTATGGCCGGCTCGTGAATCTCGACATGGCATCCGGCTTCGCCGCCCAGGCGCCGGTGGTTGCGAGCCGTCCCACCGGTGCGCTGACCGGTCAAGTCTATCCTGATTCGCTAATTCATCCTGACAAAGGCGCGATTCAACCACGCATCGCCATTTCGTGGCGCCCCATGCCGGCAGACTCCATGGTGATTCGGGCCGGCTACGGTGTTTACTACAACACTTCCATGTACCTGCCGATCGCGACGCAGATGGCGCAGCAGTCGCCGCTGTCGAAAAGCTTGAGCGTGCAGAGCAGTCCGGGCAATCCGCTATCGTTGGCCAACGGTTTCAACGCCACGCCCGGCATTACGCCGAACACGTTCGGGGTCGATCCCAATTTTCGCGTAGGATACTCGCAGAACTGGCAGATGTCGATCCAGCGGGATCTGCCCGGAGCGCTGGTCGCAACCGTTTTGTACCTTGGCAGCAAAGGCACACGCGAGATGCAGGAGTTTCTGCCGAACACGTATCCGGCGGGCGCCGCGAATCCTTGCCCGGCGTGTCCGACCGGATTTATCTATCTTGCTTCGAACGGAAACTCGACGCGGCATGCCGGACAGATTCAACTACGCCGCCGTTTGCAGAGCGGGTTCACAGCGACACTGCAATACACTTTTTCCAAATCGATCGACGACGGGGCGCTGGGTGGAAGGAATCAGGGAGGCTATGTGATCGCGCAGAACTGGCTGGATCTCGCCGCCGAGCGAGGCCTGTCGAATTTCGATCAGCGCCACCAATTGTCTTTACTGGCGCAATACACCACGGGCATGGGACTGCACGGCGGCACGCTGGTGAACGGATGGAAGGGAGCGCTTTTCAAAGAATGGACCATCGGTAGTCTGATCACGGCCGCCAGCGGAATGCCGCTCACTCCGGTTGATTTCGCAGCGGTCGCCCGGACCGGCGTCACCGGGAGCATCCGGCCGGATTACACTGGCGCGCCACTCTACAGTCCTCCTGCCGGCCTATATCTGAATCCGGCTGCCTACGCCGTTCCACAGTCAGGTCAGTGGGGCAATGCCGGCAGGAACACGATCATCGGGCCGTCGCAGTTCGGTTTGAATGCCTCCCTAGGGCGAATCTTCCAGATGAATGAGCGGTTCAATCTCGACTTCCGGGTCGATGCCACGAATGCGCTCAACCATGTTACGTTCCCCAGTTGGAATACTACAGTGACCAGCACGCAGTTCGGATTGCCGAATCCCGCGAATTCCATGCGCAGCGTGCAAACCAGCGTGCGCTTGAGATTTTGATTATGCGATCAATCGCCCTGTTCCTTTCGATCGTTCTCGCCGCGCCGGCGCAGCAGGTGGGACAGAACACATCGTCTCCTTCCACTGCAACCGCGACCTTCCAAAGCAACAGCCAGTTGGTAATCGAGACTGTATCGGTAAAGGACAAGAATGGCAAACCGGTCGAAAACCTTAGCGCCAAGGATTTTGCGGTCACAGAAGATGGTGCTCCGCAGACTATCCGGTTTTTCGAATATCAAAAGCTGCAGGAGGTTGCGCCCCAGGTTGCGAGTGCATCGCAGCCGACGCGAGCGGCGCCGATTCCCAAGCTGCCCAAGAGCCAGATCGTGCCCGAGTCGCCGGGGAATGTGAAGTATCAGGACCGCCGCCTGCTGGCGCTTTATTTCGATATGAGCGCGATGCCGGAACCGGATCAGTTGCGCGCCTTCACTGCGGCGCGAAGGTTCGTTCAAACGGAGATGACGCCCTCCGATCTGATGGCTCTCATGGTCTACCAGGCGGGCGCCGTGCAGATTTTGCAGGACTTCACCGATGACCGGGACCGGCTGCTCAGCATCATCGAAACCCTGATCGTGGGTGAGGACCAGAACTCCGGTGACACCGTCAACGATGCCAGCTCGGCCGACACGGGCGCCGCTTTCGGCCAGGATGATTCCGAATTCAACATCTTTAATACGGATCGCCAATTGTCCGCTTTACAGACCGCGGCCAAGATGCTGGGTTCTCTTAGCGAGAAGAAGGCGCTGATCTACTTCGCCAGTGGGCTGCGCTTGAATGGAGTCGACAATCAGGCCCAATTGCACGCTACGATCAACGCCGCTATCCGGGCCGGTGTTTCGTTCTGGCCTATCGACGCGCGCGGCCTGGTAGCCGAAGCTCCACTGGGCGACGCCACGAAAGGATCGCCCGGCGGCATCGCCATGTACACGGGCGCCTCCGCGATGGCGGTGCGAGACAATTTCCAGCGCTCGCAGGATACACTTTGGGCGCTCGCCGCGGACACGGGCGGCAAGGCCTTGCTCGACTACAACGACCTGACCAAAGGAATGACGCAGGCCCAGGAAGCCATTTCGAGCTATTACTTAATCGGCTACTACACCAGCAACGCGGCGCTGGATGGAAAATTCCGCCGCATCAAGATTTCGCTGAACAATGGGCTGACGGCCAGCATCGACTATCGGCAGGGTTATTTCGCCGGCAAGCAGTTCGGTAAATTTACGACCGCTGAAAAGGAGCGGCAGCTCGAAGATGCGCTGCTGCTGGGCGATCCGATCACTGAACTCACCATCGCCCTGGAGCTCGATTATTTCCAACTCAATCGCGCTGAGTACTTCGTTCCGCTGGTGGTCAAGATACCCGGCAGCGAACTGGCGCTCGCCAAGCGCGGTGGGGCCGAACACACGCTGCTCGATTTCATCGGCGAAATCAAGGACGACTTTGGAACCACAGTCTCTAACGTGCGAGACAAAGTGGATATCAAACTGAGCGACGCCACGGCCGCCGAACTGGCGAAGCGGCCGATACAATATGACACCGGTTTCACGCTGCTACCGGGCAAATACAAGATCAAATTTCTGGCGCGAGACGCCGAGACGGGCCGTGTTGGAACTTACGAGACTCCGTTTGTAATCCCCAACCTGAATAAAGAAGACAAGCGGATCCCGATCAGTTCAGTGGTCCTGAGTAGCCAGCGCGTGGAGCTCAAGGACGCCTTGTTCAACGCCGCCAAGGATAAAGGCAAGGCTGAGAATGTCAATCCGCTGGTGCAGGAAGGCCAGAAGCTGATTCCCAGCGTGACGCGAGTCTTCAGCAAGGGCCGCGATTTGTACGTCTACCTGCAGGCGTACCAACCGGGCGCGGAGAGTGCCCAGCCGCTGGTAGCTTTCGTCACTTTCTATCGCGATCAGGTCAAGGCGTTTGAAACGCCGCCGCTCGAAGTGACTGAGGCCCTGAGTAACAGGTTGAAGACCACGCCTCTCAAATTCAGCCTCTCACTGAGTAAGCTTCCTCCCGGCCAGTATAACTGCCAGGTGACGATTCTGGATCCAACCGGGCAGAAGGCTGCTTTTTGGCAGGCGCCTGTCATGCTGGTCCCTTAGTTCCTGCTAGCGTTTGCGGCTGGATGCCGGTGAGACAGAATAGGTCTATTGCAGCGGACAGTTTGTCCTCTCCGTCGAGTTTCTGGCGGTCATTTCGAAGCCCTTCTTAGCCCTATAAATCGCTGTCCTGCATATATTTAGCAGACGCCCTCGTGCTCCCGCAGCCATTGGACGATCAGATGCCCTAGAGGGTTAGCTCTAACCCATGACGCAGCTTCGTAGCAACGCGAAGATCTACATCGCCGGAATCACCCTCGCGGGCGCCACGGTGATGTTCCTGAACGCTACGCAATTCCGTCCACAAAACATTCCGCTTTTCCTGCTTTATCTGGCAGCGGCGGTCTGCACATCCTGGTTGAACCTCAGGATTCCCATCAACCTGGGCGGATTCCCGACCGGCTTTCTGCTCGTGCTGCTCGGCATCGTGGAACTGAGTCTGCCCGAAGTCCTCTTCATCGGATGCACAGCCACGATACTCAGTGAGCTGCGGCAGGCAAAATTCAAAATCAAGTTCGGCGAGCTGCTATTCACGTCGGGAAGCGTTGCAACCAGCATCGCCGCCGCCTATAACGCCTACCATCTGGCGCCCGATCGCCGGCTGAATCCGATTTTCCCGGCAATTCTGCTGGCTAGTTCACTGGTGTTCTTTTTCCATTACGCCATCGCGTCGGCTATTCTTCGAGATCCATCCACCTCGCTGAAGTCGTTCTACCGCAAGCGCCTCTATTCGCTGCTCCCGTGGTTCGTTGCCGCAGGCTACATGGCCTGTATGATCAACAGCACCAGCCGGGAAACCGGCGTTCCAGCGGCCGTCGTAGCGCTGCCGATTTTGTTCGTCATCGAGCGGGGATATCGGATGTACACCGATGCCAGGGAACGGGAGCAGCGACACGCTGATGAGATGGCGGCCGTTCACCTGCGTACTATCGAAGCGCTGGCAGTTGCGATTGAAGCCAAGGACCACACCACCGAGATGCATTTGCGGCGGGTGCAAGTGTACGCGCTCGAGATCGGCAAGCACTTGAGTCTAGATAAGTCGGAGTTGCAGGGGCTCTGTACGGCGGCCTTGCTGCACGACGTGGGCAAGCTGGCGATTCCCGAACATATCATCTCCAAGCCAGGTAAACTGACCCCCGAAGAGTTCGAGAAGATGAAGATCCATCCCATCGTGGGTGCGGAGATCGTGGGCCGGATGAAGTTGCCGTATCCCGCGGTGCCGATCATCCGATCGCACCACGAGAAATGGGACGGGACCGGCTACCCCGACGGCTTGGAGGGCGAAGCGATCCCGATCGGAGCACGAATTCTCGCCGCCGTAGACTATCTGGATGCGCTGGCATCCGATCGTCCTTATCGCCGGGCACTTGGTTTAGAGGAAGCCATGGAGAAGGTCCGCGAAGGATCCGGAAAGTGCTTCGACCCGAAGATCGTGGAGGTACTGGGGCAGCGCTACGTCGAGTTGGACGAGATCGCCCAAGCCGCCTTAAACGGGCAAGCGCCGCTGTCTACCGGAGAGAAAGTGGAACGGTGCCTCGCTCCGGCCACGGGTCTTCAAAATCTCGCGGTGGCGACCCGCAGCCAGACCGATCCGAACGTGGACGGATTTGTGGAGCCGATTGCGTCGGCTCGCATGGAGGAGCAAGTACTGCGAGAGTTGACCACCGATCTGGGAAGCTCGCTGACTCTCAATGAGACTCTGACGCTGGTGACGGACCGGCTGCGGCTGATCGTTCCGTTTGACGCCATCATCTTTTATATGCGCCGCGGCGATACGTTGGCGCCGATTCACGTTAGTGGAGAAGGCAGCGCGATGTTCTTGCCCACAGAGCTGCCGGTGGGCGGCGGGTTGTCGGGATGGGTGGCTCAGAATCACAAGCCGATCATCAATGGGAATCCATCGGTGGAGCTCTCGTATCGCTGCGATTCCAAACTGCAGTGTCAGTTGAATTCGGCGCTGGCTGTGCCCCTGGAAGGCCAAACTGACGGTATCGGCGTGTTGACCGTCTATCATAGTGACGCGGACGTGTACCACAACGAGCACCTGCGAGTGATGCAGGCGGTAAGCCAGAAGGTTGGGCTGGCTATCGAACATGCCTTGCGTTATCGCCGCCCCGAAAGCTCCGCCACCACAGACTACTTGACTGGTCTTCCGAACGCCCGCTCGCTTTTCATCGAGCTACAACGGGAGCTTTCTCGAGCCGCTAGCGCCAAATCCGATCTTTCGGTCGTAGTTTGCGACTTAGATGGTTTCAAGCACATCAACGATCGTTTCGGGCATACCAAAGGAAACGAAGTATTGCGTGCCGTGGCGAACGGTTTGCGCTCGGCTTGCCGCGGGGGCGATTATGTGGCACGACTGGGCGGAGACGAATTCGTACTCATCATGCCGGGACTGTCGCCGGAGGTTTTCGCGCAACACTCCGACCGATTTATCAGAGTCGTCCAAAGAGCCGGGCACAATGTTTGCGGTGAGAATCTGATGTCCATGAGCATGGGCATCGCTGCCTTCCCCGCGGATGGACAGGACGGCGATGCGCTGTTGTCGGAGGCTGACCGGCGAATGTACGATGCCAAGAACCGTAAAAAAGCGATGCTGGCAGGCAGCTTGGAAGAGCCTGTTGAGCAGGCCGCGCCGAGCCCGTCGTCGCTAGCCACCAGGTAGCACGCCCACGCTTCCCTCGATCTCGCGCGACCTCAGCCCTGCGACGGGATGAGTCAACAGCCTTTTCGCCGCTTCAAGAAATCGAACGGTGTGCGGCAATCGCGCGTGCAACTCAAACGCGGCTTCGTCCGCCCATTCGGAATGAATCGCGTACCCAAACGGCTCCCGGAGCGATTCGAAAACGTGGATAGCCTTGCAACCAGCCTCAGCTCGCGTCGGATGGACAACGCGCAGCAGTTCGGCGCGAAAATCCGGCGCCTTCCCCGGTACAGGTTCAAACCGGACCAAGAAATGAACGGACATGTCGTGCCTCCTAACTAACGAGTATGCCAAGGGCCTGAGGCATAAAGATTCTTCCTGCTTTCGTTACCGCTTCTTGGCCGGATCGAGCGACTTCACTTGCTCGGATTCCGGTGGCCAGGCTCCATCGAAAAAAGTCTCGATGGAACCGAAAACCAGTTCCGGAGCCTCGATCCAAGGCACATGAGCCGCGTTTTCCACGGTAAGCAACCGCGCATCCGGCAATATCATCGACCATTCCCGCCCGCTTCCGTAGGGCGCTTGCCGGTCTCGCGTGCCGTGGATAGTAAGCACCGGCGCCTCCACTTTGGATAAGTCGTCCGGTGTAAGATCGAGAGCCTGAATAGAGGGAAGAAGGTTCTCGATCCAGTGTTTCATGAACCCCACCTCATTCGGAAAGTCGCAAGGCGACCAGTGAATTTTGGCGGCGTCCGCCGGGTTTGCGACGTAGAGCATGCGCACCAGTTCCCAGAACTTGCGGCAACCCTGCCGGGAATCTTCTGGCGGCGGCTCCATTTGCAATTTCGCGAGCTGGCTCATGAAATCGGCGAGCGTCGCGTCGGCGCCCGTCAAATGAGCCGGGTATTGAGTGGCGGCGTGACGCTGAACAGGTCCGATTTGCACGATGCGCCGGACGTGATCGGGGTACTTCATGGCATACAAGATCACAGTCAATCCAACATACGAGTGCCCGATCAAGTTCACACGATCGATTCCGAAATGCTGTCGGATGGTATCGATATCATCCACGTCGTGATGGACACCTCTATTCAGCCGTGAGATGTCGCCGACGGGATCGGACGCGCCACGATTGCGCAGGTCAAAAAAGATGAGCGTGCAGTCGGCGGTGAGGTGTTTGAAGCTGTCGACCATGTGAACTGCGTTGGGGATAATGACAGCGTTCGGACCGCTCCCGAACTTTCGATAGAAGAGCCGTACGCCGTCGCTGCTGGTCACGTATCCTTCGTTGGAAAGCATGCGGCTCCTTCGGAAATTCCGAGTGGAAATCCCCAATTCTTTTCAATCGTAACAATTGAGCGAATCCGAATGTGACATTCACCAGCGGCACGGACTATCTCATAAGGTTTTGAGCCTAAAACCGGGGCAAAAAACAGGCTGGGAGGCGCTACCAGAACCGAAGCTATCTGCTATGTTTGCAATCGCTTGCGTGAGCTATCCTCAAGCACTTAAAGCGCTCCTATCCTAAAGAAGGGGCATTATAAGCCGATTACCTTAACAGGAGGTCCCTCTCCAGGACTTTGGTAATGGATCCGTCGCTTTTAATTATGCTCGGGGTAGTCCCCTTCGCTGCCCTGGCTGGCTACTTCTTCGGAAAACGCTCGCCGCAGCGCAAAGAACTTCCTCGCGCCGTCACAACCAAATCCGAATCCAAGGTCGAAGAATTATTTGCCGACGCTCCAATCGGTTATCTGGAGGTAGATAAGGAAGGCACCGTGCAATGGGCAAACCAATGCGAGTGTGCCCTGCGGGGATTGAAGAAAGAGCAGATCGTCGGAAGGGCTTATTGGGAGTTAAAGACGGGCGACGACCAGCGTGTGGCCCAACAGTCGTTTTCGGGCGAACTGGCAGCCGACTCGGATGGGCCCCGACGGGAGCAATATGCGCGTCCCGACGGCCGGATGCTGATCGCCGATATTTACAAGCATCGGTTAACGGACCGATATGGGCGAGTCACCGGTATCCGTTTCGCATCGGTGGACATTAGCGAGAACACCCGTGCGGAACAAGAGGTAGTGAAGACCACCCAAGAGCTGAAGGCTATCTTCGATGCGTTTCCGGATTCCTTTCTACGCTTGGACGCAGAGCATGTGATCCTCGATTACAAAGGCTCGCAAACCGCGGATCTGGATTTGAAAGCTCCTGGCCGGCGCGTGGAAGACGTGTTGGGAGGCGAGGCAGGCAAGTGTCTCGCGAAAGCCGTGGACCAGGTGATGCGCACGCATACGACCGTGTCCGTCGAGTTTCCCCTTACAGTGCAGGGGCAGCAGCGGTTCTTTGAAGCACGGCTTGCGTCCGTTCACTGGACGGAAGTGATCGCTCTCATTCGCAACGTTACTGACCGCAAGGCGGCCGACGACCAGCTCAAGGAATTTGCGCAAGAGCTCCAGCACAAAAATGAACAACTGGCGGACGCTTTGATCGCCGCGCGGGAAGTCACCCGCTTCAAGACCCGATTCCTGGCCAATATGAGTCATGAGATCCGGACACCCATGAACGGGGTGCTGGGAATGAACGAGCTGCTTCTGGAGACTCCGCTGAGTGAGGAACAGGCCGATTACGCGCGAGCGGTCGGCGAATCGTGTCACGCGCTGATCCGCTTGGTGGACGACGTGTTGGATCTCTCCAAAATGGAATCCGGGAAGTTCGCCATCGAGAACGTAGCCTTCGATCTGCGCGCGGCGCTGGACCAGGTTATGCAGCCACTGGCGTCGACGGCTCAAGCCAAAGGCGTCGGAATGGTTTCGGAAATCGCAGCGAACCTGCCCGGCACGGTGCGAGGAGATCCCGGGCGCTTTCGTCAGGTCTTGGGCAACTTGCTGGGCAACGCCTTGAAATTCACCGATAAGGGGCGCATCTCGCTGCGAGCGGAATTGGCGGGCGAGATGGAAGGCGCATACACTCTGCGCTTCGTTATCGAAGACACCGGGATCGGAGTGACGCCCGAGCAGATCCCGAGCCTGTTCGAGAGTTTCGTTCAGGTGGACAATTCGAGCACGCGGAATTACGGTGGCGCCGGCCTGGGCCTCGCGATCGCGAAACAACTGGTGGAAATTATGCGCGGCGAGATTGGCGCTGAGAGCCAACCGGGTCAAGGCAGTACGTTCTGGTTTACGGCCGTCTTCGAGAAGCAGGAATCCGAGCGCGCGCTCGATCAGCAACCACCGCTGGATTTGCGGAAATATCGGGTGCTTTTGATCGAGGACAGCGCCGCCGAACGGGGGCACATCCGGTCGCGTCTGGAAGCGTGGGGAGCATACTGCGAAGAGCTGGCGCCGCACGATGCGACTCCGGTGGAAGCGCTCCGCAGCGCCGCTTCGAACAGCCGTCCTTTCGATATCGTGCTGGTGGCTATGGACATGCAGGGCCAGGATGGGCTGGTGATCGGCCATGCGATTAAGAACGACCCCCAGGTCGGCCACACCATCCTGATCGGACTTACCGGCCCCGCGATGCGCGGTCATGGTCCGGTGTTGCGAGCAGTCGGGTTCGAGGGGCACGTGCAAAAGCCGGTTCTGGCGGCTGACCTGCGCGATACGATTGCCGAGGCGATCGCGGCGGCGGAAAAGAGAACCAAGGCATCCCCCAGTGTCTTGCGTCCGGTCGAAAAGGTTCGAACCGAACATAAACGGGTCGGCGGTTCCAGGATTCTGCTGGTCGAAGATGATGACGTGAATCAGAAATACGTCATGCGGGTGCTGCAAAGGAACGGTTTCCAAGCCGACCTTGCGATCGACGGACGCCGCGCCGTAGATGCGGTCATGAAGAGCGAGTACGATCTGGTGCTTATGGACGTGCAAATGCCCAGAATGGACGGGCTGGAGGCCACAGCGCAGATCCGTTTCCGCGAAGGATCCAACCGGCACACACCCATCGTGGGCCTGACTGCCAACGCCCTGCCCGGAGATCGCGAACGATGCCTGGCCGCGGGTATGGACGACTATCTCAGCAAACCTGTGAGTGTCGAGCAACTGAAGAACGCCATCTCTCATTGGGTTAGTGAAGACGCCCTCGAGCCCGAGACGCACCTGGCTTCCTAGGCGCTCCCACTTCAAACTGTTACCATTCGTGTCAACCTAGACGCATGAGCTTGAGCGGACAGACCGCCTTGGTTACTGGAGCCTCGCGTGGATTGGGGCGGGCCATCGCACGCAGGCTGGCGCGGGAAGGCGCAGCGGTATGCATCAATTACGTGAGTCGCAGCGGCGATGCCGACAAAGTGGTTCGAGAAATCCACTCTGCAGGCGGGCGCGCAACTGCCGTACGCGCGGACATCGGTGATCCGGCGCAGGTTCAAGAGATGATGGATCGCGTGACGCGTGAACTCGGCCCATTATCCATTCTTGTGAACAACGCTGGTGTAGTGGTTCGCGGGACGCTTGAGACTTTTATCCCGGCTGATCTGGAGCGCATGCGTCGCACCAACGTCGATGGTCTGATCCACGTGACGCGGGCCGCCATTGCAGGCATGCAAGAGCGCGGTTATGGACGCATTGTCAATCTCACTTCCATCGCCGCGCATGGCACGACTCTGCCGGGCAGTACGTTCTACGCCGCTACCAAGGCCGCGGTTTCAACCTTGACCCGTCGCTTTGCGATGGAACTGGGGCCGCATGGGATCACCGTCAATGCAGTAGCGCCAGGATTCATCCTGACCGACATGGTCAAGGAGGGGCGCACTCAGGAAGAGTACGAGCAGTTGCTGAAGAGTATCGCCGAGCGCTCCATGATCGGCCGCGTGGGCGATCCGGAAGATATCGCGCAGGCGGTGGCGTTTCTCGTCGCTCCCGAATCGGGATTCATTACGGCTCAAGTGATCACGGTCGACGGCGGCCGCATGGACTACATCGGACATCCTTGAGAGGGGTCAACCGCGGTCTTCAATATGTTTCAGCCGGGCGTCCAGAACCTCTTCGACACGATGCAATTCGGCCCGCCAGAGGTCGCGCATCTCGTCGAAGCGCGAATCCACGTGGGCGCGCAAATCGCCAATGCGCGTGTTCGTATCGTTCAATCGTGCGTTGTTGATCAGTATGCCCACTAAAACGGCGAGCATGGTCGGCCCGGCGGCCAAGGCGATCGTAAGCAACTGGATATCGCTCATGGGTCATCTTCAGTATCGCCATAACGCGTGAACCACGGCAACTTTACGCGATCCGCCCCTTCGGCCTGCTTACGTTGGTGGCCGCCGTCCTGATTTACTATGTCTCAGCGAAGCGTCTTCGCGATGCCTAAGCGCTGGCGCAACAGACCCGGCATTTCCGCGGGCGTCGGAACACGCAGTACATCCAGTCCGGCGGCGCGTGCGCTAACCTCACCGGCATTCGAATCTTCGACAGCCAGTGCGTTTCGCACGCCGAGCCTTTCCAAAGCGAGCAAATATGGGTCGGGTGCGGGCTTGTGCTGCTTAACGTCGCCGCCATACACGGCCGCATGAAAAAAACTCCGCAGCCCGGCTTTCTCCAGGACCGGCTCCACTTCAGTCTGGCCGCTGGAGGTTACCACCGCGAGTTGGTAGTCGCGCAATTCCGGCAGCAGTTCGAAGATCTCTGCTGAAAACGGTTGCCGCTCCTGCATGCGGATACGGAACAATTCTTTCTTGCGAGGAAACTCGGCAATCAGGTGCTCCACATCCTTCGGCCGTTCGGCGCGCTCGCAAAGCAATGCCAGCAGCTTGCGGTCTGAAACGCCAATTCCATGCTCGCGGTACGTATTCCAATCGAGATCCAGACCGTAAGTCTGCAGTATCTCTTGCCAACACTCAAAGTGAACCGGTTCGCTGTCCGCCAAGACGCCATCAAAATCAAACAGAATTGCCTGGTACGGCACTACTATTGTGCGCCCGCGGTCTTGTTTCCGCTCAGTAATTGATGGATCTGGTTCACCGCATAGTCAACTTTCATGTCGAATATCCGCTTGCCCAGCTCGGGCGTGGAACGACGGGCGTCGCCAGTGATGCCATTGTTGACCCGCTTCTCGTTGGGATCGCGCGCTTCTCCTCGCTTGCGGACCGGATCGCCCAGCGCCGTCGATACCAGATCCTTACGCACCCAACCTTTGTCACCACCCAAGTAAAGCATCTCGGCAGTGTCCGGAATTCCGGCGTGCGAACTGGAAGGATACTTGTTGGCCGCCAGCCACTTATCGAAATCGGCATTGGCATTTTCGTACACCTCGTCGCAGAAAACCACCCGAACACCCTGCGATGAATATTTTTCATCCAGCTTCTTTGCGACCTCACCGAGCTCCTTTTGACCGCCGCCGTGATCGCCCATCAGCACAATATTCTTGAACCCGTTCTTGATCATCTGCTCGGCCACCTGTTCGTTGATGGCCGCGAATAGCGGACCGGTCAGCCCGATGGTCCCCGGCAAATCAGCATTGGCATTGTTCACCGAGAACGGCATGACCGGCGCAGCGATCGCATTCCCGAGTTTTTCTGCGATTGCTACCACGGTGGCATGGCCCATTAAGGTGTGGCCGCCATTTACATCTTGCGGACCGCGTTGCTCAGTGCCTCCGTTGTAGATGAGCGCCGTGGTCTTGCCCTGTTCGTGAACCGCCTTCTTGACTTCGGGCCAGGTCATCATCTCGAAATCGACCAGCGCCTTGGTCTGGGAATAGCCGGTGCCGGCGAAAATCACAAGCGCGCCAACCGTTGACAATAAGAAACGCATACTTCGGCAGGATATCATGCCAGGCAGGCGAAACAACTTGCTAAGCTGGATTCCGCGGGGGGCGCACCATGGAACACATCATCGCGAAGCTGGTGGAAGACTTCGAACTGGGCAAGCTGAACCGGAGGCAACTTATTCAGAGCCTGGCTATCGCGGCCTCGGCGGCGAGTGCGGCAACTCCGAGTCTAGCGGCCGGCGGCAAAGGATTCAAGGCAGTAACGGTCAATCACATCTCTTATCGGGTAGCCGATTACGGTAGAACGCGCGATTTTTACGCGGATCTGCTGGGTATGAAGGTCTCGCATGACGACGGGAAGCAGTGCTATCTCGAGTTTGGCGATTCGTTCCTGCTTCCCCGGAATGCTCGCAACGGTGGACCGACGCCGTTGGTCGATCACATCGCCTTCACCATCGACAACTGGAACAAGGACGCGGTGGAAGCCGAGCTAAAACGCCGTGGATTGCAACCGCGACCGGACACGGAGAATAGTTTCCACGTCAAGGACCCGGATGGTTTCGATGTGCAGATCAGCGGCAAAGAAATGAAGCCTTAGCTCAATGGGTCGCGATGGTCGCTGTTGGGCTGGGGGCGTTGCCGAGCTACATTATCACTCCATCTTTAGATCCGCTGTTATATAATTTTTACGGGCGTTGAGTCAGCTGTTTTCGAGAGAAAAGATTGAAAAAGCGCATCGTAATAATCGGTGGCTTCATTTTTGCATGCACGGCAATGGCTCGCGCACAGGTAGTGGCGCCCTCGTTATCGCAATATTGCACCGGATGCCACAACGACACACTGAAGTCCGGCGGCATGACGTTGACCAAGCTGGATCTCCAGCATCCCAGTCAGACTGCCGAGCTAGCTGAGAAAGTAATCCGCAAATTACGCGTCGGCCTGATGCCTCCTCCCGGTATGCCGCGGCCGGACACCGTCACGATCAGAGCCTTCACCAGTGCTCTCGAAAACGCGATTGACGAAGCTGCCTCCGCCCACCCGAACCCCGGTCGGCCTGCCCTCCACCGGCTGAATCGTACGGAGTACGCCAATTCCATCCGCGAGCTTCTGGGTGTCGAAGTGGATGTCTCGCCGCTCTTGCCGGCAGACGACATGAGCCACGGTTTTGACAACATGGCGGACGTGCTGACCGTGTCTCCGACACTGATGGAGGGATACATTCGAGCGGCCGGGCGAATCAGTCGCGAGGCGGTCGGCGATACCAAGGCGCTGCCCCTCACCACCACCTATCAGATCCCACGCGTGCTCAGCCAAATGCACCACATCGACGGCACGCCGTTCGGGACGCGTGGCGGCATCGCAGTGGTTCATGATTTTCCCGCCGACGGCGAGTACTTTTTCAAACTTGGATTTTACTATTCGCCGACCGGCCCGCTCTTCGGATTGAACCAGGGCAAGGGCCAACAGATCGAGATTGCTGTGAACGGCGAACGAGTGGCGCTGCTCGACATCAATCCCGCGATGAAACTTGCCGAAGACGGCATCAAGACTCCGGGCATCAGAATCATGGCCGGTCCGCAAAGGATCTCCGCTTCTTTCATCCAAAAATTCGACGGACCTCTCGAAGACGAGTACGAGATGGTGGAGCAGAGCCTGGTGGACGTGAGTGTCGGCGCGGTCCCGGGAATGACCACCCTGCCGCATCTGCATGAGTTCAGCATTACTGGCCCCACCAAAATAGTGGGGCTATCGGACACGCCCAGCCGCCGCAAGATCTTCACCTGTCGCCCATCGGCCGGCAGCGACGAACTCCCTTGCGCGAAAAAAATAATCTCAACGCTGGCGCGCCAGGCCTTCCGGCGGCCGGCCACCGACACGGACTTGGAAGGATTGCTGAATTTCTACCAGGAAGGGCGGAACGGTGGCGATTTTGAATCCGGAGTCAGGACCGCTCTTCAGGCCATCCTCGCTAGCCCCGAGTTTGTTTTCCGGTTCGAGCGTACTCCTGAGAACATAGTGCCGGGAGCCAATTACCGTATCAGTGATCTGGAACTCGCCGCGCGCCTTTCGTATTTTCTGTGGAGCGCCGCACCAGATGATCAGCTCATCACGGTCGCCAGTCAAGGCAAGCTCAAAGATGGAGCAGTTCTCGAAAAGCAAGTACGGCGAATGTTGGCCGATCCGCGCTCCGGAGCGTTGGCCACTAACTTCGCCGGCCAGTGGCTGCACCTGCAGAATCTGAAAGACGCCAATCCGGATCTTTTCCTTTATCCCAACTTCGACAAGAGCCTTTCGCAATCGATGCGGCGCGAGACCGAACTGCTGTTCGACAGCATCATGCACGAAGATCGCAACCTGCTTGACCTGCTGACCGCGAACTACACGTTCGTCAATGAACGCCTCGCCAGACACTATGGGATTCCGAACATCCTGGGCAACCGGTTCCGGCGCGTAACGTTGACGGATCCGAATCGCTTCGGGGTGCTGGGCCAGGGAAGCATGCTGATGCTGACTTCCACGGCAACGCGAACCTCTCCGGTTCAGCGTGGTAAATTCGTGATGGAAGTCTTGCTCGGAACGCCTCCGCCTCCGCCTCCACCCAACGTGCCCGCGCTCAAGGAGACTGCTGATAGCGGAAAGGCGCGCTCAGTCCGCGAGAGCATGGAAGAACATCGCAAGAATCCTGCCTGCGCGGGCTGTCACGCCATGATGGATCCGATCGGATTTTCTCTCGAAAACTTCGACGCCGTTGGCGTTTGGCGCACCAACGACGGCGGGTTCCCAATTGACGCTTCAGGCAAACTGTTCGATGGCACGAAATTGGATGGCCCTGCCAGCCTTCGGCAGGCGATCTTGAACCACTCCGACGCGTTCATCGGGACGTTTACAGAGAGCCTTCTGGCTTATGGTATCGGCCGCGTGATCGACTATCACGACATGCCATTCGTTCGCGCCATCGAGCGCGAAGCGGCCAAGAACAACAACAGATTTTCCTCTTTCATTCTCGGAGTCGTGAAAAGTGCGCCGTTCGAAATGCGAAGAGCGGAAGAGAATGTGAGTGCGCCGACCGATGCTGTTGCCGGCAACCTAAATCAGGAGACCAAGAGCGATGTTCATCACTAAGAAGCATCTTTCGCGCCGCACGGTTCTTCGCGGAATGGGCGTGTCTTTAGCGCTGCCGTTGCTCGACTCCATGGTCCCCGCGCAGACTCCGGTTGCCAAAACAGCCGCTGCTCCCAAGACTCGCCTGGCTTGCATTGAGATGGTCCACGGCGCGGCCGGCAGCACTGCCGACGGTACCGAAAAGCACTACTGGTCGCCCGCCGAAGAAGGTCGCGATTTCAAATTCAGCCAGACGCTAGAGCCGCTCGAGCCGCTGCGCGAATACATTACGGTCGTCAGCGATACCGACCTGCATCCGGCTACGGCCTGGAGCGCTGCCGAGGAGGGCGCCGATCATTTCCGCTCCAGTGCCGTCTACCTGACCGCCGCTCATCCCAAGATGACCGAGGGGTCTGACTATTTCGCGGGAACATCGATCGATCAGCTGTACGCACAGCGGTTCGGCCAGGATACGCCGCTGCCATCGATCCAGCTTTGCATCGAGATGGTGGACGCCTCGGGTGCATGCGATTACGGGTACGCATGCGTTTACGCCGACACGATCAGTTGGGCGTCGCCCACGCAGCCGCTGCCCATGACGCTCGACCCGCGCATGGCTTTTGAAAGCCTGTTCGGTGAGGGTGGCACGCCGGACGAGCGCCTCGCGCGCCAGAAGGTGAATCGAAGCATTCTCGACTGGATCTCGAAAGATGTAGCCCGGCTGCAGAAAGGCCTGGGTCCGAGCGATCGCAGCCGGCTCAACCAATATTTGGACGACGTCCGCGAGATCGAGCGCAGGATTCAACGAATCGAGAAATACAATGCCAGCGGAGAAGCCCGAGCCCTGCCGGCGGCCCCGCTTGGTGTACCGGATTCCTACGAAGAGCATGTCAAACTGATGTTCGACCTCCAGGCGCTGGCCTTCATGACTGAAACCACTCGCGTCTCGGCGTTCAAGATGAGCCGCGACGTCAGCACACGCGTCTTTCCGGAGAGTGGTATTAAACAGCCATTCCACCCTTGTTCGCACCATCAGGAGAATCCGGCCAAGATCGCAGAGTTTGCCAAGCTCAACCGCTATCACGTGAGCTTGATACCGTACTTCTTGAACAAATTGAAGAGCACGCCCGACGGCGAGGGCAGTCTGCTCGACCATTCGGTCGTACTCTACGGAAGTCCCTTAGGCGATTCGAATGTTCACAACCACAAGCGCGTGCCGATCTTTTTGGCTGGCCGCGCCAATGGTCAAATCAAAGGCAATCTCCACGTTCGTGCCAAAGACGGTACGCCCATGGCGAATGTCCTATTGACGATGGCGCACAAGCTCGGTGTGGATGTCCAGAGTTTTGGCGACAGCAACGGCGAAGTGGGCATCTAGGAGTTCAGCATGAAAACATTGCTCGGCGTACTTTCGATGATGATGCTGCTCACCGCTGTTTTCGGCGACACTCGGCTCTCCGACGCCGCGATGCAAGGCAATCAGGACGGTGTTCGCTCCCTGCTCAAACAGAAAGTCGATGTCAACGCACCCCAGGGTGATGGATCTACCGCGCTGCATTGGGCGGCGTACCGCGACGATCTGGAAATGGTGAAGCTGTTGCTTGCAGCGGGCGCGAATGCAAAGGTCACTACTCGAGAAGGGGCCATTACGCCGCTGCTCATAGCTTGCCAGAACGGGAACGCCGCCATGATCGAAACGCTTTTGAAGGCCGGCGCGGACGCCAACGCGGTTAAGACCAACGGAACAACCCCGCTCATGATGGCAGCGGCCTCCGGGAATGCGGATGCGGTCAAGACGCTTTTGGCGCATGGTGCGAATGTGAAAGCCAAGGAATCGGCCCATGGGCAGACTGCGCTGATGTTTGCCGCGGCTCTGAATCGCGCTGCTGTGATCAAAACCCTAATGGCCAATGGCGCGGATGCGAGCGTTGCAACAGGCGTGCGCAAGCTCGAGCGAGTTCGTTTCGATCAGGATGGTAACGTAGTCGAAGAGAAGGCTGGGGAAAAAGCTCCAGACAAACCCGAGGCAGTCGCCGGTCAGGATGACGCGGCACAGGCCAAAGCTCGCGAAGCCGCCGATGCCGTGCAACGGTCCGATCTGGACGTTCTCGCCCGTGCGCTGGCGTTCAAGTCAGTCGAATATCGTCTGGCAAAACCGGCTGCTCGTGCCGGTGATGTAGCGAATCGGCCGCCCAGAAAAGTTGGCCCGGATTTCATGGGTGGCATGACAGCCTTGCTCTATGCCGCTCGCGAAGGCCACAGGGATGCTGTGCGCGCTTTGGGGGAGGCAGGCGTCGATGTCAACCAGGTCAATGGGGACAAACTCAGCCCCATGGTCACGGCCATTATGAACGGCCATCTCGATCTTGCAAAGTATCTGCTCGATCACGGCGCCGATCCGAATCTGGCCGGCCTCTCCGGACTGACTGCTCTATACGCGACCATCGATGTACAGTGGGTTCCGAAGACTTGGTTCCCCCAGCCCAGCGTAGAACAAGAGAAGATCACCTATCAGGATTTGATGAAAGCTCTGCTCGATCACGGCGCCAACGTGAACGCCCCGATCGGCGAGAAGCTCTGGTTCCGGTCATTCACCAATGACTACACTTGGGTGGACACGGCCGGCTCAACGCCCTTCTGGCGCGCTGCGCAATCCAGCGATCTGCCCGCGATGAAGCTGTTGGTGGAGCATGGTGCGGACGCAAAGCTTGCGAATAAGGCCGGCGAAACTCCGCTCATGGCAGCGGCTGGCATCGGCTGGGCCTGGAATTGGAGCGTGCGGGCTCCCTATCCGGCCGTGGACGCGGTCAAGTATTGTGTTGAACTCGGCAATGATCTAAATGCAGTCGACAACCGCGGCTACACCGCTTTGCATGGCGCGGCTTTCTTGGGCGACAACGCCATGGTGAATTATCTGGCGTCCAAAGGGGCCAAGACCGACGTCAAGAGCAAGGCTGGCGATTCGGCAGCCGACATGGCGAACGGCCCCACCCGATTCGGCCAGCCCCATCCCGATACCGTGGCGCTGCTGGAAAAACTAGGCTCGCCAAATTCGCACAATTGCCGATCCGATCAATGCGTGGTCGCCGCGCGATCGCAGGTTTATCAGCTATCACCTGCTGACCTCATCGAAAAAGAAAACCTCGACAAATTTGCGCACTCGTTAGGATTCGAATCGGCGGAATATCACGTTGAAGCGCGAGGCGGCCGGCCAGCGCCAGGTACAAACTAGTATGCGTTTGCTCATCACACTGCTGTTGGCTCTAGGATCTCTCGGCGCTCAAGATAAGGCGCAAGATAAAGCTCAGGACAAACAGGACAAAGCGCCCAAGCAAGTTCCTAATCCCACCAACCTCAAAGTGCTGAAGGTCGCCACCGGACAGGAAGTCCGGCAAATTATGCGAACCTTCACGGCTGGCCTTGGCGTACAGTGCAACTATTGCCATGTGCAAGGCAATTTCGCCAGCGATGATAACCCCAAGAAGGAAGTCGCGCGCCACATGATCGAGATGTCGCAGAAGCTCAACGCGCAATTTTCGGATGGCAAGATGCACGTCACTTGTTACACTTGTCATCGCGGCGAGACCGAACCAAAGACCGCGCCCGAACCGAAGCCCGCCGCCTAAATGCAGACCAGGCGGGATTTCTTGAACCAGTTGCTGGCCACCGGACCCTCACTTCAACAAGTCTCGGAACTGATTCGCAAGAAGTCCGCTTCCCCGGTCGAACTGACCGAGGCGTGCCTCAAACGGATCGAGAAGCTGAATCCAACGTTGAATGCCTACATCACGGTGATGGGCGAGCAGGCTCTCGCGCAGGCTCGCGAACTTGAGGCCGAGCGTCAGAGCGGCAAATGGCGCGGGCCTCTGCACGGCATTCCCATCGGACTGAAAGACCTGATCGACACCGCGGGTGTGCGTACCACGGCCGCCAGCGCCATCTTCGCTGATCGCATTCCCAACGAGGACGCCGAAGTGGTGCGACGGCTAAAAGCTGCAGGCGCCGTTCTCATCGGCAAACTCAATATGCACGAGTTCGCGTATGGCGC
>Ga0207664_10000836_pt1 | contig 20886 bp, 22 predicted proteins | sample LARL83metaG_FD_184349 | JGI IMG/M metagenome (GOLD analysis project Ga0207664, IMG submission 184349) | Corn, switchgrass and miscanthus rhizosphere microbial communities from Kellogg Biological Station, Michigan, USA - LAR L8-3 metaG... | ecosystem: Host-associated > Plants > Roots >... | reverse complement strand
CGCGATCAACAGCGGCCGCCCGGTGAAGTGGGTGGAGGATCGTTCCGAGAACCTCATGTCGACGGGGTTCTCGCGCGACTACACGATGCGCGGAGCCATCGCCGCCGGCTCCGATGGGCGCATCCGCGCCGTCCGCGTCGACGTCCTGGCCGACCACGGCGCCTTCAACGCCACCGCGCAGCCCACGCGGTTTCCCGCCGGGTTCTTTCACGTGTTCACCGGCTCCTACGACCTCGAGGCCGCGCACTGCCACGTCCGCGGCGTCTACACCAACAAGGCGCCGGGCGGCGTCGCCTACGCGTGCTCGTTCCGTGTGGCCGAGGCGGTCTACCTGGTCGAGCGTCTGGTGGACATGCTGGCCCGGCGGCTGGACGTGGACCCGGCGCAGCTGCGCCTGCAGAACCTGCTGGCGCCCGACCAGTTCCCCTACACGTGCAAGACGGGGTGGGTCTATGACTCGGGCGACTACCCGCGGGCGCTGCGCGCCGCGCTGGAGCTGGCCGGATACGACGCCCTGTGCGCCGAGCGGGCGGCCCGGCGCGAACGCGGGGAGCTGATGGGGATCGGCCTCTCGTTCTTCACTGAGGCGGTGGGTGCGGGCCCGCGCAAGCACATGGACATCGCGGGGCTGGGCATGAACGACGGCGCCTCGCTGCGGATCTCGCCCACGGGCAAGGCGCAGCTGGCCATCAGCGTGCAGACCCAGGGTCAGGGCCATGAGACGACGTTCGCGCAGATCGTCGCCCACGAGCTGGGCATCCCGCCCGAGGATGTCGACGTCCTCCATGGCGACACCGACGCCACCCCCTACGGCCTGGGGACGTACGGTTCGCGCTCGACCCCGGTGAGCGGCGCGGCGGCGGCGCTGGTGGCGCGCAAGGTGCGCGACCGCGCCCGGATCGTGGCCGCGGCCATGCTCGAGGTCTCACCCGACGACCTGGAGTGGGTCAATGACGGCGACGCGGAGCGCCCGGCCCGCTGGTTCGTCAAGGGCGACCCCGAGAAGGGGGCGACGATCCCGGAGATCGCCATGGCCGCGCGCGGCTCGGTCGAGCTGCCGGCGGGGGTGGAGACGGGGCTGGACGCCGAGACGGTGTATGACCCGCCCAATCTCACGTTCCCGTTCGGGGCCTACATCTGTGTCGTCGGCGTCGACCCGGGGACCGGCAAGGTGCGCGTCGAGCGCTTTGTCGCCGTCGATGACTGCGGCACCCGGATCAACCCGATGATCATCGAGGGGCAGGTGCACGGCGGGCTCACCGACGGCGTCGGCCTGGCCCTGATGGAGATGATCGCCTTCGACGAGCACGGCAACTGCCTGGGCGGCTCGCTCATGGACTACCTCATCCCGACCGCGCTGGAGGTCCCCGAGTGGGAGACCGGCCACACGGTCACGCCGTCACCTCACCATCCCTTCGGGGCCAAGGGGATCGGCGAGTCCGCCACCGTCGGCTCGCCGCCGGCGATCGTCAACGCGGTGTGCGACGCCCTGGCTCCGTTCGGGGTGGCGCACATCGACATGCCGTGCACGCCCGGGCGCGTGTGGGACGCTATGCAAGGGAAGGATTGAGTAAATGATTCAGGGCGACCTTGCCATCCACGTGCAGAGCCTGTTGTCAGAGCGCACGCCGTTCGTGCTGGCCACCGTGGTCCGCGCCCGACGCCCCACCAGCGTTCGCCCCGGCAACGCTGCGGTGGTGCTGCCCGACGGGACCATGGAGGGCTTTGTGGGCGGGGTGTGCGCCGAGTCCTCGGTCCGCCTGCACGCGCTGCGCGCCATGGAGACCGGTGACCCGCTGCTGCTGCGGCTCGTCCCCGAGGACGGCGACGCCGAGGGCGCCGATGCCATCGAGGGCGCGGTGGTGGAGCGCAACCCGTGCCTGAGCGGGGGAGCGCTGGAGATCTTCATCGAGCCCCACCTGCCGACGGCTCGCGTGGTGGTGGTGGGCGGCTCGCCGATCGCCGAGGCGGTGGTGACGGTGGCCAAGGCCGCGGGCTATGACGTGCTGCGTGAGCGCGCCAGTCCCGGTGCCCGCCCTCCCGTGGAGGTGACCGGCTGCGCGGCGGTGATCGTCGCCTCGCACGGCAATGGGGAGGAGACGGTGATCGCTGAGGCGCTGCGCGCGGGCGTGGGCTACGTGGCCCTGGTGGCCAGCCCCAGGCGCGGGGCCGCCGTGCGCGCCGAGCTCGACGTGCCCGAGGAGCTCGCCGCCCAGCTGCACACGCCGGCCGGCCTGGACATCGGTGCCCGGACTCCAGCCGAGGTTGCCATCTCGATCCTGGCCCAGATGATCTCCGAGCAGCACGCCGACCCGATGGCGACCCGGCCCGCCCGCGCCGAGGCCTCGGCCCCGGCGCCCGCCGTGGTGGCCGTCGCCACCGACCCGGTGTGCGGGATGCACGTGGCCGTCACCGCGGCCGCGCCCCACCTCGAAGTCGGCGGCGACCTCGTCTACTTCTGCTGTGACGGGTGCCTGAATCGCTACGCCGCCGAGCACGCCGACGACCTGGCGGCTCCTCGGCCGTGAGGCAGCTGGGCAGCGCAGATCGCTGGGTCACCGGGCTGGTGCTCGCCGCCGGCGGCTCCAAGCGCCTCGGGCAGGCCAAGCAGCTGCTGCCCTACGGCGGCGCGCCGCTGCTGGGCCACGTGCTCCAGACCGCCCGCGGCTGCCCGTTTGACCAGCTGCTCTGCGTCGTTGGAGGCGCCTCGGCCGAGGTGCGCCGCTGGGTCGATCTGCGCGGGGTGGAGGTGGTGCAGAACGAGGCCTACGGCGACGGCTGCTCATCTTCCATCGCCGCCGCGCTGGAACACGTGGACCACCGCTGCGACGTGCTGGTGCTCATGCTCGGTGACCAGCCGGGCGTCGGCGCCGCCCAAGTCGAGTGCCTGCTGGACGGGCGCGGCGAGGCGCCGCTGGCCGCGTGCGCCTACACCGACGGTCGCGGCCACCCGCTCGCGTTCGCGCGCAGCATGTTCGGCGAGCTGGCCGCGCTGCACGGTGACAAGGGCGTGTGGAAGCTCCTGGACGGCCATGCCGGCGAGGTCGTCGAGGTGGAGATGGAGGGGGCCATCCCGCTCGACGTCGACACCTGGGACGACTACCGCCGGGTGCTGCTCGCCGCCGCCCACGTGTGACGTTCGACACGCAGGGAATGAATCGGCGCGCACGTCGTCCCTAGAGAGACTGCCCGCCGAACCGGGGGGCGGACCATCATGGACCGGGACCATCTCACGCGATCAGCGTTCGTGCGGCTGCTCGTGGCCATGGCCGCTGCGCTTGCGCTGTGGCCGGCCGCGGCGCGCGCGGACACGACGACCTTCACGGCGACCGCGGGCGTGCCGTTCGGCGGCGATGTCTTCACGGTCAGCTCGGACTGCGCCGGTACTGACTGCAGGGGTGTCAACCCGTTCGGCCATGTCGACTTCGGCGATGGAACGCCGCTTCCGCTCCCGTTCCTGCCCACGACGCCGAATTGCCCGCCGGTGGGCAACGCGTGCCCTCCTCCGCGCGACTTCACGTTCAACCTCATGAACTCTCCCCACACCTACGTGCAGCCCGGCATCTACCACGGGTCGTTCACGGGGCCCCTGTTCACGGTCGACTTCACGGCCACCGTGAACGACGACCCCGCCAGCATCGCCGAGACCGTCGCGCCCCTGAAGCCCACCGTGGGGGCGACGCTCTCCGGGGCCGTGGCGACCTTCACCGACACCAACTCCCATGTCCAGGCGTCCGAGTTCACCGCCACCGTCGACTGGGGGGACGGCACCACCACACCCGCCACGGTCAGCCAGCCGGCGGCCATGCAGCCTTTCGTGGTCTCGGCCAGTCATGTCTATGCGCACGTCGGCAGCCTCCCGGTCACCGTCGCCATCCACCACCTGCCCGGTACCCCGGGCGTGACCGTGGCCTCGGCGTCAGCCACGACCACCGCCACTGTGGGCGATGCGACGCTCACCGGGGCGGGCAACATCGTGACCGCCGTCGCCGGTGTGCCGTTCAACGGGACGGTTGCCACCTTCGCGGACCCCAATCCCTTCGCCAAGGCCTCGGACTTCACCGCGACGATCGGCTGGGGCAACGAGGCGACCACGCCCGGGGCCGTGACCGCGGCGCCCGGCGGCTTCGCGGTGAGCGGCTCGCACACTTTCGCCGGGTCGGGCCAGATCCCGATCAGGGTGGTCGTCCACGGCAGCGGTGGATCCTCGGTGACCGTCGACACCGTCGGGGCCGTCAGCCCGGCCCCTCCGCCGCCCGTCACCACGGTCGTGCTGTCGCCTGCGTCGCCCGACGGCAGGCATGGGTGGTATCGCTCGGTGGTGCACGCCGCGGTCAGCGCGCGCAGCCTTGTCGGGACCGTGTTCCAGACGCGCTGCCGGTTGGATGGCGGCGCCCCTGGCGGCTTCGGCGCGCTGCCGGTCGGGTGCCGGTTCGCGGGTGGCGGGGCCGACATCGCCGGTGACAGGCGCCATGTCCTGTTTGCCGCCAGCATCACCGATGCCGGCCAGGCCGAAGTCCCGGGCGCCACGCCGGTCGCGATCGACCGCACTCCGCCGCGCCTGACCTGCGCCCGATCTGCGCCGGCCATCGTCGAGGGCAGCACCGGGACGACCATCAGCGCGACCGTTCGCGACGTCACCTCGGGCCCCTTGAGCCAAACGGTGTCCGCGCCGGCATCGGTGGCCACCCCGGGCCGCAAGCTGATCCGTCTCACCGGCTTTGACCAGGCGGGCAACTCGGCCGGCATCCGCTGCCCCTACCGGGTCCTGGGACGCATCAACTCCTCGATGTTCTTCAGCTTCACGCCGGAGCGCAGCTTCACCAGCGTCGACACGCTGTCCAGCGGTGACGTGCCGGTCGCCGCCACCGTTCGAATGGTGTGTCGCGGGACGGGGTGTCCGGCGGCGTCACGGCTCTTCAAGGTCTCCACGGGTCGCAGCTGCACGCGTCATCGGTGCGCGAAACGCCATAAACCGGGGACGGGCACGGTCGACCTCGCTCCCCTGTTCCGCGGCCGGCGGCTGGGGGTGGGGACGGTGCTCACCGTCCGGATGAGCCAGCGCAACACGATCGGCAAGACGTGGATCTTCACCATGCGCAGCGGGCGCAACCCGAAGCTCACGATCAGCTGCCTGGCCCCAGGGTCGACCGTCCCGGGTCGGGGCTGCTGACGCGCCTGCCGTGCGTCAGTAGAGCCTGCCGTGCCGGGGGCACGGTCCGTGGTGGCGCGGGTCCCCGCACGTGCACGCCTTGCCGATCTGGCGCAGATCGGCGCCCACGGCCCGTACCGCCTCGGCGATCTCGAGCAGGAACCGCCGGCGCGGCGGGGGAGGGGTCGGGGGTTGGTCCTGTGCGGAGGGCATGCATCGTGGACGGTACCCAGGCGCCACCCGACGCGTCCTGGGGCTGAGCTTCGATCCATGAGCCGTGACGCAGCCGTGGACGGCAGGTCAGCCCGTGTCCGAGGCGTCCGGGTGCTTCGGGAGCAGCCGATGACCGTCGACGACGGCGGCGGCGAGGTCGATGAGCTTGCGATTGTCGATGCGTGACCGCTGGCGCAGCATGTCAAACGCGCCGGTCTCGTCGATGGAGTGGCGCTCCATCAGGATGCCCTTGGCCCGTTCGATCAGGGCGCGGCGGCCGAAGGCGCCCTGGAGGTCGTGGTATTCGGCGAAGCGGCGGAGGACGATGTCGATCGAGCTTTGCCAGTCCTCAACGTCGTCGTCCGAGATGTGGGCGAACACGCCGCGTTTGGAGGCTTCCCTGACAAACTCGGGATCGGGTGCGTGCAGCAGAGCGATCACGGGGCACGAGGCCTCGCGGACGATCTTGTCGATCAGCTCCAGCGCGTGAGCTGAGCTCTCGCCCAGTCCAACCAGGGCGACGTCGGGCCGTTCGCGCGCGGTGACCGCGCCCACATCTTCGACGTCGATTTCGCGGGCGATCACCTCGTGCCCCAGGCCGGCGACGATCGGGGCCACGAGCGCGAGTCGGTCCTTGCGCTCGTTGGCGATCAGCACGCGCAGATGCTCGGCTCCGTCGGTGAGCGGCGCCACGAGTCCCCAGTCTAAATCGTCCGCGGCGAGATTGTCGTCAGGGGGTGCGGTGAGGGTGTAGGATGGGACTCCGCTTCGCCTCGACCTTCGGCGAGCGCCGCTTTGCCCGGCTCCAGCACTCGGCCGGCGTGTGCAAGACCTGATCGCCCGTCGCACCACACACGTCAGGAGCCCAGTCGATGCATCCCCTCATCCACCCCGCTCGATCAGCGGAGCAGACCTGCTGTTTCTGGGGGCGCGCGCTGCTTCTGAGCTCCCATGACGCCGCGGGAGACGCAGAATGGCCACCGAGCTGCTGACTCCGCCAGAGTCTGAGCGCGAGCTGCTCGTGCTGGAGGTCGGGTGCGGCCACGACGCCCCCGCGATCGTCCGGGCGGCATTCCGCCAGATCAAGGACCTCGGCGCGGCGCGCGATGACGCCATCCTGGTCGCCAGCGAACTGGTGACCAACGCGGTCGTGCATTCGGGCGGCTCGCCAGCGGACACGATCCTTGTCCAGGCGATTCTCATTCGGGGGGGTGTGTCGATCTCGGTGCACGATCCAGGACTGTCAGGCGACACGCCACACGTGCGAGACACAGACCCCACGCAGGTGGGCGGCCGTGGCCTGTGGGTCGTCAAGCAGCTCGCTCGGCGTTGGGGGTTTGAGCTCGAGCGCGGACATCGAGTCTGGGCCGACGTTGCCGCCGGCCGTGACCAATGACCTCGATCGCAGACGACAGCTCTTGTCCGGACCGGGAACAAGGCCGGGGCCACCGGGGCAGGAGGGGGCGCTCCATGCGCCCGGTGCGGCCTGACAGAACGGGGGCCGCCAGATCCCGCAGCGCAGGGGCGGGCGCTGCGGGATCACGCGGCCTCGCCGGGAGTGCCAACGACGTACCGCGGAGCCCGTCGGCTGACCGAGCTCAGCGCACGATGACGCTGAGCGAGGAGCAGCGCGCTGTGCACTCGATGATCCGTGAAGGCCGGTCGTTCGACGAGATCGAGGACTACATCAACGCTCTGACTCTTCCCGGCGCGCATCTCGGCGCGCTCTGGCTCCTGGCGTGGACCGAGGCCACTGATCCGCAGACGCGGAGCCGGCTGGTCGCGGAGACGATCTCCGCGCTGTGCGACACCTCAGGAGGCTCGGCATCCGCGCACATTTGACGGACTGCCAGCCGGAGGACCGCGGGTCGTATGTTGGGAGACGATGGCGGACCGCACGGACGCCGACTTCACCTACTCGCTGACCGACCGGATCATCCGGCTCAGCCTGGGTGAGCTGCCCGATTTCAGCGGTGCGAAGTTTGACGGGGACTTCTCGCTCAGCCTCGAGCAGGCGCAGCGGCGCAAGCACGACTACGTGGCCGAACAGGTGGGCATCGGGCCGGAGCGACGGCTGCTGGACCTCGGGTGCGGCTGGGGCCCATTGCTCGCCTACACCCGGGCGCGCGGCGGGACGGGGGTGGGGGTCACGCTCTCCTCGGCACAGCTGGCCGCTTGCCGCCGGCATGGGCTCGAGGTCTACCTCGAGGACGCGCGTGAAATCGACCGGGAGCGCTTCGGCAGCTTCGACGCGGTGGCGAGCCTTGGCGCGTGTGAACACTTCTGCTCCCCCGAGGACCATCTGGCGGGACGTCAGGAGCAGATCTACCGGGACCTGTTCGCCAGCGTCTCGAGCGTGCTGCCCGCGCGTGGCCGCTTCTATCTGCAGACGATGGTCTTCGGTCGCAACATGATCCCGGCGTCGGAGATCGACCTGGAGACGCTCCGGGGGGTCCCGCCGCGCGACTCCGATGAGTGGTACATCGCGCTGCTGGGGCGCCAGTTCCCTGGCTCCTGGCTGCCGTTCGGCCAGGAGCAGCTCGTGCGGTGCGCCGAGCCGCATTTCCAGCTGGTCTCGAGCATCAGCGGCCGTCGTGACTACATCGAGACGATCAACCGTTGGAACGCGCGGATCGGCGCGCCGGGCTTCAGGAAGACATTGCTCAAGCTTCAGCTTCTGCCGCGCTGGCTCACCAGCGCCGACTTCCGCCTCGCGTTCACCTCCGGCGTGAGCGCCAATCAGGTCTGCTTCGAGCGCGAGCTGCTCGACCACTATCGCCTCGTCCTTGAAAAGAGGGGCGACGCGTGTGTGCCTGCGAGGCGTGTGCGGTAAAATGAGCGGCAGGCTTCGCCCCAGCTTCCGGCGGGCCCGATTTTCCGGCTTCAGCGACTTGGCCGGCGTGTACGAGACTGAGGGGTTTTGCGATTCCTCACCACACGTCAGGAGCCACGTACGTGACGAACGATCTTGCAGTTCTGCCGGCGACCCCCACGGCGGGGCGTGCGTTCTGGCGGGACGCGCTGGAGCCATATGCCCGCGCCGACCGCGGGCGCAGCCTGCGCTTCCTCCTGAGCTCAGTGCTGCCATACCTCGCGCTGTTCGTGCTCATGGACCTCTCTCTGGCTGTGTCATACGTGCTGACACTTGCGCTTGCGATCCCCGCGGCCGGGTTCCTGGTGCGCACCTACATCGTCTTTCACGACTGCACGCACGGATCGTTTCTGGCTTCCAGGCGTGCGAACAGATGGCTCGGTACCGCGCTGGGTCTGCTCGTGTTCTCGACCTTTGAGTCCTGGAAGCGCAGCCACGCGGTCCATCATGCGACCGCCGGGGATCTGGAGCGCCGCGGCGTCGGGGATCTGCCGACCCTGACTGTCGCCGAATACCGGGCGCGAGACTGGAGGGGCCGGCTGGCCTACCGACTGTTTCGCAACCCGCTGGTGATGTTCGGGCTCGGCCCGATCTTCGGGCTCGTTGTCCAGCCACGTTTCGTGCCGCGCGCGGCCCGCCCGCGCATCAAGCGCAGCGTCATGGCCACCAACGTCGCGCTCGTGGCGCTGGTCGCCGCCCTCTGCTGGCTGATCGGGTGGCGCGAGTACCTGTTGATCGAGATTCCGACGACCATGCTCGCGGGCGCAGCCGGGATCTGGCTGTTCTATGTGCAACACCAGTTCGAAGATGCCTACTGGGAGAGCTCGGAGGGCTGGAGCTACGTCGACGCCGCGCTGCGCGGCAGCTCATATCTGAAGCTCCCGAACGTGCTGCGGTTCTTCACTGGCAATATCGGCTTTCACCACGTCCACCACCTGTGCGCACGGATCCCGAGTTATAACCTGCCGCGTGCCCACCACGAGAACCCGATCTTTCACAACGTGCCGACGCTTAAGCTCATTGACGGCCTGCGTGCGGTGAGATTGAAGCTCTACGACGAGGACCTCGCGCGGATGGTGAGCTTTGCCCAGGCGCGCACTCACGCTCATGGGCGACGCGAGCCGGTCGCGCCGCACGCTCGGTCCGGCGCTCACAGCGCCGGAGCGTCCTCCGCACCAGCGCATGCCACTGCATGGGTGAGCACGGCCACGCCTCCCGAGGGTCGCTGACACGAGCGGTCCCGCCTCTCTCTGGGAGAGTTCACCAGGCTCGCGCAGCGTCCGCCCATACGGTCATGAGGCCGCCGGCGCTGACATTGGCGGCACGGTGTCAGGTGCGCTGCCGGCCGGCGGTTCGCTGCCGCCCATGTCGAGCCGGAATGGTGGGTAGGCGTCGGTCATCAGTGTGGCGTAGGCGACGACGCGGAAGACCCAGCGGTTCATCCCGAGCACGAATTCATAAAGGGACTTGGGGTAGCGGCCCGTGAACAGCAGCACAATGCCGGCGAACAGGACCAGCAGGCCGACGAGGCCGCCCGAGCTCCAGATCCACTCGCTGCCGGCCCCCGTCGTGGCGGTCCAGGCGCCACCGACGAACACCGCGACGATCAGATAATGCGGTAGCGCGAGCAGCCACCACTTCACCAGCACGAGCCCTCGTGACAGCGCCCCCGGGTACGTGACCTCGAGGCGAGCCGGATAGTCGCTCACGTCCTTGAGCGTGAAGGGTGGATAGCGGTCGGTGCCAAGCGCGCTGTAGGAGTAGAAGCCCACGCGCCAGGACCAGCGCAGCACGCCGACGTTGAAATCGAAGAGTCCCCTCGGGTAGCGGCCGGTGAAGAGGATCGCGAAGAACGCGACAACGCTGACGACGGCGAACGCGATCCAGAGGAAGAAGAGGACGATGAAGTGTGGGATCGCCAGCAGCCACTTGACCAGCCAGAGGCCGCGGCTGAGCCGCGGCGAGAGCTCGCCGGTGAGCCGGAGTGGGTAGGGCGAGGCGGTGGTTTCCATTGCGGAACCTCTCTGTCGCCGAAATCGGGCGACGCGTACAGGGGCCAGGGAACGCCCTCGCGCGGTGTGGGCCCCCAGGCATTGCCGATGGGCTCGCGAGGCTTGTGCGGCTCGACTGCGATCCCTACAATACACGAAATCTATTTCGCGTGTTTGTTTTCGCGAAAACTATTTCCTAGCCGGAGGAACTCCGCACGCGATGAAGACGCAGGCGCCCCAGAGCAACGCGCGGCCCGCCAGTACCTGGGGCTTTCTCACCAACCACGCGCACGTGCTCCTGTGCGTCGCGCGCGACCCCCATACGCGCGCGCGCGAGATCGCCGAGCAGGTCGGCATCACCGAACGAGCCACACAAGGGATCCTTGCCGACCTGATCGCCGACGGATACGTCACCCGCACGAAGGTCGGGCGCCGAAACCACTACGAGTTCAACCCGCGCGGCCACCTCCGCCACCCCGTCCTCCGTGATCTCTCGATCGGGGCGCTCATCGACCTCCTCACCACCGACGGCCGCTCGCGCGGGCAATGACATGGAGTCAGCCTTCGTCCTAGGACGCGGCAACCGCCGGACGGGCGAGCTACTCGAGCAGCGGGGGTTCGCGCAGGGAGGCGTTGATGTGGTCAGACAGCGCGGTGGCGGCGGCTCGCTCGGCGGCCAGCCGTTGCTGCTCGTCGTCGGCATCCGCAAGCGTGGCGTCGTACGTGGTGGATGCGGCTTCCCAGAGCTTGCGGAGGTGGTCGGTCTCCAGTCGGGCGTCGCGGCGCATCGTTTCGACTGTCGTGGCGATGACCTCGGCGGGCGCGTGGGCCCCGTAGGTCTTCTCCGTCTCCGTTTCGCGGACGAAGGTGAATGTATGTGCCGCGGTCAGAATCGGCCGGTACCGGACGCATTCGATGCGGGTCGAGGCATCATCGAGCACGCTGGTGCTGACACTGAAGCGCGGGTATGGCGCGATGCCGGCCAGCCAATCCCGTCTCCGCGCATCGGCGGCACGCTGCTCGCGTTCGTCGATGGTGAGGCCGATGTACTCGGCGACGTGCACCCAGCCCCAGTGGGTGGCGGCCAGCAGGATCCCGAGGACGGCGACGACGGCGTCAAACGCGCCACCACCACCGATCAGCCACTGAGCCGCGCCGTAGATGAACATCGCCAGCCCGCCGAGCAGGGTGATGCCGGTCAGCGCTGACCCCGCCGCGACGAGCCGGCCATGCCTCCGAGAAGGTGAGGCCGGCTCCGGCGGTTGCTCGGTCTGAGGAAGATTGAAGCGGTCCTCGTCCAGAAGCCCCGGGTCAGCGTCGACCCCGAGGAACGCGACCATCCCCGGTCTGGCGTCAGGCACGGTCTCAACCAACGCCGCGCGGCGCTTACCGTTGCCGCTGACCCGGCGTCCCGGAGGCGGGCGGCGGCGCGACAGGAGACGGGCGACGCGCACCGTTACCGCCGCCCGTCGCGGCGTTCGCGGCGAGACTGCCCGTGAGCATGCCCTGTTGGACCTGGTCCATCAACGACCCGACCGAGGCCGGAGAATGGGGGAGCAGGAGCGTCGTCATGTTCCCGTGCTCGCCAACTGAGCGGATCGTATCCATGTATTGGGTCAGGGCGACAAGCCCCATCGCCTCCTTGGGATCGATGCCCTGTTCGTCGGCGAGGACGGCGAGCGAGTCCTTCAATCCCTGGGCGATCGCGACGCGCTCAGCGGCGACGCCCTCGCCGTGCAGACGCATCGATTCTGACTCTGCTTCAGCCTTCTTGATGCGAAGGGTCTTGTCGCCCTCGCCCTGGGCCGTCGCCGCCTCCTGGTTGCGACGCGCCGCGTTGATGTTGTTCATCGCATCCTTGACGCGCTGGTCCGGTTCGATGTTGGTGATCAGCGCCTTGATGATCTCGTAGCCGTAGTCCGCCATCTGCGTCTGCAGGGTGTCCTGGATGTGCTTGGCGATGGTGTCGGCATCGGCGTATGCCTCATCCAGGTCCATCGTCGGAATGTGTGAGCGGACGACATCGAAGGCGTAGGACTTCATCTGCACCTCGGGGTCATCGAGCCTGTAGAACGCGTCCTTGACCTTGTCCTCGCTGGCGCTGACCATGTACTGGATCGCGAGCTTGACCACCACGAACACGTTGTCTCGCGTCTTGGTCTCGATATCGGCGTTCAACTGCTCGACCTGCAAGCTCATCCGACCGGCGACCTTCTCAACGAACGGTGACTTTCGCTGGAGCCCGGGTCCGGCAACGCGAACGAACTTTCCAAACCGTTCGACGATGGCACGTTCCTGTTGTTCCACGGTGAAGAAGAAGAGTGGCATGGGACGTCCTTTCAGATGAGCGTCACAAGTCGGGGGAACTCGGGCTCACAACGCGAACGGAGGGTTCGCGGCGTGGTGAACGCACGCGGCCCCATCGACGATCCCGGTCTCGCGAGAGACGGCGTGGTCAGCGTGCGCAGGTGCATGTCGGGGACCTTCCCGAGCGCGGACCGCCAGCCATGGCGTCCATCGCTCTCTCGGGTGCAGCGCTTTCGTCGCCAGAGACGAAACTGTCCGGGAGGTCGCCGTGTACGGGCGGAATCCTGCGCGAAGTCGATTCGCAGAAGCGGTGAAAATGCCTAGAGCTAGAGTGTACTCCCCCCGGCTGCCCGCCAGAGAGGTCTCGGCCGGAACAGATGCGCGGCGATCAGGGCGTGGGCGTCACGCCGAGACGCGTTCAACCGGTGCGCACTCGGCGAACGCTTCGACCAGTCGCCTGCGCTGAAGCTCAGCGGTGGTGGGGCCGTTGTCGTGCCAGCGATCGGCGGTAAGGCTCTCCATCAGCGTTTCGAAGGTGGTGCGCGCCTCCACCGCCTCTGCGTCGGACGGGAGGTTCGCGAGCAGCAGACCTTCGGCTGCCCAGAGGATGCTGTCAGCCTCGGCGTCGAAGAGCTTGACGTTGCGGAGCTCCTCGACGAGACAGCGAACTGCTTTGTAGGCGTCGTATCGGGCTCGGCGGGTGCTGTCCATGAAGTGCTCTCTTCTCGTGTCGGTTCAGACCTGACGTGTGACTGTAGGGCGTGCCGGCATGCTGACCAGCGGTTGGGAGCAGCTCTCGATCCGCACGAGCCACCGTCGGCGGTCGGCGGCCGTTCGCGGATCTGGCCGCCGGGGTGCGTTCGGCGCTAGGAGACGCCGACGAGGCGTCGGCGGAATGGGGACAGCCGCCTGTTGGACGCTCGTCCGACGTGACAGGTCGGGATGTCGGGCGCCGTGTCCGCTGCGCGGTCCGGAGCCCTGACGGTTGGATCGAGCCGGTGGGCGGCCGCGGCTGCCGCAACGTGCCACCCATGGACGGCCTGCGGTCCCGGATGACCCCAGGTCATGGCCTTGAGGACCCACTCTCCCTGGACGATGCTGCGCTTGAGAAACAGTCCGGAGAAAAGGTCAAGCCGCGCAAAGCCGAGGTCGTTCTCGCGTGTCTCGCCCTCGGATCTCAGCGTGGCCGCCTGGGATCTCAGCGTGGTCGCCTTGGATCTCAGCGTGGTCGACATGTCGAGCACGCCGGCGAGCATCGCGAGGTCATGGCCGTCCATGACGGCCGCGAAAGGGACCTGGAACAGCGTCACCGGGGCGCGCGCTACCCGCGCTGCGCCCGCTTCAGACACGACGGCCACCGGAGTCGACCGGCTCCGCGCCCTCATGCTCCGGATAGGCGTCCACCAGGTATTTGTCACCGCGCAGGGCGCTCATCACCTTGGCGATGGCGAGTCCGAACGGACCGCGTCGGACCCGGGGGGTGGTCGTGTGCATATGGGCACCAGTTCTTCGTTTGTGGATGGTGGGAACGGACTCGGTGCGCCCCAGAGGTCAGTCGCGCGGGGGGAGGACCGGAGTGGCGGGCGGGTCAGACTCGACCAGGCGCACGCCAACCATCCGTCCCTGCTCACGGACATGCTCGAAGGCGTATCCGCCGAGCTGTAACTCCGATACGACGGCGGCGGGGAAGTGAACTCCGCTGGCGCGCAGCTCGGCAAAGGTGACCGGCGCGTCGGCCCGGCGCAGTCGTGCGAGTAACCGCCGCTGCTGGGTGTCAGCGAGGGTCAGGGAACCCATCGCAGGCGCCGCCGACGCCGGTCCGGGCGAGTGGCCCGGTCATCGTTTCGGTTGCGCAGCGGTCGTCGGGCGGGGCGCGATGACCGTCGCGGTTGTCATCGCCGGAGCGCGTCAGAGACAGCGTTCACGGCGAGCGCCGCGTCTGCGTGGGACGCAAACGACTCAGACGCGGCGAGCCTCTGTTCATGATCACCCACGAGCGTCCAGTGAAAGTCACCGGCGTTGTCCTCGACGATGTCGAACCTCATGGTCCTCGTCGTCGGCACCCTCGATGAGTTGCGCGCCTGGCGTGGGGCGGGACGAACCTTCTGTATTGCGGTGGCCATGGCCGACCGTCTCTCTGCCCTTCTGGAGTGAGTATCGCTCGGAAAGCAAGAAGGGCTGGGGCTCGCTGAGCTGAGTGACGAGCGTAGCACAGTAATCCGACCTCCGTGGTCGGAAATATGCGGATCTACGCTATGCTTGCCGGGTCGACGCTGGACCCCCCCAGGTCCGTCGGTGAACGGTTCGCTCGGTCCTGCTCGACCTCTCTGCCTCGCGACCGCAGCTCCTGAGAGGCGCGCGAGGAGTCAGATGGAAGTTGTGACCGCAGTCCGTACCCACAGGTCGTCGAACCGGCGACGCCAGTTCGGCGCTGGTTCACATGGGACATGGTCATCAGACGCGCGGCTGCGGATCGCGATGCTCGCCCCGCCGTGGATCTCTGTTCCGGCGCCTGGTTACGGTGGCGTCGAGTCCGTCGTCAGTGACCTCACGGAGGCTCTGGTGGCACGCGGGCACGAGGTGACGCTATTCTGCGCGCCCGGGTCGCGATCGACGGCCTCCGTCGTGACGCTCCTCGATGAGGCCCGGCCCGACGAGATCGAGCGGTCGTTGTACGAGGCCGACCACGTGGCGCGAGCGTTCGCGATCATCGATCTCGCTCCACGGGGCGGCCGCTTCGATGTTGTGCACGATCACTGTGGTTTCACGGCGGTCGCGATGGCTGATCGCATCGACACTCCACTTGTCCATACGCTCCACGGAAGCTTCACGGCAAGCACCGCTGCGTTTTACGCACACCATGGTCACAAGGCGGCACTGGTTGGGATCAGCGCGGCGCAGCTCGCCTGCGCTCCGGCCGGGCTGCATACCGCTGCCGTGGTACCCAACCCGATCGACCTCCGCGCCTGGCCGCTGCGGGAGCGAAAAGATGACTACCTACTGTGGATTGGCCGCATGACGGAGGTCAAGGGGCCACATCGGGCGATCGCCGCGGCCCGCAAGGCGGGGGTGCCGCTGATCCTCGCCGGCGTCATCCAGCCCGGGCAGCAGGCTTTCTTCGATCGCGAGATCGCGCCGCACATCGACGGGGGCATGGTGCGCTTCGTGGGCGAGGTGGGCGGACAGATCAAGCGCTCCCTGTTCGCGAATGCGCGAGCGCTGCTCATGCCCATTCGCTGGGAGGAGCCGTTCGGCATGGTCATGGTCGAAGCGCTCGCCTGTGGGACGCCCGTGATCGCGTTCGCCGAGGGCGCGGCGCGGGAGCTGGTTCAGCATGAACGGACCGGGTTCCTGGTCAGAGACGAGGCGGGCATGGCCGATGCAGTGAGTCGGCTGTCGTCGATCCCGCCGGCCGGTTGCCGGGCGTGGGTGGCCGAGCACTGTGACGTGAGCGTCGTGGCACACGCCTACGAGCGGGCCTACCAGGGAGCTCTGGACAACAGTTCGGAGCTGGTCGCGGTGCATGCCTGAGAGCACACTCAGCGTCCTGGACGGCAGCACCTTTGTCGTCGGCGACCGGCTGGGCGACCTGCGCGCCGATGGCGAGCGCGCGCACGGGTTCTTCTCGGAGGACACGCGCTTTATCTCGCGATGGGCGCTTCAGGTCGACGGCAAGCCGCTCGATCTGCTCGGTCTGGACCAGCAGTCGCACTTCGCGGCCAGGTTGTTTCTCACTCCTCAGGTCGCACCAGATGCCCAGGCTCCGTCCTCGGTGATGCGTCGGCGACTGCTGGATCGCGTCTGGATCGAGGAGATCACCGTCATCAACCATCAGGCGACGGAGAGCACTGTGCGTGTAGAGCTCGATGTCGACACGGATTTCGCCGACCTGTTCGAGGTCAAGACCGGCACGGTGGCACCGCGTCAGGTGACGTGGCATTCGGACGCCGGCTCCCTCGTCCTCGCCTATGAGCGTGGAGGGTTCCAGCGATCGGTCACGATCGCCAGTAACCGACACGCGGAGATCTCGCGCCACGGGTTTGCGTTCGCGCTCGCGCTCGCCCGCGGCGAGCACTGGAGCGTTGAGCTGCGGATCACCCCGCACGCCGCTCAGAACGGAACGAGGTTCGCAGCCCGGACCGTACGGGGGAGTCTCGGCGGCATCGGCAGCGCGAAGGCGGTGGAGCTCGAGCAGTGGCTGGCGGGCGCCCCGGCTCTGGAGTCCGAGGAGCCGGGGTTGGCGCAGACCTACCGCGCGAGCTTGACCGACCTTGCGGCGCTTCGCCTGCAGCCGGATCTCGACACGCCGGCGACCCTGCCGGCGGCGGGGCTGCCGTGGTTCATGGCCGTCTTCGGGCGGGACAGCCTGATCGCGAGCTTCCAGGCGCTGCCCTACCTCCCGACACTCGCCGCCAACACGCTGAGTGTGCTCGGTGCGCGGCAGGCGCGCAGCTATGACGATTTTCACGATCAAGAGCCGGGAAAGATCCTGCACGAGCTGCGCTTCGGTGAACTGACCGCCACCGGGGTGCAACCCCACTCGCCGTACTACGGAACGGCCGACGCGACCCCGCTGTTCGTCATCCTGCTCGACGAGTATCACCGCTGGACGGGCGACGACGCGCTCGTCCATGCGCTTGAGCCCAACGCACACGCGGCACTGTCATGGATGCTGGACTCAGGGGATGCCGACGGCGACGGCTACGTCGAGTACGAGCGTCGCAACGTGAGATCCGGACTGGTCAACCAATGCTGGAAAGACAGCTGGGACTCGATCCAGTTCGCCGATGGCACACTCGCCACCGGACCTATCGCAACCTGCGAGATCCAGGGCTACGTCTACGACGCGCACCGGCGCGCGGCACGCCTCGCCCGTGAGATCTGGGGCGACCCGGCGCTCGCCGAGCGCCTCGAGGACGTGGCCGCACGTCTGCGCGATCGTTTCCGGACTGACTATTGGATGCCCGAGCGCGGTTGCTACGCACTCGCCCTCGACGGTGACAAGCGCCAGGTCGACAGCATGACCTCGAACATCGGACACCTGCTCTGGTCTGGGCTGCCGGACCGCGATCACGCGGCGGCGATCGCCGAGCGGCTGCTCGAGGACCCGCTCTACTCGGGCTGGGGAGTCCGCACGCTCAGCACCGACGACGCGGGTTACAACCCCCTCGGCTACCACACCGGGACCGTCTGGCCACACGAGAACTCGATGATCGCCGCCGGCCTCGCCCGTTACGGCCACCACGAGGCTGCGACCACGATCGCAAGCGCGATCCTGTCCGCGGCACCGCACTTCGAGCATCGGCTCCCTGAGGTGTTCGCCGGCTACCCCGCTGCGCTCACCTCGGTCCCGGTGGCGTATCCCACTGCGTCGAGGCCGCAGGCGTGGGCTGCCGGAGCACCACTGATGCTGCTCACCACCCTCCTAGGGCTGACTCCCGCCGCACGCGAAGCCCGGATCGACGTGCCTGGGCCGATCGGGCTCATCTCCCTTCGAGGCCACACTGGGGCTCCGTGGTGAACGACGCGCGCCCTCAGACGGCGAGTGCGCAATCACATGCCAGCCTGGAAAGACCGAACAGCCCCGCAATGAGTGAGGCCTTTCGTGGTCGAGGCGCATGGCTGCCCCTTGGGCTTGGTCTTGGCCGCTAGATGGATTGTCGGTAGCCGAAGAATTCGTGGTCTTGGTTGTAGCCGCCATAGCCGCTGCAAACCGCTGAGTAGTGCGCGACGAACTCGATCCCTTTGATCCATTTGACCTGCTTGAAACCGAGCTCGATCTCGTTACGGAGACGCAGCGGGGCCCCATGCCCGAACGGGAGCGGCTGGGTCGTTCATCTCGTAGGCGAGCATCGTGAGGTGGTGGCTCATGTGCTCGATCGGGTGCGCGTCGTAGTAGACGCCTGTGTCGGCCCCCTCGCCGAGCGAGTAGAAAACGACCCACTGCGCGTCGCGAAGCGGTTTGACGAGATCCAGAATGGCCTGCATCGATACCCCGCCCCATTTCGCGACGCCCGACCAACCCTGGATGCAGAAGTGCTGGGTGATCTGGTCGTGGCGGGGTAGCGCTCGCAGCTGCGCGAGGTCGAGCTCGACGGGGTTCTCGACCAGGCCGTTGATACGCAACGGTAGTCGGCGAAGTGGCCGTCGAACAGCGCCTTGTACTCGTCGGAGTCGGGGTACTGACCGTTGTGCCAGAAGTAGGGCGAGATGTCCTGCTCGCTGTACTCCCCGGGTTTGGGGTCGACATGCTCGAACAGGTGCTGCACTGGGCCGACGATGGCCTGTCCAACCCGCTGTACCACCCGAGGGTGGCGGATCGTGAATGGCGTCGCGGCGACCCACCCTGGAATCACGACGACGGTTGAGGCCGCGAAAACACCGAACCCGATCCAGCTGTCATCGGTCCGTCCGGCATAGATGTGGTTGAGGTTGACCAGTAGCCCCGTCGTGAATACGAAGGTCACGCGGAGCACGATGAAGATCAGAAACCATACGAGCACGAGGAAGTGCAGCGACCGTGCCGTCTGGATGCTGAAGAGCCGGCTGATCCGCTTGAACCGTGTGGAGAGCGCGGGGGACATCCCGAGGCCCGTGATCAGCGCGAGCGGAGCAGCGATGAAGACGGTGATGAAGTACGCGATCAGCTGCAGGCCGTTGTAGGCGACCCAGCCGTGCTCGGCCGGCCAGTGCAACGACAGGTACTGGACCAGCGTCGACAGGGCGTTGGGGAACACGTCCCAGCTAGTCGGTATCAGGCGGTGCCAGCGGCCGGTGACAAACAGCAGGATGTAGAACAATCCACCGGGCGCCGGCCGCCGAGCATGCGATGGAGGCGTGGGATCACCTGATCGAGGTCAACCTCACGGCGCCGTTCTCCCTGGCGCGGGCACTGGGCGGGCAGATGGCCACGCGCGGATCGGGCAAGATCATCTTCACCGCGTCGCTGCTGAGCTTCCAGGGGGGAATCAATGTCGTGGCTTACACGGCGTCCAAACACGCGATCGCCGGCGTGGTCAAGGCCCTGGCGAATGAGTGGGCCGGCCGCGGCGTCAATGTCAACGCCGTGGCGCCCGGCTACATCGCGACCGACAACACGCAGGCGCTGCGTGACGATCCGGTTCGCGCCCGAGCGATTCTTGAGCGCATTCCCGCCGGACGGTGGGGCGACCCGGATGACATCGCCGGAGCGGTGGTGTTCCTGGCGGCGCCCGCCTCTGAGTACGTCAACGGCACCGTCCTTGCCGTCGACGGCGGATGGCTGGGCCGGTGAGGTGATCCCTCGCCTGACGGACCTGTCGCTCGGTTGCGCGCAGCTGGGCAATCTCTACCGGGCGATCACCGACGAGCAGGCGCAGGCCACGGTCACCGCCGCCTGGGAGCACGGCATCCGCTATTTCGATACCGCGCCCCACTACGGCTTGGGGCTGTCGGAACGGCGCCTGGGCGCCGCGCTGGCCCTCCGTCCCCGGGATGAGTACGTGCTGTCGACGAAGGTCGGCCGGCTGCTTGAGCCCGTCGGCGGCCACCCCGGGAGAACAGACGATCAGGGGTTCGACGTGCCCGCCACCTCGCGGCGCGTGTGGGACTTCAGCCGTGACGGCGTCCTGCGCTCATTGGAGGACAGCCTCGCCCGTCTGGGAGTGGATCGCGTGGACATCGTGTACCTCCACGATCCCGACGATCATTACCGCCAGGCGCTGGAGGACGCCTATCCGGCGCTGGAGGAGCTGCGCGCGCAGGGCGTGGTGTCGGCGATCGGCGCCGGGATGAACCAGACGGCCATGCTCACACAGTTCGCGCGTCACACCGACGTGGACCTCCTCATGCTCGCCGGCCGGTACACGTTGCTTGAGCAGACCGCCCTGGACGAGCTGCTGCCCGCCTGCCAGGAGGGCGGCATCGGGGTGGTGGCCGCGGGCGTCTTCAACAGCGGGCTGCTGGCGCGGGCACAGCCGGTCCCCGGCGCCCACTATGACTATGCCGAGGCGCCGGCCGAGCTCGTGCGCCGGGCCGCGCGCCTCGCCGAGGTGTGCGCCGCGCACGGCACGCCGCTGCCGGCGGCCGCGCTGGCTTTCCCACTTGCCCATCCGGCGGTGATCAGCGTCTGCGTGGGAGCGCGATCGCCCGAGCAGGTGGAGCGCAACGTCGCGCTGCATCGCGCGGCGATCCCCGCCGCGCTCTGGGCCGAGCTCAAGGGCCTCGGTCTGGTGCGTGACAGCGCGCCCGGGCTGAGCGCGACCACGCGGTCTTGAGCCGAGGTCAGCGCCCGCCGCCCAGCCGGACGTTCAGGTTGCGCGGGGCGCGAAACTCCCACCCGATGAATCGTGGCGGACAGCTCTCGTCCAGGC
>Ga0207664_10000834_pt1 | contig 20936 bp, 17 predicted proteins | sample LARL83metaG_FD_184349 | JGI IMG/M metagenome (GOLD analysis project Ga0207664, IMG submission 184349) | Corn, switchgrass and miscanthus rhizosphere microbial communities from Kellogg Biological Station, Michigan, USA - LAR L8-3 metaG... | ecosystem: Host-associated > Plants > Roots >... | reverse complement strand
GCGAGGTGGGCTTCTCGGTGCGCGAGGTCATCGACGTGTGCCGCGAGGTGAGCGGCATCGACGTCGCCGTCAACGAGACGGACCGGCGGGCCGGCGATCCCGCCGTTCTCGTGGCCTCGTCGAAAAAGATCAAGGCCGAACTCGGCTGGCAGGCGACCCGCGACCTGCGCGTCATGGCCGCCGACGCCTGGCAGTTCACCCAGGCCATGGCGGCCAGATGACCCCGCCAGCGGGGTCGGCGGTGCCGACGGGGCCAGCGGGGTCGGCGGTGCCGACGGGGCCAGCGGGGTCGGCGGTGCCGACGGGGCCAGCGGGGTCGGCGGGCGACCGCGGCGTGTGGTTCGCGCCCGGCCGCGCCAACCTGATGGGGGAGCACACCGATTACAACGACGGCTTCGTGCTCCCGTTCGCGCTGGCGCAGGGCACCACGGCCACGGCCGTCCGCCGGTCCGACGGGGTCTTGTCGCTGACCTCGCGGCAGCAGCCAGGTCCGGCGGTGGAGTTCGCGCTCGATGGCCTCGCGCCCGGAGCCGGCCGGCGCGACTGGACCGCGTACCCGGCCGGTGTCGCCTGGGCGCTGCGCGAGGCCGGCTGCGACGTGCCCGGCGCGACGATCGCGATCGACTCCGACGTGCCGGCCGGCGCCGGCCTGTCCTCGTCGGCCGCCCTCGAGTGCGCGGTCGCGCTGGCGCTCACCGGGCTGGCGGGCCTTGATCTGCCACGCGGCGAGCTGGCCGCCATCGCCCGCCGCGCCGAGAACGAGTTCGTCGGCGTCCCCTCCGGCATCATGGACCAGTCCGCGTCACTGCTGTGCCAGGAGGGCCACGCCCTGCTGCTCGACTGCCAGTCCCTGGAGACAACCCAGGTCCCGTGCGGCGCGGATCTGCTCGTCATCAACACCAACGCCAGGCACGAGCTGACCACTGGAGACTATGGTGCACGGCGTACGGAGTGCGAGGAAGCTGCCCGTCTGCTTTCGGTACCAACCCTGAGGCTCATAACGGACTGTGGTGTCACCGCCGAGATTCCCGACCGCACGCTGCGCAAGCGTGCCCGGCACGTCTGCACCGACAACCAGCGTGTGCTGCGGGCGGTCGACCTGCTGCGTTCGGGTTCCTACGAAGGGGTCGGCGAGCTGCTCACCGAGGCGCACGCCTCGCTCCGCGACGACTTCGAGATCTCCTGGCCCGAAGCGGACGTCGCGGTCGACGCCGCCTTGTCCGCCGGCGCGCTGGGTGCCCGGATGATCGGCGGCGGCTTCGGCGGCTCGGTGCTCGCGATGATCCCGGCCGGAGACGCCGCCGCGCCGGTCCGCGAGGCGGTCACGAAGGCGTTCGCCGCCCGCGACTGGACCCCAGCCGACTGCTACGCCGCCATCCCATCCCCCGGCGCCCGCCGCCTCTCCTAACCCCCGCCCCGCACCCCCGCCCGCCCCGCCCCGCACCCCCGCCCCGCCCCGCCCCCCGCAACGTGCCGATGGCGCCGACGGGTGCCCGTCTGTCGTGCCGATGGCGCCAGCGGGCCGGGGTCGCGCCGGCCCGCTGGCGCCATCGGCACGACGCGTGCGCGGCCGGCACCGGGCCCGAAGCCCTCAGATGCGGTTGCCCTCGCGCGGGGTCGGCACCGTGCCGGGCCGGGCCGGCGGCCGGAGCAGGGCCTCGGCCAGGGTGAGCACCGTCTCCTCTAGCGAGCCGAGCCGCGCGGACACGCCGCCCTGCGCCGAGTCGACGATCTTCGCGACGGCGTCCTCGACCTCGCTGGGCCCTGGCTGCGACCGAAGCTCGTCGGCCAGCGGGTCGATCCGCCTGCCGACCGCGTCGAGCCCGTCGCCGACGCGCTTGTCGGTCGTCGCCAGCTGGCCGCCCAGCTCGTCGACGCGTCCGGCCACGCCGGCCACCCGGCCGTTGAGGTCGGCGTTTGCGGCGTCCATCCGCGAGCCGAGGCCGCTCACCGCGTCCGCGACCCCGTCCACCTTGGTGCCGACCTCGCCGAACCGGCCGTTCACCGCCTCGAACCGGGCGTCGACCGAGCCGAACCGGTCGCCGAGCCCGTCCAGCCGCGCGCCCATGCCCTCTAGCCGTCCGTCGAGGCCGTCCAGCCGGCCGGACAGCGTGCCCAGCTTGCCGTCGACTCCGCCGAGCCGGATGTCGAGCGCGCTGAGCTTGGTGTCGACCGGGCCGAGCTTGCCGTGCAGGGTGCCGAGCTTCCCGTCCACCGTGTTCAGGCTCTTGCCGTGGTCGCTGAGCCGCTCCTCCAGCTTGCCCAGCCCGTCGTCCAGCTTGCCCAGCCCGTCGTCCAGCTTGCCCAGCCGGGCGTCGAGCGCGCCGGCCGCCTCACCGAGCTCGCCGAACCGTCCGTCGAGGCCGGTCAGGCCGCCTTCAACGGTGACGAGCCTGGCATGGGTGCCGGCCACCGCCGAGCTGACCGAAGCCACCGACTCCTCCAGCCCGCACACCTTGCTGCCGGTCTCCACGGTGGCGTCCTCGATGGCGGCGAGCCTGCCGCCGCTGACCGTGAGGGATTCCTCGATCGCGGTGAGCCGGGTGTCGGTGCCGGACAGGGTCTCGCCGACGGCGGCGATCCGGCTGGTCGCGGCGCCGAGGGTGTTGTCGATGGCACTGACCCTGTCGTACTGGTCGTCCAGCCGTTCGTCGAGCCGCTCCAGGCGGTTGTCGAGCGCGCTGACCCGGCTGTCCGCGGACGCGACCCTGGCGTCGGTTGCGGTGAGTTTCTTGTCAATGGCACCGAGCTTGTCGTCGGTGTCGCCAAACCGCTCGTCGAGCCGCTCGATCCGGCCGTGCACCACCTGGATCTGCCCGCCGAGCAGGTCGACCTGTCCGCCGATCCCGGTCACCGTGCTTGCCAGCCCGTCGACCGAGGCGGTCATGGTCTCCAGCGACTGGCCGACCTGATTGCTGGTGGCCTCCGCACTCGCCTCCATCTTGGCGGTCAGCGCGGCCAGGCCCTGGTCGTTGCGGCCCTTGACCGCGGAGATTTCCTTGTCCAGCTGCGCCGTGCGCTGCGCGAGATCGGCCACCGCCTTGTCCAGGCGGCTGAACCGGCCGGCGGCGGACTCCATCGCCTGCTGCAGCTTCCCGATGCTGGCCTGCACCCGGGACATCCGGTCGTCCTGTGCCTTGAGCACGTCCATGGCCTGCGCAAGCGAGGCGCACAGACCCTCCAGGCGCGGCAGCGCCTGCTCGACGTTCTCCGACACGGCGGCAACGTCGGCCCACAGCGAGTGCAGCTCGGCCACCGGCCGCACCTGTGCCCGCAGCAGCTCGATGTGCTCGGCGAGCGACTCTGCCCAGCCGGGCGGTCGCTGGGCGGCGTCGTCGAGGTGACCCACCAGGCTGTCCAGCTGGCTGGTCAAAGTGGGGATCTCCCGCTCGCGCACTTCCTTCACGAGCCACTCCAGGCCCTCCATGCGCTGCCGGATGTCCTCAAGAGTTCCGGCGTTCGAGCGCTGGTCCGCGACGTGGTCCTGTACCGTCCGGGCGAGCAGCTCGCGCATGCGGTCGGGCACGGCGCCCGGCTGGTTTCCGCGCAGCAGGATGTGGTTACCCGGCTGATCCATGGTGCTCCTTCAGAAGGGGTTGCTCTGCCTCGAGCCTGCACGTCGCGCAGCCGAGGACCCGACAACCTTAGTAGCTCCCAGTAGTCACATGTGCACGGAGCGCGAAAGAGACTGATTGGGCGCGCGTCTGGCGCTTCGCCCGTGTTGACGATGCCCACAGGCCCGGATACTGTTCCGGATTAGCACTCGTTAGGATAGAGTGCTAATGCGACACGGCAGTCTGGCACCCGCGACGACAGGCCGCCCGGTCGGCTTCTGAGTAGACCCAGAGACAACCGTTAACCTTTCCGGAGGGGGAGGTCAGATCGTGACGACCGCCACCAAGGTAGTTATCAAGCCGCTCGAAGACCGGATTGTGGTCCGCCCGCTTGAGGCCGAGCAGACCACGGCATCCGGCCTGGTGATCCCGGACACCGCGAAGGAGAAGCCCCAGGAGGGCGAAGTCCTCGCGGTTGGCCCGGGTCGCTTCGACGACGCGGGCAGCAAGCGCGTGCCTGTCGACGTCAAGGTCGGCGACGTGGTGCTGTACAGCAAGTATGGCGGCACCGAGGTCAAGTACGCGGGTGAGGAGTACCTCGTGCTTTCCGCCCGCGACGTGCTTGCCGTCATCGAGAAGTAGTACCCGTAGCGGGCTCTAGGGACAGGCGCACTGTCCCTGGAGCCCGTATTCAGTCAGCGCCAAAACCCGTAGTTGAGGTAGTCAATGGCCAAGATCCTGGAGTTCGACGAGGATGCCCGCCGCTCGCTTGAGCGTGGCGTGGACAAGCTCGCGAACACCGTGAAGGTGACGCTAGGCCCGCGTGGCCGCAACGTCGTTATCGATAAGAAGTGGGGTGCTCCCACCATCACCAACGACGGCGTGACCGTCGCCAAGGAGGTGGAGCTGGAGAACCCCTACGAGAACCTTGGCGCGCAGCTCGCCAAGGAGGTCGCCACCAAGACGAACGACGTGGCCGGCGACGGCACCACGACGGCGACCGTGCTCGCGCAGGCGATGGTGCACCACGGGCTGCGTTCGGTCGCCGCCGGCGCCAACCCGATGGACCTCAAGCGAGGCATCGACGCCGCTGCCGCGAACGTCTCTGACCAGCTGCTCAAGGTCGCGCGTGAGGTCGAGGAGCAGAAGGAGATCGCGCACGTCGCGACGATTTCCGCGCAGGACGCCAAGATCGGCGAGCTGATCGCCGAGGCGTTCAGCAAGGTAGGCAAGGACGGCGTGATCACGGTCGAAGAGGCCACCACAATGGGCCTCGAGCTGGAGTTCACCGAGGGCATGCAGTTCGACAAGGGCTACATCTCTCCGTACTTCATCACCGACCAGGACCGGCTCGAGGCAGTGCTCGAGGACGCCTACGTGCTGATCCACCAGGCCAAGATCTCCTCGATGCAGGACTTCCTGCCGCTCCTGGAGAAGATCGCCCAGGTGAAGAAGCCGCTGCTGGTCGTCGCCGAGGACGTGGACGGCGAGGCGCTCGCCACGCTGGTCGTCAACAAGATCCGCGGCCTGCTCGCGGTCGTGGCCGTGAAGGCGCCCGGTTTCGGTGACCGCCGCAAGGCGATGCTTGCCGACATGGCGACGCTGACCGGCGCCACCGTGGTGAGTGAGGACCTCGGCATCAAGCTCGAGTCGGTCGGCCTTGAGACCCTCGGCCGCGCCCGGCGGATCGTCGTCACCAAGGACAACACCACGATCATCGACGGGGTCGGCGACAAGAGCGCGATCGAGGACCGGATCCGCCAGATCCGCACCGAGATCGAGAGCACCGATTCCGACTGGGACCGCGAGAAGCTCCAGGAGCGGCTCGCCAAGCTGTCCGGCGGCGTGTGCGTGCTGCGCGTCGGCGCCGCGACCGAGGTCGAGATCAAGGAGAAGAAGCACCGCGTCGAGGACGCCGTCTCCGCGACTCGCGCCGCGATCGAGGAGGGCATCGTGGCCGGCGGCGGCAGCGCGCTGGTGCACGTGGCCGCCGAGCTCGGCGACCTCGGCCGCAGTGGCGACGAGCTGACTGGTGTCGGCGTGGTGCGGCGGGCGCTGTCCGAGCCGTGCAGGTGGATCGCGCTGAACGCCGGCCAGGAAGGCTCCGTCGTGGCCGCCAAGGTCGCGTCGCTGCCGCCCGGCCACGGCTACAACGCGGCCACCGGCGAGTACGGCGACCTGGTGGCGCAGGGCGTCATCGACCCGGTGAAGGTGACCAGGTCCGCGGTGCAGAACGCGGCTTCCATCGCCGGCATGCTGCTGACGACCGAGACGCTGGTCGTCGAGAAGCCGGAGGAGAAGGAGCTGGCCGCGGCGGCAGGCGGGCACGGTCACAGCCACCCGCACTAAGGGGACGCTGGAAAGCTGCTAGCACGAAACCCAACGCGGGGGTCACAACATTGTGGCCCCCGCGTTAGCGTTCGCGACGTGTCATCGGGCATCTACTATCCGTGACGGACGGGGAGCTCGGAGACTACGAACTGCTGCGGCTCGCGGCGCAGGGACGCGGCGACGCGGCCAACGAACTGCTCCGCAAGCTCCGGCCGGTGATCGTCAGGTACTGCCGCGCGCGGCTCGCCCGGATGGGCTGTCATCAGCAGAGCGAGGACGACGTCGCGCAAGAGGTATGCCTCGCGCTCCTGTCCGCGCTGCCCGGTTACGTGGACACCGGCCGGCCGTTCGGCGCGTTCGTGCTCGGCATCGCCGCGCACAAGGTCGCGGACGCGGCCCGCGGCGCGGCGCGCGCGTCCACCGCCATCCCCATGCCCGACGTGCCGGATCAGCCGGACGGACGCCCGGGTCCGGAGGAGTCGCTGCTCCGCCGCGCGGACGCCACCCGCGCCCGCGGTCTGCTCGCCCGGCTGCCCGCGGGCCAGCGCCGCCTGCTGCTGCTCCGGGTGGTAACCGGCCTGTCCGCAGAAGAGACCGGCTACGTGCTCGACATGACCCCGGGCGCGGTCCGCGTCGCCCAGCACCGCGCGCTAACCCGCCTCCGCGAACTGGCCGCAACCGACCAAGCCGCCTGATCTCAGCTCGGCGCATCTTCGGTACACCAGCCTATTGCACTTAGTGATCGCACGAACGCGGATGCGTGACTTACCGTTACCTCACTAAGATGAGTGCATGTCGCTGCCGCCCTGTTCACCGTCATCCCGTCCGAGGCTGCCATGACCGAGGAGAAGTTCGCCCCGATCGGCTTGACCTTCGACGACGTTCTCCTGCTGCCCGACCACTCCACCGTGTTGCCCGGCGAAGCGGACACCACAAGCAGGATCACGCGGCACCTGTACCTGAAGATCCCGCTGGTCTCTTCGGCGATGGACACGGTCACCGAGGCCAGGATGGCGATCGCCATGGCCCGCCAGGGCGGCGCGGGGGTGCTGCACCGCAACATGTCCGTCGCGGAGCAGGCCCAGCAGGTCGACATGGTCAAGCGGTCCGAGGCGGGGATGATCACCAACCCGGTGACCTGCGGCCCGGACGCCACGATTGCCGACGTGGACGAGCTGTGCGCCCAGTACCGCATCTCCGGTGTGCCGGTTACCGCCGAGGACGGCACGCTCCTCGGCATCGTCACCAACCGCGACATCCGGTTCGAGGCCGACCACAACCGCCAGGTCAACGAGATCATGACCAAGATGCCCCTGGTCACCGGCCCGGTCAACGTCCACCCCGACGAGGCACTCAAGCTCCTCAGAACCCACAAGATCGAAAAGCTTCCGCTCGTCGACGAGAACAACAAGCTCAAGGGCCTGATCACGGTCAAGGACTTCACCAAGACCGAGAAGTTCCCCACCGCGACCAAGGACCACGGCGGCCGCCTCGTGGTCGGCGCCGCGGTCGGCGTCGGCGAAGACGCGAAGGAAAGAGCACAGGCGCTGGCCGAGGCCGGTGCCGACTTCCTCGTCGTGGACACCGCGCACGGGCATTCCCAGGGCGTGCTCGACATGATCGTCCAGATCAAGGCCAACACCGACGTCGAGGTTATCGGCGGCAATGTGGCCACGCGCACCGGCGCCCAGGCGCTCATCGAAGCGGGCGCGGACGGTGTCAAGGTGGGTGTCGGCCCCGGCTCGATCTGCACCACGCGGGTTGTGGCCGGCGTCGGCGTGCCGCAGGTCACCGCCATCTACGAGGCCGCCCAGGCCGCGAAATCCCAAGGCATCCCCGTTATCGGCGACGGCGGCCTCCAGTACTCCGGTGACATCGCGAAAGCGATCGCGGCCGGCGCGGACTGCGTGATGCTCGGCAGCCTGCTGGCCGGCTGTCAGGAGAGCCCGGGCGAGATGGTGTTCATCAACGGCAAGCAGTACAAGCTGTACCGCGGCATGGGCAGTCTCGGCGCGTTCCGTAACCGGGAGCGCGGCAAGTCATACTCCAAGGACCGCTACTTCCAGGACGACGTGCTCCGCGAGGACAAGCTGGTACCCGAAGGCATCGAGGGCCAGGTCCCGTACCGCGGACCGCTCGCCGCGGTGGCGGCTCAGCTTGTCGGCGGCCTGCGCGCCGGCATGGGCTACTGCGGCGCGCGCACGATCAAGGACCTGCAGAACGCCAAGTTCATCCAGATCACCTCGGCCGGCCTGACCGAGAGCCACCCGCACGACGTCCAGATGACCGTCGAGGCCCCCAACTACAGTGGCAGAGCCAAGTGACGGATGTGGAGATCGGGCGCGGCAAGCACGGCCGCCGAGCCTACTCGCTGGACGAGATCGGCATCGTCCCGGCCCGCCGCACGCGAGACCCAGAAGAGGTCAGCATCGCCTGGCAGATCGACGCCTACCGGTTCGAGCTGCCGCTGATCGCCTGCCCGATGGACAGCGTGGTGTCGCCGAAGACCGCGATAAAAATCGGCCAGCTCGGCGGCCTCGCGGTGCTTGACCTCGAGGGCCTGTGGACCAGGTACGAGGACCCCGAACCGCTGCTCGCCGAGATCACCGAACTCGACGAGCAGGCGGCCACCAGAAGACTGCAAGCCATGTACGCGCAGCCGATCCAAGAGGAACTGATCGGCCGGCGCATCGAGGAGATCGCCCGCGCGAAGGTCACCACCGCCGCGCGGCTGTCGCCGCAGAAGACCGCGAAGTACTGCAAGGCCGTGGTCGACGCCGGCGCGGACATTTTCGTGATCCGCGGCACCACGGTGTCGGCCGAGCACGTGTCCGGCCGCGCCGAGCCCCTCAACCTGAAGCAGTTCATCTACGAGCTGGACCTGCCGGTCGTGGTCGGCGGTTGCGCGACGTACACCGCGGCGCTGCACCTGATGCGCACCGGCGCGGCCGGCGTGCTGGTCGGCTTCGGCGGCGGTTCCGGCCACACCACGGCGAAGGTCCTCGGCGTCGCGGTCCCGATGGCGACGGCGGTCGCCGACGTGGCCGCGGCCCGCCGCGACTACCTGGACGAGTCCGGCGGCCGCTACGTGCACGTGATCGCGGACGGCTCGATGACCAGCAGCGGCGACATCGCGAAGGCGCTGGCCATCGGCGCGGACGCGGTGATGGTCGGCTCCCCGCTAGCCCGCGCCGAACAGGCGCCCGGGCACGGGTACCACTGGGGGAGCGAGGCCAACCACACCGAGCTGCCAAGAGGAGCAAGGGTCAACGTCGGCACGATCGGCACGCTGGAGCAGATCCTGCACGGCCCGTCGACGGTGCCGGACGGCTCGATGAACCTGATGGGCGCGCTCCGCCGCACGATGGCCACGGCCGGCTACTCGGACCTCAAGGAGTTCCAGCGGGTAGAGGTGGTCGTGTCCGACGCGAGCCGCGCCCGCCGATAGACTCTGCCCCGTGGCTCCCCGTGTTCTATCTGGCATCCAGCCCACCGCCGACTCCTTCCACCTGGGAAATTACCTGGGCGCGGTCCGGCAGTGGGTGCAGCTCCAGGACAGTTATGACGCGTTTTACTGCGTCGTCGACCTGCACGCGATCACCGTCCCGCAGGATCCGAAGCTGCTGACCCAGCGGACCAGGATCGCCGCCGCGCAGCTGCTCGCGGCCGGACTGGACCCGGACCGGTGCACGCTGTTCGTGCAGAGCCACGTGCCAGAGCACACGGAGCTGGCCTGGGTGCTCGGCTGCCTGACCGGCTTCGGCGAGGCGAGCCGGATGACGCAGTTCAAGGACAAGTCGGGCAAGGAAGGCGCCGACAGCGCGAGCGTCGGGCTGTTCACCTACCCGGTCCTCCAGGCCGCCGACATCCTGCTGTACAACGCGGACCAGGTCCCGGTCGGCGAGGACCAGCGCCAGCACCTGGAGCTGAGCCGCACGCTCGCGCAGCGGTTCAACCACCGGTACGGGCAGACGTTCGTCGCCCCGCGGCCGTACATCCTCAAGGAGGTCGCGAAGATCTTCGACCTCCAGGATCCGGCGGCGAAGATGAGCAAGTCGAGTTCGTCGCCGCAGGGCATCATCGACGTGCTCGACGACCCCGCGGTGATCCGCAAGAAGGTCGCCCGCGCGGTCACCGACACCGGCGCGGAGATCGTCGCCGACGAGGCGGCGAAGCCGGGCATCACCAACTTGCTGCGCATCTACGCCGCGCTGTCCGGCGAACCGGTCGCCGAGCTGGAGGCCAAGTACGCCGGCACCGGCTACGGCGGCTTCAAGAAAGACGTCGCCGAACTGCTCGTCGAGACGTTCGGCCCCATCCGGGAGCAGACCCACGCGATCCTCGCCGACGAACCCGGCCTGGACCGCATCCTCGCCCGCGGCGCCGCGCGCGCTCACCAGGTGGCCGCCGCGACAATGGCTCAGGTTCGCGCGCGCATGGGCTTCCTCCCAGCCTCATAACGGCGTCAGCTCAACCTCCGTCACTCCCGCCCCGCCCGCACGGCACGCCCGCACCGGTGCGCGCGTACCGAGCCCCCGCCGCCCGCCACGATCACCCTTCGCCCAAGTGCCCCGCGTGGCCATTGTGACAACAGTGACGTAAGCGAATCGGTAACGTGTCAATAAAGTGCTTCATGCGAAAAAAGGTGCCAGACCGCCCAAATCGCCCGGACTCGCGCCGAGCCGGGCGGGCGGACAGCCGGCGCAGCGCGCTAGGGGCCGGAGCGGCGGCGGGAGCGCGCGACGCCCAGGGCGGCCATCACGGCGATCAGGCCGGCGAAGGACACCGCTACGAGGACGCTGGGGCTGGTGAGAGCAGAGTTGCTGGCGTCGCTGGCGTGCGCGTGGCCGGCCGGCGCCGTGCCATGCGTGCCGCTGGCGCCGTGCGCGCCGGCGGGGCCGCTGGCGCCCGACGTGGGCGCGGCGCTCGCGGACCCCGGGGGGACGAGGGTGCCGACGGGCTTGACCTTGCCGTCTTCGGCGAAGCCCCAGTCGAGCAGCTTCTCCGCGGAGATGATCTCGGTCAGCGCCGGGCAGTGCAGCAGCGACACGATCAGCGTGACGCCGTTGCGGCGGGCCATGCCGACGTACGTCGCGCCGGCCGCGCTGGTCCAGCCGATCTTGCCGCCGATGCCGCCGCGGTACTGGGTGAGCAGGCCGTTCTGGTTCCACAGCCCGACGGACTTGTGCGGCTTGATCGGGAACAGGCCGCCCCTGACGGTGTCGTACTTCATGAACGCCGGCATGGCCAGCGCCTGCCGGGCGATCAGCGCCAGGTCGTAGGCGGAGGTGTGCTGGCCCGGCGCGTCCAGGCCGTTCGGATCCTGGGCGACGGTGTCGTCCGCTTGGAGGTGCCTGGCCGTGGCGTTGATCAGCGATATGCCGTGCGCGTACGACCCGGTGCCCTCGGCCAGCGCCACCGCCGCGTCGTTGGCCGAGATCGTCAGCAGCGCGGTGAACAGCTCGGCCACCTGGTACTGGTGCCCGGCGAGCAGCCCGATGTCGTTCGGCGTCTGGGAGGCCGCCAGCTTCGAGGCGACCACAGAAGACGCCGGGTCCAGCGCGGGGATCAGCGCGACGGCCGTGAGCACCTTGAGCGTCGACGCCGGGCGGTACCAGCCGTGCGGATCCTTCGCGGCGAGCACCTGGCCGGTGGCGGCGTCCGCGATCACCCACGCCGACGCCTTGATTCCGGGCAGCTTCGGCGCATGGCCGGCGGGATAGTTGACGATCACGCCCGTCCCCGCCAGCTGCGGTCCGCCGATGATGGCTGGCGCCGTGCCCGCCGTCGCCGTCAGGACCCCAGCCGCTATCGCTCGTGTCAGGCCCGTCACGATGAACAGCGTCAACCTCCAAACCAAGCCCCGTTCGGGAGGGTACCCGTTCGCTAGCTGTGCGTGCCAGCACCGGCCAGCCGATCCGCGCGATGCGCCGCGGTTACGCTTGGCGCATGGCAAGAATGTCGGAGTCAGGCCTGCCCATCCAACCTGTCTACGGCGCGGAACATGAGCGCCCCGGCGAGTATCCGTTCACCCGCGGCGTGTACCCGGGCATGTACACCAAACGCCCGTGGACGATGCGGCAGTACGCCGGCTTCGCCACCGCCGCCGAATCCAATCGCCGCTACCACGAGCTGATCGCCAACGGCACCACCGGCCTGAGCGTAGCGTTCGACCTGCCCACCCAGATGGGCTACGACTCCGACGCGCCGCAGGCGCACGGCGAGGTCGGCAAGGTCGGCGTCGCGATCGACTCGGTCGAGGACATGCGGATCCTGTTCGGCGGGATCAACCTCGGCGAGGTCTCCACGTCGATGACGATCAACGCGCCGGCCGCGCTGCTGCTGCTCATGTACCAGACGGCCGGCGAGGAGCAGGGGGCGAGCCCGGCAACCCTCAACGGCACGATCCAGAACGACGTGCTCAAGGAGTACATCGCCCGCGGCACCTACATCTACCCGCCGCGCCCCTCGCTGAGACTTGTCGCCGACACGTTCAAGTATTGTAAGGAAAATCTCCCCAAGTGGAATACCATATCGATTAGCGGTTACCATATGGCAGAGGCCGGCGCCACGCCGGTCCAGGAGATAGCGTTCACGCTCGCCAACGCGAAGGAGTACGTCAGGGCCGCCCTGAGCGCGGGTCTCGAGGTCGACGAGTTCGCGCCCCGCCTGTCGTTCTTCTTCGTCGCGCGCACGACGCTGCTTGAGGAGGTGGCGAAGTTCCGCGCCGCCCGCCGCATCTGGGCGCGGATCATGAAGGACGAGTTCAACGCGAACGACCCGAAAAGCCAGATGCTGCGGTTCCACACGCAGACGGCCGGCGTGCAGCTGACCGCGCAGCAGCCCGAGGTCAACCTGATCCGGGTGAGCATCCAGGCGCTGGCCGCGGTGCTCGGCGGCACGCAGAGCCTGCACACGAACTCGTTCGACGAGGCGCTTGCGCTGCCGAGCGCGAGGGCCGCACGGCTGGCGGTCAGGACACAGCAGGTGATCGCCAGCGAGACCGATCTGACCGCGACCGCCGACCCGTTCGCCGGCTCGTACGCGATCGAATCGATGACCGATGACATCGAGCAGGCCGCGACCAAGCTCATCGGCCAGGTCGACGACCTCGGCGGCGCAGTCGCGGCGATCGAGCGAGGGTTCCAGAAGTCCGAGATCGAGCAGGCCGCCTACCAGGTCGCGAAGGAGATCGACGACGGCGAACGCGTCATCGTGGGCGTCAACAAGTACGCGACCGAACCAGACGGCCGCTACGAACCGCTCAAGTTCGATCCAGCCCTAGAGTCGGCGCAAGCACGCAAGCTGAGCGACTTGCGAGCAGCCAGAGATAACGTATCGGTCAGTCGAGCCCTGTCCGTTCTGAAAAAAAGCTCTGAGAATGAAAGCGACAACGTGCTGTACCCGATACGAGACGCGCTGCGCGCCGGGGCGACGCTTGGCGAGACCTGTGACGCGCTGCGTGACGTGTGGGGTGAGTACCGGCCCGACTAAGCAGGAGACCGCATGGCCATCGACTGGAATCCCTCGCACGGCCCCACGCTCGGCGTCGAGTGGGAAGTGCAGCTGATCGACGGCGAGACCATGCAGCTCAGGCAGGAAGCCGGCAAGGTCCTCAGCGAGCTGCCGGTCATCGGGGATACCGGCGAGCATCCGCGGCTGCGGCACGAGCTCATGCAATCGACGGTTGAGGTCGTCACCGGCATTTGCAGCACGGTGTCAGAAGCCAAGGACGACCTAGCCGAAATGATCACCGAACTCCAGCGCGTCGCAACCCCGCACGGTATTGTGCTCGCATGCGCCGGAACCCACCCGGTGGGCGACTGGCGCGATGCGACGATGGCGCCTATCCAGCGCTATGCGGAGCTTGTCGATCAGATGCAATGGCTTGCCCGCCGGATTCAGACCTTCGGCGTGCATGTACATGTGGGAATACATGACGGCGCGAAGGCGATACCAATCGTCAACGCGCTTGCCGCATATTTGCCGCACTTCCTCGCGCTTACCGCGTCGAGCCCGTTCTGGTGCGGCGACGACACGGGCCTCGCCTCCAGCAGGTCCGTGACCTTCGGTACGCTGCCCACGTCCGGGCCGCCGCCGCGGCTGGCGGACTGGGCGGAGTTCGAGGAGTACATGGACGTCCTGCTGCGCGCGGGGACGATCAGGACCATCAAGGAGGTCTGGTGGGACATCCGGCCGCATCCGGACTTCGGCACCGTCGAGGTACGCATGTTTGACGGCACGCCGACGCTCCGCGAGGTGGGCATGGCCGCCGCGCTCGCGCAGTCCCTGGTCCAGCTCTTCGACTACCAGCTCGACCGCGGCTACGCGCTGCCGTCGCCGCCTGCCTGGCTGGTCCGCGACAACAAATGGCGCGCGACCCGCTACGGCCTCGACGCGATGGTCATCACCGACGCTGGCGGTTCGACCGCGCCGCTGCGCGACGAGCTGTACGAGCTGTTGCGCGCACTAGAGCCGGTGGCGGATAGGCTTGGCTGCGCCGACGAGCTTTCCGTCGCCGACGAGGTGCTTGAGTACGGTGCCTCCTACGAGCGGCAGCAGGCCGTTTACCGGCGCACAGGGGATCTCAACAGTGTCGTCGAACTGCTGGTAAGGGAGTTCGCCGAGGACAGCTTCCATCACGGGGGGTGAACATGGAAGGCAATGACCTGGTCGCGGATCTCGACAGTTTCCTGGCCCAGCACGAGGCCGAGCTGATCGAGTTCCGCCGCGACCTGCACGCGAATCCGGAAACCGGGTTCGCCGAGCACCGCACCACGCGCCGGGTGGCGCTGCGCCTGGCCGCCGCTGGTCTCCGGCCGGTCATCCTGCCCAAGGGAACCGGTCTCCTGGTGGACATCGGCACCGATTATTCCGAACGATCAGTGGTCGCACTGCGCGCGGACCTTGACGCGTTGCCCATGGCGGACGAGAAGCATGTGCCCTACGCGTCGACCGTGCCGGGAGTGTGCCATGCGTGCGGGCACGACGTGCACACCACCGTGCTGGTCGGCGCCGGGCTGTTCCTTGCCCAGCAGGCGGCGGCCGGGCTGCTGCCCGGCCGGGTCCGCCTGCTGTTCCAGCCGGCCGAGGAGATCGGCACTGGCGCGCTCGAGGTGCTGTCGGCCGGCGGCATCTCGTCGGTCGGCCGGATCTTCGCGCTGCACTGCGACCCGCGGCTGGACGCCGGCCTGCTCGGCGTGCGGTCCGGGCCGATCACGGCCGCCTGCGACAAGATCGAGGTCCGGGTCACCGGGCCGGGCGGGCACACCGCGCGTCCGCACCTGACCGCGGACCTGGTGTACGCGCTCGGCAAGATCGTCACCGAACTGCCGGCCGCGCTGTCCCGCCGGGTGGACCCGCGGTCCTCGCTGAGCCTGGTCTGGGGACACATCAACGCCGGGGCCGCGCCGAACGCGATTCCGGACGTCGGCGTGGCGACCGGAACGGTGCGGACGCTGGACGACGAAGCATGGCATTCGGCACCGGACCTGCTGAAGGGCCTGATCGACTCCGTAGCGGCCGCGTACGGCGTGTCCGCTGAGCTGATCTATGACCGCAACGTGCCGCCGACCGTCAACGACCGGGATTGCGCGCAGATGCTCACCGTCGCCGGTGAAGCGATGCTCGGCCAGGGCCGCGTGGTGCACACGCCGCAGAGCCTCGGCGGCGAGGACTTCGCCTGGTACCTGGAGTCGGTGCCCGGCGCGCTGGCCCGGTTGGGCACCCGGGTGCCCGGCTCGGTCGACTGCGTCGACCTGCACCAGGCCACGTTCGACGTCGACGAGCGCGCGATCGGCGTCGGCGTCCGCGTCATGGCCGCCACCGCGCTGACCGCCCTCTGGGACGACACCTCCGTGAGCGTCCCCCCGGCCCCGCCCGCCTACCAGCCCCAATCCCCCCGCGTCTAGCCCCGCCCCCCGCGTCCGCCCCGCCGCCCGCCCCCGTCGGCCCGGCCCGCACCGCCGCCCGCACCCGCCCCGCCGCCCGCAAGCTGCGTGGCAGGCGCGTGCGAAACCCCCGCAGGGGGTTGATCGGCTTGCGCGACGGCTGGCAAACGGCGCGGCGAGAGGTACCGTTAGCACGTGGCAGCGAACTCGAAGGCCAGCGGGAAGGCGACGCCGGATGGTGCCGTGGGGCCGCAGACCTTCCGGTCGGTGACCGCGATCGTCGGCTGGTGGGCGTGGGTCCTGCTCGCCGCCGGCCTCCTGATCGACCTGGCGGTGCAAGGCCGGGACCACATGTCCGTGGTCGCGGCGGCGGTGCTGCTCCTGGTCACCGGTGTGGCGTATATCACAGCCGAACGACCGCGGGTGATCGCGGCCGACGACGGCATCACGGTCCAGAACCCGCTGCGTGACCATCACATCCCGTGGCCGCTGGTCGGCAAGGTTGACTTGGCCGACCTGCTCCGGGTGCACGTCCGCGAGCCCGGTGCGCCGGACCTCGAGTGGGGCAGCAAATCAAAGAAGATCCATGCCTGGGCGGTGCATTACTCCCGGCGCCGTCAGCTGACCAGCGACATGCGCGCGCGCCGGGCGAGCGCCCGGGCGGCCCGGGGCGGGAGCATGACGCCGTTCGGCATGCCATCCACGTCCTACGGCAGCAGGGTCCCGACCGCGCCAGCGGCCACCTCACAAGAAGCAGAGGCCGAGCGGATCGCGCGCATGCTCAACGACCGGGCGACCGCGGCCGGGATCGAGCAGGCGACCACGGAGGCGGAGACGTCGGACGGTGCCGTGGCCGGCCAGCAGGGTGCGGTCCGGATGGTCAGCACCTGGAGCTGGCAGGGGCTCGCCGCACTGGGCGGCCCGGCCTTGATCCTGCTGATCGTCGCGCTGATCTGACCGGGTAACGCGGTGCCGCCCAGCTTGGTGCAGGGGCGGGCGCGCAGGTCACCGACGTAGTCGGCCGGCGCGCCGGCCTTTTCCGCTGCGTCGGCGAGGATGCCGATATGCCGGGCGGAGGGCAGCCCGCCTTCGTAGGCGTTGAGCACGTAGAGCCACGCGAGCACGTCGCCGTCGAGCGTCTCGACCCGCACCTTTACCTTGCGGTAGTAACCGAGCGTGACTCCATCCCACGAGTCGAGTTCCTTTTCGTCGGTTTCGAACATGTCGTACAGCACGACGAAGACCCGGGAGCCGGAATCCTCGACGACGGTGGTCAGCGCCCCGTCCCAGCCGATGTCGGAACCCCCGAACGTCAACCGCCAGCCTTCGAGCCAGCCGGTCCCGCGCTGCGGGGAATGCGGGCAGCGCTCCCGCATCTGGGCTGGGTCCATGTTGCTGCCATAGGCCGCGTACAGTGCCACGGGGGACAGCGTACGGCGTCCGACCCCCATGACGCCTCGCACTGAACGCCACCATAGGGAAGAATTACTTACCGTGATCTTGCCAAGGCAGAGAATCGTCATCCTCGGCGGCGGTCCGGGGGGATACGAGGCGGCCCTGGTGGCCGCACAGCTCGGCGCCGACGTCACCGTGGTGGACGAGGACGGCCTCGGCGGCGCCTGCGTGCTGACCGACTGCGTGCCGTCCAAGACGCTGATCGAGACGTCGACCGCGATGACGTTCTTGCATGCCACCGCCGGCCTGGGCATCCGCACGAGCGGTACCGAGTCGGTCGGCGCGCGGCACGTCTATGACCGGATCAAGAACCTGGCCGCCGCCCAGTCCGCGGACATCGCCGCCCGCGTCGCGGCCGAGGGCGTCCGGCTGATCAAGGGTCGCGGCCGGCTGAAGAGCCCCGGCGTGGTTCGGACCCCCGAGGGAGACATCGGGGCCGACGCGATCCTGATCGCCACCGGAGCGCACCCGCGGATCCTGCCCGGCGCCGAACCGGACGGGCAGCGCATCCTCACCTGGCGGCAGCTGTACGACGTCGATGAGCTGCCCGAAGACCTCATCGTGATCGGCTCCGGCGTCACCGGCGCCGAGTTCGCCAGCGCGTACCAGGCGCTCGGCTCGCATGTCACGCTCGTCTCGTCACGGCAGCGGGTGCTCCCGCACGAGGACGCGGACGCGGCGACGCTCATCGAAGGCGTCTGGCGCCGGCACGGCATGACCGTGCTCAGCCAGTCCCGCGGCCAGGCGGTCCGCCGCGACGAGCACGGCGTGACAGTTACCCTGCAGGACGGCCGGGAGATCACCGGCTCACACTGCCTGATGACCGTCGGGATGATCCCGAACACCGATGACATCGGCCTCGACGACGCCGGAGTCAAGCGCGACGCCGGGGGATTCATCGAGGTCGACCGGGTATCGCGGACCAGCGCGCACGGCGTCTATGCGGCGGGCGACTGCACCGGGCTGCTGATGCTGGCCAGCGTCGCGGCGATGCAGGGCCGCGTCGCTATGTGGCACGCGCTCGGCGAAGCCGTGCATCCCATCCGCCTCGGCCACGTCGCCGCGACGATCTTCACCGACCCGGAGATCGCCACGGTCGGCGTATCCCAGCGCGCGATCGACGACGGTGAGGTCCTGGCCAGGTCGCTCAAGCTCCCGCTGACCACCAACCCGCGAGCCAAGATGCGCGGGCTCCGCGACGGCTTCGTCAAGCTGTTCACCAGCCCGGGCACCGGCGTCGTGCTCGGCGGCGTGATCGTCGGGCCGCGGGCAAGCGAGCTGATCCTGCCGGTCTCACTGGCCGTCGAGCTGCAGCTCACCGCCGCCCAGCTCGCCCAGACGTTCACCGTCTACCCCTCGCTGTCCGGCAGCCTCGCCGAGACCGCCCGCCGCCTCATGGACTTCGCCGCGCAAAATTCCTGACGCCTGTCCGGATCCCCGACGTGCCGATGGCGCCAACGGTGCGCCCTGTCGCGTGCTGATGGCGCCATCGGGTGGGGGTCACGCTGACCCGATGGCGCCATCGGCACGACGCGGCGCGCCATCGGCACGACGCGGCGCGCCATCGGCACGACGGGGGCGCGACTTCGGCGAGCGGGGCAACTTTCTGGCGGCCCGCCGCGTACTTGGTGGCTGAGTGCGAACACCCGACCCGTACGAAGGGACCCCGAGGCGTGCAGTCCCGAGACGTCGACGAGCTTGAAGTATTTCTTGCCGAGCGCGGCGCACCGCTGCTGCGCACGGCGAAGCTGCTGACCGGCAGCCGGGAGGCCGGCGAGGACCTGCTGCAGGCGGCGCTCGAGCGTTTGCTCAAGCACCGGCACCGGATCGACGGCGATCCGGAGGGCTACCTGCGCCGGACCCTGTACAACCTCGCGGCCGACGGCTGGCGCCGCCGCGGCACCAGGATCGCCGGGCTGCGCAAGCTGCGCGTCGCCGCGGCCCAAGAAAACACCGCGGGCACCGAGCTCGTCGACCTGCGCGACGCCCTGGTCCGGCTGCTGCTCCAGCTGCCGGCCAGGCAGCGCACGGTCATCGTGCTGCGCTACTGGGCGGGGCACTCCGAGGCCGAGGTCGCCGCGCTGCTCGGCTGCTCGGTCGGCAACGTGAAATCAGCGGCGTCCCGCGGCATGGCCAGGCTCAGACAGCTGGGCCATACCGCGACGCTCCAGCAAGCAGGAAGGAACTCCAATGAATGAAACAGAAGAACTGCTGTTGGCCGGCATGGAGCGCTTCACCGCGGACGTGACAGCGCCGCCAGCTGCCCTGGCCGCCAAGGCGGCGAAACACAACCGGCGCCAGCGGATCGCCAAGTCCGCCGCCACGGGCGGCACGGCCATCACGGCGGCGGCCGTCATCGCCGCGGTCGTGGCAGCCGGCCCAGCCCCCACGAGCCAGCAGGCACAGACCACCGCGTACGTAGTCGGCCGCACCGAATCCGCGCTCGCCACCAGCAGCCAGAATCTGGTGGAGAGCGGCCGCGTCACCACGTCGGACGGATTCTTCGTGGTTCCGGAAGGCGGGACCATCGCGTTCAGCGTCGGCCCGTCGCCAGCTCGCAGCACCTCCCTCACCGAATGGGCCTACGGCCAGCGGACGAAGGTCGTCAGCTATGCCGCGGACGGGAAGCTCGTCTCTGCGTCCGGGACAGTGGCGACTCCGGCCAACCGGTTGACCAGCACCCTGGTGGACTACCAGCGGAAAGCCTGGTGGAGCGGCACCTTCCAAGCCCTGTCGCCGATGCCGAAGCAGTCGGCCTGCACGATGGCGAAGGCCGCCAGCACCGATTTTCTCGGGCTGAATCACGGTGACATCGCGGCCTCGCTGCGCGCGGCGCTGGGCTGCGGCCAGTACACGCTGGCCGGTACTCAGGAGGTGGACGGCGTCAAGGCGCTCGAGCTCAAGCCGGTTCCTTCAGCGGACCGGATCGTAAGCGTGACGTTCTGGGTGGACCCGGCCAGCTACCTGCCGGTGCGCAGCGTGGCCACGTTCAACATGCTCCTGGAGAGGAAGAACAACGCGGGCCATCTTCAGGTGGACTTCCGGTGGCTGCGCCCCACCGCGGCGAACGTGGCCAAGCTGGCCATCACGATCCCGCCCGGTTTCACCCGGGAATCCACCCCGGTCATCCCGTAGGAACTCAGTGCGACGGCCGGCCGAGGTCGGGGTCGTCGGGCGGCTCGAGGCCGTGGCGGCGCATCCTGGACACCCGGATCTCCGATCCGTACATAGCGACGATGCCGACGCTGCCCAGCAGGAACAGAGCGGGCACCGTGATGTGCAGCCACAGCGGGCCGGGCAGCAGCAGGCCGAGCACGATCGCGATCGGCAGCACCGCCACGACGTGCCTGGCCACCATCCGGCCCCGCCAGCCGGCGTCGGTCATGTCGTGCCGCAGCCAGTCCAGGTACCGCGAGGGCAGCCGGAACCCGAGCGCGAACAGCAGCTGGCGTCCGTATCCCGGATCCCCAGCAAGCGGCATGTAACCTACCCTTCGATCTGGCAGATGGCCCCGCCGGACGTGATGGTCTGGCCCACCGTCACCGACAGCCCGGCGACCATCCCGTCCTTGTGCGCGGTCAGCGGCTGCTCCATCTTCATCGCCTCGAGCACGACGACGACGTCCCCGGCCGATACCTGCTGTCCTTCGGACACCGCGATCTTGATGATCGTGCCTTGCATGGGAGAGATGAGACTGTCACCGGCT